>Ga0105045_10006543_pt1 | contig 10316 bp, 8 predicted proteins | sample MAT02_FD_78089 | JGI IMG/M metagenome (GOLD analysis project Ga0105045, IMG submission 78089) | Freshwater microbial communities from Lake Fryxell liftoff mats and glacier meltwater in Antarctica - MAT-02 (megahit assembly) | ecosystem: Environmental > Aquatic > Freshwater > Ice > Liftoff...
CCGGCAGCGGCGCCATGGTCTCTACGACCTTCATGTAGGCTTGGTACTGCTCCTCCTCATCAGGCAGCGTCTGGCGATCGATGTACAGAAACTCCGTGCGGTACAGACCGATGCCTTGTGCGCCGTGCTCGATGGCAATGCGCGCCTCGAGTTCTAGCTCGATGTTGGCCTGGAGCGTGATGAGGGTGCCGCAGGCAGTTCGGGCCGGTTCGTCGCGGAACTCACGCAGGCCCCGCGCAGCGGCGTAGTAGCGCTCCGCGCGTGGCTGGAGTTCTTCCAGCCGCGCCTCGGTGGGCGAAACGATCACGCGGCCATGGACGCCGTCCAGCACGATCGTGTCGCCAGTAGCGACGTGCTCGAGCAACCCTCGCACGCCGACGACCGCCGGAATTTCGAGCGCTCGCGCCAAAATCGCCGTGTGACTCGTGCGCGTGCCGACCTCGGTGACCAGACCAAGCACGTGATCCTTGCTGAGCGTGGCAGTTTCGGCTGGCGAAAGATCGCGAGCGACCAGGATAACCGGTTCGCCCATCGGCACGACCAGGTTGCGCGTTTGGCCCGTGAGCGCGCGCAGGATCCGATCTCGAACGAACTCGAAATCGTGGCTGCGCTCGGCGAGATACGGATCGTCCGTGTCCCGCAGCTGTGCGCACAGGCCTTCGGAAGCGACCTCGAGCGCCCACTCGGCCGCATGATGATCGATGCGAATGTTGCGCTCGACGGCGTCACGCAACATCGGGTCTCCGACCATCAAGATGTAAGCATCGAGGATCGACGCCTCTGCGCTCTGCGCGCCGCGTTGCTCCTTCACGCGGGAGGCCACCTCGCGAAGTTCGCTCGTCGCCCGCGCGATTGACTCGTCGTAGCGCAGCAGCTCGTCCTCAGCCTGGTGGTTCTTGATTCGCCGATGAACCACGCCAAGTCGGCCTGGGTCGATGACGAGAGCTTGACCAATGGCGAAGCCGGAGGAGCCACCGATGCCCTCCAGTTCCACCGAGGGCAGCACGCTCTGACGCGCCTCCTCGTCGTCGATCAGCTCCCCCACCCTTTTAATCCTCCTCCCCGAAGCGGCCCGCAATCAAATCACCGATGCGACGCACGACTTCGGCGGCCGAAGCGCCATCGGCTTCGACCGTGACGCGCGTGCCTTTGGCCCCACAGAGCAACAACACCCCCATGACGCTCTTGGCGTTGGCCCGATGGTCGTCACGGCTGACCGTCACCTCGCACGAGTACTGGGAGGCCATCTGCACGAGCTTGCTGGCGGCGCGCGCGTGCAAGCCCAAGCGATTGACGATTTCGAAAGTGTCTTCGGCGTGTTCGGCCGAAGAGGCGGATGGGATGGGGTCGTTCATGAGATTCACGTCCAGCGAGCCTTGTCGAGCGGAGGAAAGACCGACTCGCCTGGCTCGGGGCGCACGGCGATGTGCTCGGCGTGTCGAATGTCGCGGTGCACCGCCTCGATTGTCCCGCCCAGGCGCGTCCGTAGCTCGGCTGCTACCAGCTCGCTGAGCACGACCGAGCGATGCCGTCCGCCGGTGCAGCCGATGGCGATGGTGACGTAGCTCTTTCCCTCGGCTTCGAAGCGCGGCAAACAGAACTCGAGCAGGCTGAGCAAGCGTTCGACGAAGCCCTGAGTCTCGGTCTGGCCGAGCACGTAGTCGACGATGCTGGGCTCGAGACCCGAAAGCGGCCTGAGTTCTTCGATGAAGTAGGGATTTGGTAAGAAACGCACGTCGAACAAGAGATCGGCGTCGTGCGGTGCGCCGTACTTGAAGCCAAACGAGATGACCCGTGTCAGCATTGCACCCAAGTCTTCGCGACCATACAGCTGCACGACCTCGCGCCGTAGATCGTGAACGCTCAGATTGGTCGAATCGATCACGGCGCGCGCGCGCGCGCGAAGCGGCGAGAGCAAAGTTCGCTCGAGACGAATGCCGTCCAGCAAAGCGCGCACTCCGGTCCGTCCGCCGGCCGTGAGCGGATGGGGCCGACGTGTAGCGTTGAACCGCCGGGCCAAGAGTTCTTCGGAAGAATCGAGGTACAGGATCGAAAGTTCGACGTCGCTCTGCTGAGCCAGTTGATCGAGCACGGCAGCCGCGCCGTCGAGGTACGAGCGGACGCGCACGTCGATGCCGAGCGCCACCTTCTGCTCGCCGCCGGCGCGCAGCGCGTCGAGCGTGGCCAGCACAACCGGTGTCGGCAGGTTGTCGACGCAGTAGTAGCCAAGATCCTCGAGGGCGTTGACCGCGGTCGTCTTGCCAGCACCGCTGAGCCCGGTGACGACCACGACCGAAAGCAGAGTGCTCACCGTTCTTCCTCCGGCTTCTTGGCGGGGTACGACGAAGAAGCGCGAGCGCGCGCCTCGCTGGGCAGTGTCGGCGGGGGCGCGGCACTCTCGTTGATGTGCCGGGGCGAAGGACGCGCCTGCGATTCAGGCACGATGGGCGCCATGGTTTCCTTCTCGATGCGATCGAGAAATTCCCGAGCTGGATGGTGGCCTGCTCGCCGCAGCAGTTCGGCCCGCGCTGCGATTTCGATGATCGAACTCATGTTGCGGCCCGGCTGAATCGGCAGACGGACGCTGCGGATCGGCACGCCCAAGATGGCGCGGTGGTGGTCCTCCACGCCGATCCGATCGTACTCTGCGCCCTGGGTCCACAATTCCAGTTCCACGATCAGATCGATACGCTTGCGCTCGCGGACGGCGGTAACGCCGTAGAGGTCCTTGATGTTGAGGATGCCGAGCCCGCGCACTTCCATATAGTGCCGAAGCGGGCCCGCCGGTTCGCCAAAGACCATGCCCGGTGGCCTGAAATCGCATTCGACAACGTCGTCCGCGACGAGCCGGTGACCCCGCATCACCAGTTCCAACGCGCACTCGCTCTTGCCTACGCCGCTCTGACCGCTGATGAGCACGCCCACTTCGAAAATATCGACGAGCACGCCGTGCAGGCGCGTGCGCGGGGCCAGGTGCTCGTCGAGCACGGTGTGCAGCGCAGTGATGGTGACGGATGAACGTTCGTGCACGAGCACGAGCGGCGTGCCAACGCGCTCCGCTTCTTTGGCGAACGCCGGCGGCGGACTGGCGCCGCGACTGACGACGACGCACGACGGGTGTTCACGAAACAAATGCCGGGCCGCTTCGTCTTGACGCGCTTCGTCCAGACTCTCGATGTAGCTGAGCTCGGTCTCGCCCAGCACCTGAATGCGAGTCGGCACTAGGCCATGCAGATGACCGACGAGCGACAGGCCCGACTTCTGAATGCGCGGGTGACGGATCAACCTGTTGAGACCGGCATGACCCGCCAACACTTCGATTCGCAAACCGAGGGCCGGATCCTCGACCAGTTGTCGAACCGTCACGCCTGGGCGCGCATGCGAAGCGGGTGGGTCGTAAACTGTCATGAGCTGACTGAGGAGCTCTCGTGCTCTTCAATCAGCGAGTATGCCTGCTGGGGGGAGGTGGACTCCAGCAGTCTTCGCCGTGTCTCGGGACTTCGCAAAAGGCGCGACACTTTGGCCAGAATCTTCAAGTGCTCGCTGGCGGCGCGCTTGGGGCCCACCACGCCGAATACGATGCGGACCGGGGATCCATCGATGGCTTCGAACGCCACACCCTGCGGACAGAGCAAAAGGGCGGCCGTCTGCGAGGTGGCAGCGTCGAGAGAAGTATGGGGTATGGCGACGCCATCCCCGATGCCGGTGCTCTGCAGCTGCTCGCGTTCGAGTAGGGGAATGCGAACTTCCTCAGCCGAAACGCCCAGTTCAGCGGCAAGGAGCTCGGCCAGGCGGTGGAGCACAGCGGCCTTGTCACTCGTCTCTTCGCCCTTGGGATCGACGAAAATGCGTTGGACGGAAAGAATGTCACAGAGTCGCATGTTGTCTGTCGAGTTCTGGGCTTCGAGTAAGAGCGGTCAAGTCGGAAGAGTGCGGGCTTGTCGGCCCGGCGTCCGTCCGTTCGTGCCACCCTGTACTCCCCGCCGAGGTCAGGATCAACGACCCGCCTCACCCCACCCGTAAGCCTTCCGCCTCCCGAGGCCGCGGGCGAGGCCTCTAGGCCGGTCCTGGCCAGTCACTGACCCGAAAGTCAGCCAAAACTGCGACAAGCCCCTGCCAGCAGACATCCGCTCGACGAAAAAACGGCCCGCCACCGAGGCGAGCCTTTCGTGTTGGAGAGTTGCCCCCCTGCCCGTGGACCGAGCGTCAGTTCTCGCCCACCACCATCGGCAGGGCTTCGTCGGTCCGCGCGTGGCGGAGATCCGGCTCCTTGCGACGGCGCGAACTCTCGACGCCCTTGGCGTGGCGGATTTGGCGTTCGAGCTTGTCGACCACGGCGTCGATCGACGCGTAGGTGTCACCGCTCACTTCTTTGGCCTCGTACCATTGTCCCCCGCTCTGCACTTGGACTTCCACGCTGTGTTCCAACTTGTCGAGCGACAAGGTCACACGAACCGTCATCGGCTGCCTCAAGAACTTCTGTACGCGACTCAACTTGTCGGTTGCGTAGGCCTTGATGGAGTCGGTCGGGTCCATGTGCCGGAAAGTGATCGAAACATTCATGAGCACTCCTTTTCTGTGGGAACACAATCCCAAGCTTGGGACTGAGGGCTTTGTGAGAGGCGCCCGTGTTGGCGCTCTCGAAGAAGGTGGCAAAGCGAACCTTCCATGAGAGTTCGAGCGGAAACCGCCGCGCTCCCGTGCGGTAGCGTTCGAAATCAAGCTGCACCCGCTGGGCGCGCTTCATTCGAAAAACGCCAGTGGCCTCTGCGAACGCTCTTTCCTGCCGAACGGCCGGATCGGACACACCTGAACGTGTTTCGTCACGAAGTCCGGATTTCGGACGAGAGGCTTGCGCTGGAGCTTCGCTGCACGCTGGAGCTTCGCTGCACGCTGGAGCTTCGCTGCGCGCTGGAGCTTCGCTGCGCGCTGGAGCTTCGCTCTGCGGCCCCGCTCGGTCGAACACCGGCTTCGTGCCGCGGGTCGCTTGAAGCAACGCCCCGCTCCTCAACATGGGCACTATAGATCCGAGATGACGAATGGATACCAAAATTCGGACGCTCGGGAGACGATTGTGTATCCCGCCCTCACACATCATCAATGCACCGGGGGCCGCGCCCATTCCCGGTTCGAGACGAATCGGCAGCAACGGTCCGCCGCCAGTCGTGAGCAAGACTCGCGCCAACGCGCGGACTGCGCTCAGAACGCTTTTTTGCGCTTGGACGAGGCCAGGATGCCCAACATCTCGCGGTATTTGGCTACCGTCCGGCGCGCGATGCGGATTCCATCATGCTCGGCCAGCATCTCGACGATCGCTTGATCGCTGAGCGGATGCGCCTTCTCTTCGCCCTCGATCATCTTCTTGATCGCCTGCTTCACGCTCTCGCTGGCGATGTCTTCGTCCGCGACACGGCGGATGCTCGAGTTGAAGAAGTATTTGAGTTCGAACAGGCCCTGGGGCGTATGGACGTACTTGTTGGTCGTCACTCGCGAGATGGTCGACTCGTGCATGCCCACGGCATCCGCGACGTCGCGCAGAATCATCGGCTTGAGGTGCGCCACGCCCAGCTCGAAGAACTCGCGCTGCTTCTCGACGATGCTCTCGGTCACGCGAATGATGGTCTTGCGCCGCTGCTCGATGGCGCGAATGAGCCACTGCGCGTTGCGCAGCTTCTCGCCGATGAATTCTTTGGCTTGGGGATCTGCAAGCAGGCGCTTGGTCAGGTTCTCGTTGATGAATAAACGCTGCACGCCGCGATCGTTGTCGACCACGCGCAGATCTTCGCCGTCTTTGATCACGTACACGTCCGGGGTGATGCCGATGCTGCGGTCGTCGTGATCGACGTAGTTGCGCGCAGGGCGGCTCTCGAACGTCTGGATCTCCTTGATTAGCTCGTACACCTCTTCGATTGGCAGACGCATGGCCTTGGCAATGGCCTGGTAGTTGTGCTTTTCGAGGTGCGTGATGTGATTCTTGATGATGTCGACGACGCTATCGCCATCGTTGTAGCCCGCGGCTTCTGCCTGAATCAGCAAGCATTCGCGCAAATCACGCGACGCGACGCCGAGCGGATCGAAGCGCTGAATCATCTCGAGGATCAGCGGCGCGTCCTCGTGGTCGAGCCCGACCTCGGCGGCCAGATCGTCGATGGTGAGATCCGGGGTCCGCGTGCCATCCGGACGTTCGACGCCCTCCAGATCCAAATAGCCGCGGTCGTCCAGGTTGCCGATCACCAGCTCGGCGAAGCCGCGCTCAGCGCCCGTGAAGTCGCTCATTTGTAGCTGCCACATCAAGTGGTCCTGCAGGGTCCGGGCGCGCGTCAGGTTTTGCTCGATGGGCGGCAGGTCGTCAAAGCCAGCGCTGCCCCCACTGGGGCCCGGGTTCTGCTGGGTCCGGTTCTCGAGGAACTTCTCCCAATCGACTTCGCGCGTCGCCTTCTCGGTCGCTCTCGAATCGTCGCTCCGGGTCGCCGACTCGTACTCGCGCTCTGCCTGCTCGGTGCGACGAGTTTCCTGGGCGCGCTCGCGCCCCCGCAAGTCAGGCTCTTCCTCGGAGAGGACGGGGTTGTTGTCGAGCTCTTTGCGGACCTCGTCGATCAGCTCGAGGCGCGAAAGTTGGAGCAACTTGATCGCCTGCTGCAGCTGAGGCGTCATGACCAGCTGCTGGGACAACCGGAGCTGTTGCTTGATTTCCATAGGGTTCGACCAGCCCTAGACCTATCAAAGCGAGACCTGGGACAACAGTCTTGACCTTGGGTGTGGCCCAACTTTTGCAAAAGTACCGTCGGCCCGGGCAGGCCTTGACGGCAAGCCCGCGGGGGGAAACCCTAGACGAATGCTGCAAAGGGCCGCCACGACGACCGGAACCTTCCGGGTCAAGTCGCTCCTTTTGTTCCTGCGGGACCGGGGTCGGACGGGTCAGGCAGCAGCTTTTGCGAAGCGCATCGGCGGCGGCAGTATCGTCGACGACGAGATCCGCCCCCTTTCGCGCACGCTTTGGCAGCGAGCCCTACGGGACTTCGTCGAGTTGGGTGGCGAGGACGGCCTGCGGCAGCTCAGCTCGTTCATCGTTCATCCGGAAAACCTCGGCGCCTGGTCGCGAATCCTGCGCGGTGTTCAGGGGGCGGAGGACCTCCTGACCGTCCTTGCCGAGGCCAACGACGGCCTGCCCGGCGACCCGTTTTGGACGACCGAGAAGCTCGGACCCCGACGTTTTCGCGCCCATGCCTACGTGGGGGACGCTTCCGACGCGGTCGAACGCCGCTATATCGGCTTGGCCTTGGCGGCCGAGCTGGAGGCGATTCCGCTTCTTTTTGGCCTCCCGCGCGGCCGGGCCCTGCCCCACGACGACGGTCAGCCGTTTACCCTGAGCTTCACCCTGGAGTGGAACCGCCCGGGTGACCGCGCGATGTGGACAGCGGGAACGTTTGCGGTCGGCTGGGCACTGCTTTCAGCCATCGTCTGGTGGGCCGACGCGCTACCGGAGACCTGGGGGCGTAACCTTTGGCCGCTCTGGGTCATGGGACCGCTCCTGCTCGCCGCTGCTTGGGGCGCGATGGCCAAGCGCGATGCCGAGCAGCGCGCCCAGACGAACAAGCAGCGCGTTCGCATCTTGGCGCTCGAGCGCGAGGCGCTACTCAATCAAAATCGCTCCAAGGAGATTTCACGCCCCCACGAAGAGCCGGTCATCGCTGGGCAGTACAAGGTCGGCAAGCAGCTGGGAGTCGGCGCGAGCGGTGCGGTCTGGGAAGCGACGCGACTCACCGACGGAGCGCAGGTCGCACTGAAGTTGCTGCGAACGGCAGTCGTCCACGACGTGCGCGCCACCGATCGCTTGCGCCGCGAGGCCGAAGCGCTCGGGCTTTCTTGGCATCCCAACGTGGTCGAAGTGTTGGATACGGGCATTCTGCCCTCCGGCGTTGGATTCTTGGTCATGGAACGTCTCTACGGTGAGACGCTCGCCGAGCGCCTGCACAGCCGGCGTTCGCTGACGGCCGAAGAGACACGGCAACTGGCGCTGCAGGCGGCGGACGCCCTGTTCGCCGTGCACAGCGCAGGCGTCGTCCACCGCGACATCAAGCCAGACAACCTCTTCTTGGGCCGCGCCGACGACGGCAGCGACACCCTCAAACTGATCGACTTCGGCGTGGCGCGCATCAGCTGGGCCGAGACGCGACTCACCCGCTCGGGCGTACGCATCGGCACCATCGGTTACGCTTCGCCGGAGCAAGAAGAGGGTGCGGAGGTCGATGGGCGAACCGACATTTACGGCCTCGGTGCTTCGCTGCTTCACTGTTTGACCGGTCGGCCGCCGGCGGGCCAACACAGCGAACTCACGCCGGCGACGAACGTCGTCGTCTCGCGCGAGTGGCTCACGGTGATCAACAAGATGACCGCAACCGAACCAGCCGAACGCTTCGCGAATGCACGTGATCTCCGCGAGGCTCTCTTGTCGTTGGCCCCGGACGAGCCCAAGGACGGGAGCGACGGCAGCCTCGCGGCCGGCGTATTCGTGGCTTGAGGCGCGCTACGACGTAGTGGCCGGCGGTCCCCGGAATCGGGATCTTCCCGACGGCCACGAAACCCATGTCTTCGGCTCCGCCGAGCAGCCGCTGGTCCACTGAATAAACACACGATAACTCGCGGAGACCTTCGGGCGCCGCGGTAGTCCCTTGCGCCCGGATCACCCAGGCGTCGACGTTCCGAGCAGCGAACAAACCGGGTGAAAGTGCCTTGTCCGTGTGTGAACCCGAAAGTCGAGCGATGCGAGGGTCGGTCACGCCGGCCAAATCGACGATCTCGGCCGACGTCGCTTGACCGAGCCAACCGATGTCGACCGCGGCGATCACGCTCGCATCTTCGAGCAGAGGGCGTCCCCGTTCGATCCACTCGAACCTGTGCTCGATGACCGCTCGAGCCTCCGAACCGAGACCGGCAACCAGGAGCGCCGGCCCAGCGAGCGCGAACGGAGCCGCCATGGCGAGGCGCCAGCCGCGCGGCCCTTCAACTACCACCGCCCAACAAAGCCAGGGCAAGAGCGGCGCATACAGCCTGAAAAATGGCATCCAATCGCCGCCAGCCAGGAGCAGCGCGAACGCGTGTGTCCCAAGCAGAACGCGCGCCGTCCAGACTCGGCGCGTCGCTGGCAAGAACGCGAGCAGCCAACTCACTCCCAAAAAGCTCAAGCCACCGAGCGCATAGCGAAGTCCCGAACCGGGATCCGGCGCCTTGGCCACGAACGCCAACGGAACGAGCGAACCGAATTGCCACCAGCGCAGCGCGGCGACGATCGCCGGAACAACGAAGAGGACTGCTCCATAGCCGGTGCGCCGACGCCACGACCCGCTACTGAGTCGCCACAAGCCGACAACGGACACCGGAACGAGTTCTGGGCGCCAAGCGCAGGCCAGCGACAACCAGAACGCACCCAACAAAGGCCGCGGACCTTCGGCGCCCCAAAGACCAAGGAGCACGAGGAGCGCAACGATTGGCGTTTCGAGTCCTGCTCCGGCCCAGGCGTGAAAGGGAACCAACGTCCACGCCACTGCGACGAACGTGACCCAACGCATCGGAGTCGAGCCCCCCGCGAAGACCCTGGCACTCACCAAAAACAAACAACCCAGAGCTGCGGCGACACCGACAAGGCGCGCGACGAGAAATGGAGGGAGCTGAGTCGCGCGCGTCGCGCCCGCGACGAGCTGAGCGTACCCGTACGGCGTGATGGCGTCGGTCACCGGACCGGTCGGGTTGAATGCGAAGCGCGACGACTCGAGGCCGTGCTGGACCACACGCGTCACAATCCAGGCGTCGTCGACCGAAAAGCCCCAGAAATAAGCCAGCGGAAGCGACGCGAGCGTTCCCGCTGCTGCCGCTGCCAGCCACTGTTTCATAGTCATGTCTAGAACTTCGGGCGTCGCGGACCTGTAGGTGAACGGGCCACCTTCGGTAAGTCGACGGAAAAATTCGGGTTTCGCTGGGGCCTAGCACCGCCGGTCAAAGCCTGTCCAATCTATGACGATATCGGTCAAAAGTTGGGGTGTATCTCTGTGAATTCTTAGGATTACGCCTGGATGCCCCCCGTACACGTCGTTCTGCGCCCTGGCCGATCTTCTCAGGCCCATCTCGCCCCTCTCGGTGGCTTGCTCGATCTCGTCGTCGATGGCGTGAATCTCACCGCGCGAGCGGGCGAGACCCAAGGCCTGACGCTGCTCGCCGAGCTCGGTCATGCCGCCGCGGCCCTGCGCAAAGGTCGACTTTCTCGCGCCACTGCGCAGCTCTGCACCGATGGCGACACCTGGGAGCTCGGACTCGAATCC
>Ga0105045_10006545_pt1 | contig 10315 bp, 9 predicted proteins | sample MAT02_FD_78089 | JGI IMG/M metagenome (GOLD analysis project Ga0105045, IMG submission 78089) | Freshwater microbial communities from Lake Fryxell liftoff mats and glacier meltwater in Antarctica - MAT-02 (megahit assembly) | ecosystem: Environmental > Aquatic > Freshwater > Ice > Liftoff...
AGACAGCGCGCACCGTGGTCGGGATGATCGTGATGGGGCTGGCATGGCTGTTCATCAATAATTTCTACCTCAAGCCACTCGAACGGGCGACCGTCGAGCGCTGGGGCCTGATCACCACAGCGGAGACACGCGAATGAGCCTCTCTGTCCGTCGCTCCGGTATGAGCGACATCCTGCTGATGGCACTTCCGCCGTTTCTGCTGCTACTGGTCTGGTTCGCGGTGCCGCACCTGTTGACCTATCCGTCCTACAAGCTTCCTTCGATCGCCACCGTGGGCCACCGCATCGTCGAGGCGGTTTACGACGGCAGCCTGGCAAAGGCCATCCTCTCCAGCCTGGGACGGTTGACGATGGGCTTCGTGATCGGCAACCTGATCGCCATCCCGCTGGGCATTGCGGTGGCGATGAACCGCCACGTGTCCGACATGCTGCGCCCGCTGCTGACCTTCCTGCAGTCGATTGCCGGCATCGCGTGGGTGCCGATGGCCATCATCTGGTTCGGCCTGGGCAATGGTGCTGTGATTTTCATCATCGCCAACGCGATCTTCTTCGCCTCGATCAACAACACCATCGTGGGCGTCGAGTCGATCCCCAATACGCTCTACCGTGCGGTGCGCAGCCATGGCGGGCGTGGTTCGCAGGTATTCTTTGACTTGGTACTGCCCGGCGCGCTGACGCAGATCATTCTGGGATTTCGTACCTCCATGGCCTATGGCTGGCGTGCGCTGGTGGCCGGTGAAATGATCGCCGGCTCCTCCGGGCTCGGCTACATGACCATTGAGGCCGTGCAGTGGTACCAGACCGAAACCATCATCATGGGTATCGCGGTGATTGGTGTGCTATGGCTGCTGATGGACCGTCTGTTGTTCTCGACCCTGGAGCGCGCGACCGTGGTGCGCTGGGGAATGGTGCGGACATGAGCGCCGCCACACTTACATGGCCTCGCCTGGGCCTTGGCTGCGCGGCCTTGACTGCGCCGGGGGTGGACGGTGAGCGCAACGCACGTGCGGTGATCGAACGCGCCTGGGAACGCGGTATCCGCTTCTTCGATGTTGCGCCGCTTTATGGCGGCGGATTAAGCGAAGAGCGGCTCGGCGCCGCCCTGGACGGGCTGCGGCGCGCAGACTATGTGCTGACCACCAAGACTGGCGTCACGCGCCCCTATGCGCAAGGCGCCACACCGCCAGGCTCCACGAAGTTCCGGGCGGCCGATGTGTGGGACTTCAGCCGCGAAGGCACGCGTATCTCGGTGCAGCGCAGCTTGGAACGTCTGCGCACCAACTACCTCGATCTGGTGCATCTGCACGACGTGGACGGGCACGAGGCCGAGTGCGGTCCCGCCTGCGAAACCCTGGGAGAACTACGCGTGCACGGCAGCGTGCGAGGCATCAGTGTCGGCAGCAACGGAGTGCAGGCCCCCCGCATGCTGCTGGAACTTGGCTTGCTGGACGCGATGCTGATAGCAGGGCGTTACACCTTGCTGGACGAGTCGGCCGAAGGTCTGTTCGCCAGCGCCAACACGGCGGGTGTGCACGTGATCGCGGCCGGTGTACTCAACTCGGGCGTATTGGCCCATGGCATCACACCCAACGCAACCTTCGACTACCTGCCGCCAACCAGCGCAGTGGTGGAACGCGTGAAGCGTCTTCAGGCCTGGTGCGCGCCGCATGGCGTCGCCCTGGCGGCGGCGGCGCTCCAATTCGTGACCCGCAACCCGTACGTGAGCAGTGTGTTGCTCGGACCGCGCAGTGTGTCGGAACTGGACGAACTGTTGGACGCCTTCGCACAACCTCTCCCCACGGGCTTCTGGGAAGGACGACCAGCCATGACGGAGCCAAACCCATGATCATCGATTCCCATGTGCATTTCTGGGACCCGGCGCGCGGCGACGACATCCTCGTTGTGCAGCGCGATGCGTCAATGCGCAAGCGCTTCTTCCCAGATGACCTTTGGCCCTACCTGCAGCGCCATGGCATCGCGCGCTGCGTGGTCATGCAAAGCGCACAGCACGAGGACGAGACGCGCCATCTGCTAGCAATCACCGCGGGGCTTGCGTGGATCCATGGCGTGATCGGGTGGTCGGATCTGGAAAGCCCCGCATTTCCCGAACGGCTGCGCGCCTTGCAAGAAGCCGGGCCCGTGATGGGCCTGCGCGTCATGCTTCATCGTCTGGAAGACCCGGCTTGGATCACGCGGCCGGCCGTGGTGGAGGGGCTACGCACCCTGGCTGCCGCAGGGCTGTCGCTGGATCTGGTGATGTGTACTTCGCATCTGCCAACGGTACGTCATGCACTGATGCAGGTGCCCGATCTGCGCGCGATCGTCAACCATGGCGCCACCCCGCCCATCGGCTCGCCCGAGATGCCGGCGTGGATGGAGGGCATCAGCGCGCTGGCACGCGATACCGGGGCTTGGTGCAAGTTCTCGGCCTTGTACGATGCGGCGCTGCCCATGAAGAATTTCGCCGACATTGTGCCCAGCGCCGAGCACTTGTGGCGCTGCTTTGGCGCAGCGCGCCTGCTCTTTGCCAGCAATTGGCCATGCTGCGACCGCGTAGCCGGCTTTGACGCGTGCTTGGCCGATTTCCATGCGCTCATGGCACACGTGCAAGCCAGTCCGGCACAGATCGACGCAATCCTGGGCGACAACGCCCTGAAGGTCTACCGCCATCCAGGGCATGCCAGACCGGGGTTCTCCAAGCCGTGATCACAGGCTCGACCATCGGCCTTTGGTGCCACACCGGCGAGGTGTTCTAAGTGCGCATCTCGCCAGGAACTCACTCCGCCGACAGCTACACCACCCTGCGAGACTTCCCATGGCTACCATGAACACGCCCACGCGCCGCAAGCCCCACATTTTGTTCCTGATGTCCGACCAGCACACGCAGAAGATTGCTGGCTGTTATGGCGACCGCGTAGTCCGCACGCCGCACCTGGACCGCCTCGCGGCACGCGGCGTGGTCTTCGACAACGCCTATTGCCCATCCCCCATCTGCACGCCCTCGCGCATGTCGCTGCTGACCGCACGCTGGCCGTCAAGCCAGTCGTGCTGGACCAACGCGGACATGCTGCCCTCCGACATTCCAACCTACCTGCACGCGCTCGGTGCCGCGGGCTACCGCCCGGCGCTGGTCGGAAGGCTGCACTCCATCGGACCGGACCAGTTGCACGGTTATGCAGAGCGCGAGGTCGGCGACCACAGCAGCAACTGGGTCGGCGCCACCACGCACGACATGGGGGTGCTCAACCGCACCAACGACCCCTTCCTTACCAGCCTGGAACGCGCGGGCCCTGGCCAGTCTTCGTATCAGTTGCACGACGTGGATGTTGCCGATGCTGCCTGCGACTGGCTGAGCCGCTACGCACAGCGCGCCGCTGCAGGGTCCGCGGAGGAACATCCTTTTGCGCTCGGTGTGGGCCTGATGTTGCCGCACCAGCCCTATGTGGCGCGCGCCGAAGACTACCAGCCGTATGTAGGCCAAGTCGGCCTGCCGGAAATTCCGCGTCCGCCAGACGACCATGCCTACCTTCAACATTGGCGCAACATCACGGGAATCGATGCGGTGCCAGAGGACCAGCAACTGCGTGCGCGCGCCGCCTACTATGGCCTGACGACACGGCTGGATGCGCTGACGGGAAAAGTGCTGGACCAACTCGACGCGCTGGGCCTGGCCCAGGATACGCTGGTCGTCTACAGCTCGGACCACGGCGACCAGCTCGGCGAGCGTGGCCTGTGGTGGAAGCAGACATTTTTCGACGAGTCGGCTAAGGTGCCGCTCATCGTCGCTTGGCCCGGCGTGTTGCCCGCCGGTGTGCGCCGCGCGCAGGTGCTCAACCTGCTCGATGTTGGCCCCACACTGCTGGAGGCTGCAGGCGCGCCCGCGCTGCCCGGTGCCGACGGCAACAGCTTCCTGGCCGTGGCGCGCGACGCCGCCGCGCCGTGGCTTGACGTGAGTTATTCCGAATACTGCACCGATGGATCCGCGCGCTGGGATCAGGGCAACGCAGTGGTGCAGCGCATGGTGCGCGCGGACCGCTGGAAGTTCATCTACTACCACGGCTACGCGCCACAGCTGTTCGATCTGAAGACTGATCCCCAGGAGACGCGTGACCTCGCGCCCGACCCGGTCTACGCGCAGCTATGTAGGCAACTGCTGGCGCTGGTGCGGGCGCGCTGGGACCCAGAGCAGATCGCCAGCACGCTGGTAGCCAGGCGCGCGGAGAAAAGCTTACTTGGCCAGTGGTGGCGCACGGTACAACCACCGGATGCGCATCGCTGGCGGCTGAAAGTCGAGGACAACTGGCTGGCATGAAGAAGCGCCAGAGCCGCCGCCAAGTTGACCCGGTTTTGCCCCCAAGTCTCTGATGCCGCCTTACTCGGCTTGAATGCCTGCAGTCTTGACGGTTTTCTCCCAGCGCTGGAATTCGCGTTGCAGCAGCGCCGCGAACTCCTGTTGTGTGCCTTCGGGCAAGTCACCCGACTGCGCGATTTGTGCGCGCGTTTCAGGATGCTTGAGCGCGAGTTGGAGGCTGTCGGACAGCCTGGACACGACTTCCGGTGGTGTGCCGGACCGCGCGACGAGTCCGAACCATGCCAGCGCTTCGAAGCCCGGCAGACCAGATTCCGACAAGGTGGGCCAATCCTTCGTACTCGGTGTGCGCGCCAATGACGTGGTGCCTATCGCGACAAGTTTTCCCTCGGTGACCATGCCGCGAATCAATGGCGTCACGATGTTGCTGTCGATGGTACCGGCCAACAGGTCGTTCAGTGCCGGGCCACCGCCCCTGTAGGGCACATGCAGGAGCTTGACGCCGGCTTGCTGGTTGATCATCTCGCCAATCAGGTGGGGCAACGATCCGGTGCCCGGCGTACCAAAGCTTATCTTTCCCGGCTGCTTGCGTGCCAGTTCGAGCAATTGGCCCACGGTCTGCACGCCGAGCGACGGACGCACCACTATCACGGTGGGTGTGGTTTGTATGAGGCCGATCGGCACGAAATCCTTCTTTGCGTCGTAGGGCAATTTGGCATAGACGAACGGCGTAATGGCGAAGGGTGCGGGAGCGAGAAGAAGGGTATAGCCGTCGGCAGGCGCCCTGGCCACTTCGGCGAACCCGATGGTGCCGCCGCCGCCGCCTCTGTTCTCCACCACGAACGGCTGTCCAAGCTGCTCACTTAGTCGCTGCCCGATCATGCGTGCCAGGGGGTCGCCCGCGCCCCCTGGCGGGAACGGAACGATGATGCGAATCGGTCTGCTCGGCCACGTTTGAGCGCGCACCGACGACGGCACTGTCATGCCCAGTGCGGGCCACACCGCGGCGGCGAGGGCGAATCTTCTGCGAGACACGGAACGGGGACGCTGCATCGAAAACCTCCAGTGAATAGATACACGGAACGCCAGTGAATACCCGCACAATTGCGTTGTCAAATTATCCATATACGAATAGAATATTTAATAGTGGATTACCCGTACGTTTTCGACTGCCCGCAGCAAGGCGGCGCGAGAAGCGGCAGTGCAGACGAAAAAACCCGAGACAGCACCGCATGGCCCGGATCGAACACATCACGATTGCGCAAGTTGATATACCGCCCAAAGTCGTGCGGACGGACGCCATTCAGTCCTTCGTGACGCAGGAGACGGTGTTCCTCACGCTGCGCTGCGACGACGGCAGCGCCGGCACAGGCTACACCTACACCATTGGAACCGGCGGTTCCTCCGTGGTTGCTCTGCTGCGCGACCATCTGGCGCCACGCCTGATAGGGCGCGACCCGGCGTGCTTCGAAGCCATCTGGCGTGACCTGTTCTTCCATACCCATGCCACCGCGGTGGGCGCCATCACCAGCCTGGCACTGTGCGCGGTCGATACGGCCTTGTGGGACCGTAATGCGCGCGCGGCCGATTTGCCACTGTGGCAGCTCGCTGGCGGCGCGCAGCAGCGCGTGCCGGTCTACACCACCGAGGGTGGCTGGTTGCAGCTGGAGCCAAGCCAGTTGGTCGAGCAGGCCCTGGCCGCGCGCGCCGATGGTTTCCTAGGCGCGAAGATCAAGGTCGGCAAACCGCACGTCGCGCAGGACATGGCCCGCCTGCGCGCGGTGCGCGACGCCGTGGGTGCGGACTTCGAGATCATGGTCGATGCCAACCAGAGCTTCACCTTGTCCGAAGCGATTCGCCGGGCACACCACTTCGAGACGCTGGACCTAGCATGGTTCGAAGAGCCAATGCCGGCCGAACAGGTGCGCGCCCATGCACAGCTGCTGGCCAGCACCAGTGTGCCCATCGCGGTGGGCGAGTCGATGTACCACCTGTCGCAGTTCGGCGAGTACCTGCAACAAGGCGCGTGTTCGATCGTGCAGGCCGATGTGGCGCGTGTGGGCGGCATTACGCCCTGGCTCAAGATCGCGCACCTCGCAGAGGCCCACGGCATCGCGATGTGTCCCCATTTCCTCATGGAGATCCATCTGAGCCTGTGCGCCGCGGTGCCGAACGCCCGTTGGCTCGAATACATCCCGCAGCTAGACGATCTCACGACCAGCCGCCTGCGCATCGAGGACGGACATGCCCTGGCACCAGGAACGCCGGGGCTGGGGATCGAATGGGATGCGGAGCGCTTGCGAGCGGGCTACAAGTTCGAACCGCTCGTTGTGCGCGGTTAGCAGAAGCCTCAGCCCTGGCTTGCGGCAACCAACCCGGGCAGGGTGCCAGGGGAACTTGGGGCGGACCGGCATTTTTAAAACCAGAGAAGGAGACAGACATGAGCGGATCACTGAATGAGGAACAGGTTGTGCGTTATCGGAAGGACGGCATCCTTCATCCGATGCCGGTGTTGTCACCGGACGAGACCCGTGCCATTCGCCAGTTCTACCTCGAAAACCCGCTGTTGTTCAGCGGCCGCGATGGCAGAAAGTCGTACCTTTTGTACAAGACGATGCATGCGCTGGTGTGCCATCCCAGGATCCTCGACGCCGTGGAATCGTTGCTCGGTCCGAATCTGTTCTGCTGGGGCGGGCAGTTCTTCGCTAAACCCGTGGGCGATACGGCGTATGTCACGTGGCACCAGGATGCCACTTATTGGGGTTTGTCCTCCAGCGATGTTCTGACAGCCTGGGTCGCGCTGACTCCGAGCACCAAAGACGCTGGCTGCGTGCAAGTGGTACCGGGTACACACCACAAGCAGGTCGCGCACGAAGACCGATTCGACGACAGCAACATGCTCACACGCGGACAGGAGCTGGCTGTACAAGTCGACCCGGTCACCGTCGTCAATGTCGAATTGGCGCCCGGGCAGATGTCACTGCACCATGTGCTGCTGTTTCATGGCTCCGAGATCAATCGCGCCAACCATCCGCGCATAGGATTCGCCATCCGCTATATCCCCACGGACCTGCGCCAGCTCGCGCCGATCCGCGACAGTGCCTTGCTCGTGCGCGGGCGCGACGACTACGGGCATTTCGACCACGAAACCGCGCCACGCGCAGACCGCGATGCACAAGCGATAGCCTGCCACGCCGATGCAACCGAGCGGCAACTGCGCATCGTATATGCGGGAGCCCAGGAGCGTGGCAAGCTCAATCCCCAGAGCCTCCAGCAATCTGCCTGAGGCTTCGCAGGACAGATTCTTCACTGCTCAGTGATTGCTGCGGCGGCGAGCGCCTTGGCCCATTCCTCGCGCAACCAGCGCGCGCAGGCGATGTTGTTCTCGAAGATCGAGTATTTGTGCCCGGCGCCGTAGTCGACAGCAGGGATGTGCTCGCAGGAGATCTGGCGAATCGGGCTCTGCTCGTGCGTGGCGTGATGGGCGAATAGATCGCGGATCACGCGCTTCCACGGATCAAGCCTGGCCTCGTCCCACTCTGCAAGATACTCGCCGGGCTTCGGCTTCATGAACGGGTATTGGATGCCGCGACCGAACTTGCCGTCCGGGTGCCTGGCCCAAATGTTGATCGGATTGGCTGGCACGGCAGCGCGCGCATGCGCGTGATGGACGAAATTGGCGTCGATCCATTTCTTCGCGACATTGCCGGGCTTCGATGGGTCCAGGATCAGGCGGCCGGCATCCACGTCGGCCTTCATGTTCTGGACGATCTGCTCTGTCGGATTGTCGAGCTTGAAGATCACGTGGCTGTGGTCGAGCGTCATATAGAACGGCAAGCCGCGCTGCTTGACCATTGCTGCGACCTGCTCGACGCGGCCGAGATGCTCGGACCACATGTTCACATGCACTTCGAAGCACGGCACGACGCCTTGGCGCATGCCGATCTCGTATGCGCGGACGTAGAAATCGGAAACCTCGGCGTTGGTTGCGATATGACCATCGACGTGATGGGTCATGACCTGAACGTTATGCACCACAGTGCCGAGAAGTCTCGCCTTGTGAATGTTCTGCTCGAACAAGGCGTCGTCGCGCCCGAGCGTGTAGAACCAGCCGCTGGCAAGCACCGGCATGTCGTATTTCTCCGACGCCTTCAGAAGATCGCGGAATTCCTCGTCCGGCGGCGTGCGATCAATGTAGTCGAACACACCGGCTTCCTTGACCATCTTCACCTTAGTGGAGATGTCGGGAATATGGGTGTCCCGATGCGTCGTGCCGCCCGCCGTGCAGCCGATTTTGAGATCGCCGAGTTGTCTCACTTCAAGCCCTCCATGCGAGCTTTCCACGGTTGAAGTCGCCGCCCCGCGCAAGTTTCGCCCAACCAGACCAGCCCCGTTCCAGCCGCCGCAGCGCAAGGCACCATGGCCGGGTGGCGGATCGCACTGCCAGTGATCGTTCCGAGCCTCGTCCGCCGGCCGCCAGCGCTCGATGCAGCACAGCTGAAAGCTAACAGAAGTGATTGTATCGCCGGCCCGCAGGCGTCAGCCATTGCGCATCACGAACGCCTTGGCGTTGTCCTGGAAGCAACCGGGCAAGCCCTCACAATGGGGCCGCTGTGACAAGGGGCTCCATAGATTGGGCAATGCCCTGATTGCTGCCACTGCTGTCGAGCCTGGCTACCGGTTCGACCATGGACTGGGCGTTTGTGTCCAGTTGACTGGTGGATGCTGCGCGGGAGCCGAGTCCACCGGCCGGATTCGGGAATAGGAAAATCGAACGGAATGTTTTTGTGCCCACCGGTACGGGCTTGCCCGCTCTGGGTGGTACACCGAGGAGTTTTGAGGGAGTTTTGGGTTGGCCTATCGCACACTGAACAGCCGCAGCGCCGCCAGCTGACCCGAAAGCCGCCTGGACATCGGGCAAACCCGCGCGCTTCGTGGCCCCTCACCGGGCGCGACCCGCGTCAGGCGCAGCCACCCTACGCAGCCCGGGGCGCGGGCCGCCGTCATCCATCTTGTTGCAGTTGGGCGCGCATCGGTGCTGGTCGGTCAAGAATCGGGCCAATCGGCCTCCTGCCCTATGCGGCAATCGCCGCGTCCCTAACCCGCATGATCGTCTGCCGGCTGGTGTTGAACTCTCTCGCCAGCGCAGCGACAGCATTTCCTTCCTCAAGACGGGACAGCACTTTTCGAGTCTGCTCTTCGTCCAAGCTGGGCCGCCTGCCTAACGTCTTTCCTTCACCCTTCGCCCGTGTCAAACCGGCCTGGGTGCGCTCGATCAGGAGGTCTCGTTCGAACTCCGCTACCGCATTGATCACGCCCATCGTCATCTTACCCGCTGGGCTGGTCAGGTCCATGTTGCCGAGTGCCAGGCAGTTAACTCGCACGCCCATTCCAGCTAGCGCTTCCACCGTTCCGCGGACATCCATCGCATTGCGGCCGAGTCGGTCCAACTTGGTAACGACAAGCACGTCACCTTCATCAAGCTTGTTCAGCAATAGACCAAAGCCGGGACGCTCGGAAGTGGCGACGGAACCCGATACGGTTTCCACGATGGTGCGCTGTGGGGTCACCTTGAACCCTGCCGCTGCGATTTCTTGGACCTGGTTGTCTATGGTCTGGTCGACAGTGGAAACGCGGCAGTAGGCAAAGACTCGGGACATCTTGGGACTCCTTGTAGTGTACGAAATGGGAGTCCGAATAATGTCGTATGACCGAAAGCATGTAAAGCTAATTTACGGACATATCTGCAACTGGTGTCCATAACCGGTCGATTGCGGACAGCCAGCGAGTGGGTCGCACCTCATGGCATCCGACCCATCGCCGACGGCATGGTCCTCCCTTGTTGGGTCAGTATCAAGGTGGCGCCAACCGTTGCGGCAGTGCAATTTGCTCTACGACGCGCGCTACAATTAGCTGGTTGGGTCAAATCCAACCGCCCGAGTTATGACTATTGCAGGGGCGTTAATAACTGCTAAAACGTTGAGCCGCGCACTCCTCCCCGCACGCA
>Ga0105045_10006546_pt1 | contig 10312 bp, 7 predicted proteins | sample MAT02_FD_78089 | JGI IMG/M metagenome (GOLD analysis project Ga0105045, IMG submission 78089) | Freshwater microbial communities from Lake Fryxell liftoff mats and glacier meltwater in Antarctica - MAT-02 (megahit assembly) | ecosystem: Environmental > Aquatic > Freshwater > Ice > Liftoff...
CCGAGGCCTCCAAAAAATCCCAGCGAATATTCCATCACGTTCCACATGTTAAAAGGAATCTGGGCAACATTCCCCAATACCTGTAGAAAATTCCCAAAGGCAAAGCCAAATCCACCACCAAGACCGGCAAAAACAGCCACGCGTAAGGCACCATGTTGTCGGGTCCGAACCATATAATAAAGCAGGGCAATTGCCATTCCCGCACATATTCCCCATGCTTCCGAGCGCGGTGGGGTCATCATTATGCCCCATTGTTCGATGACGAAAAAATAGAAAATGAGTCCGCCAACCGTCATTTCGGTCACGACTTGATACCATTTTATTTTATTGGCTTTGTTATCGGCCAAAACTAACCCAAATAGACCCCCACCGATGAACCCGTACAAGCCACCAATTATCAGAAGCATCAATAATCCATAATAGACGTTGACAAATTCCACCCCACGGCCGTATCCGACTACGACCCCGTAGCTCATCATGCCTCCGAGTCCCCATCCTACCGCACCTGCAAAAGCTGCCTTTATGCCTTTGGTGTACCAGTCCGACCGTTTTGCCAATAAAATAATGGACAAGCAGCCTATACCTCCCGCCCAGGCAGCACCCTGTTCGTGGCCAAATTGCCCGCGAATGGCCCATGCGGTGGCTAAACTCATTCCGACAATTAGCATGGAAAATAGTATTTCTTTTGTAAGATGCTTCATTTTATAAAATATGTTTTGTGGATCGGCGATTTGCCAATAGGTGAAATATTGCCAAATTTATTTAGTCTATATACGTCAATTGCATTATATGTACTACCATTTTTTGTAAGTAATGGTAAGATTATAAGTTATTTTTGTTAATTGGTCTTTTTGGCACCTGTCAAGAAAAAAAATCATCAGACAGGGTACCATAAATATAGTCGTATTCCTATTTGCCTGCCAAATATTGCTTGCGATATTCAATGGGATTGCAGCCTTTGACTTGTTTGAATTGACGGGCGATGTTTTTACTGTCGTTTAGCCCCAGGTCCATGGCGATTTCAAAAATAGTCTGATCGGTTTCAAGGAGTTTTTGTGTAAATTTCTCTATTCTAAGATTGAAAATATATTTGTAAATGGGATAGCCGGTAATGTGTAAAAAGCGCTTTTCGAGTGTCCTGCGGGACAAGGGCACCTGCTTCACGACTTCGTCTACCTGAAGGTTTTTTTCGATGTTTTTATGGATGTATTTGAGGGTGGAGGCGATATAGTCGTCATTGGTGGCGTAGATGTCCGTGGACTGGCGGGTGATGATTTGTGTGGGTTTTACAAAGATATCGTAGTGGTCGTCATGCCCGTTTTTGATCATGTGCTCCATGAGTTTTGCGGTGTCGTACCCCCCCTTTTCGATGTCCAAGCCTATACTGGATAGGGGTGGGTCAGATAGTTCGCAGAGCATTTCATCGTTATCCACGCCAAGTACGGCAACTTCTTCAGGAATCCTTATTTTGTTTTGTTTGCAGGCTTCCGTGATATGCAGTCCCTGATTGTCGTCACAGGTCATCAGTGCGATGGGTTTGGGCAAGGACAGCAACCATTTGCTCAGTGAGTTACTTTTGAAATACCACAGGTCTGTGGACCGTGACTTCCGGTGTTCAAAATAATGAACCTTGAATCCCACGGACTTGATTTTTTCCTCGTATCCTTCTGCCCGCTCCCTGGACCATACGATGTCGTTGAAGCCATAAAAGGCAAAATTCTTGAATCCTTTCTGCAAAAAATAGGAGGCGCCCATTAAGCCGGCTTCCCGGTAGGAACCAGTGATATTTGGCAGTTCTTTGAACCGCTCCTTGAAGTCTTGGGCAATAATAGGGATCTTGGAATCCAAGATTTTCTGGATATCCATATCATTGTAAAGCTGTCCGATGATTCCGTCGGCTCCCCAATCTTTTGCCCATTCCAAGATGCCTTCTATACCGATAGTCTCCCGGTAATATAGCGGCATGCGGCAGTATGTCCAGGGACCATGTTCCGCAGAGTATTTGGAGATTCCTTTAAGTAAACTTTTACTGTATTCTTCCGCAAAATCCAATAACAAGATAATCTTATACATGGGTGTGGGATCAGTTAATTGAAAATGTCTCTGATGTTTTTGACGGTGGCATTGGTCACCAGCGGCTTGGCCCATATGCCAATACTCAGTACATAGCCCAATGTAATCAATAAAAAGAGCATGGCAACTTTAAGTCCTACCAATTCGGCAATGCCCCCAACCAATAAAGGCACTACCGCACCACCCGCAATCCCTGTACAGAGAATACCGGAAAAGGTGCCATGGTGTTTGGAAACTGAATTAAGTGCCAAGGAGAATATAATGGACCACATGACAGAGGCGAAGAATCCGGTGAGTGGGAAGGAAATAATAGCCATTTGAACAGGGCCAAACAAGGCAGCCAACAAGGCCAAAATGGCTCCAGAAGTAAAGAAAATGAGTACCCTTCGGCTATCAAAGAACTTGAGGAGAACCAGTCCCAAGAGGCATCCAACAGTGAGCAGTCCCCAGAAATAGGAAATAACGGAGGCACCGGTAGTGGATGGATCCACGCCATGGTAATCCTGCAAAAACTTTGATGTCCAGTTGGCTATCCCCTGTTCGGTACCCACGTAGCAGAAGATTCCCAGAAAATAAAGGAGAACCATCTTATCCGATAGCAACTCCTTTAAGGAGGTGCCGGCATCGATCTTCTCATCTTCTTTCAGCTCAACTGTTGGGAATTTTGAAAAAAAGATGATGATGACCATCAAAAACGAAGTGACGGCGAATACCCAATAGAGGGAAACCCATTTTAGATTTTCGGGTACCAGCCCGTTGAGTGTGGTGATGAAGAAAGAAGCATCATCCGTGTGCATGTTTGTCACGAGGTAGCTATACAGCAGTGGACTCAGGAAGCTTGCCGCACCGAAGGCCAACTGACCCAGAACGGAATTAAATGCAAAGTGCTTGTCTCCTCCCGCAGTACGCAGTAGGGGATTGATCACTACCTGCAACATGGCCATGCCGATGCCAATTATAAAAAGGGAAGAGAGTGCAATTCCAAAACTGGGAATGAGAGCAAACAATAAAGCTCCTAAAAACGCCATAATAAAGGCGGTTATCAATATTTTTTTCTCCCGGTATTTTTCCACCAAGATTCCCGAAGGAATAGACATCACTGCGTATGCCACAAAAAAAGAAAACGGAAGAAATCCTGCCAACCCGATGCTCAGGGTAAAGCTGTCAATAATATCCGGTATGATGGGACCAAGAATATTGGTCAGAAAGGAAATAACAAAAAAAATCAATAATATCAGGGCAACGATCAGGTTGTTTGGTTTCATGTATTTCTATTTTTCATGGCTGCAAGAGCAAATTACGACAATTTGAGATGTGCTTCACTGTGTTTTTTTAAGCGGCAACACGCGCCTGTCATTTTTCGGATGGAGCGTGCAGGCCTCGTTGCGGGATTAGATGGAATTGACCACCCCGCTGACGTGCTCCATGGATAAGTCAACCAAAGCAGCTGCCCCCAAGAGGGCAATATTTTCATTTTTGGAAACGAATATCTTCAGTTTTTTGATGGATTCCGGATAAATAAAATCGGAGAAGCTCCCTTCCATACTTTCCTTGAAAAACTCATAGGCTTTGGCAATCGATCCTCCCAAGACGATTGCTTGCGGATCATAGGTATATAAGACAGCCTGGACAGCAACGCCCAAATGGTGCCCAAACTCCCGCCATTGATGGAGCGCTTCTACATTACCGTGTTTGGCAGCTTTGTAAGCATCCAGTGCGGTGGTGTTGTAAATACTACTGAAAAAATTGCCGCTGGCATAGAATTCTATGTTTTTGTCTTTGTAGGGCAATAGGCCTATTTCCCCTGCCCCACAGTTTACCCCGGCATACAGTTTGTTGCCGATAATGACACCGGATCCCAGTCCGGTACCGATTGACATTCCAACTAAGCTGCTGAATGGTTTGCCAGCCCCGAATTTATGTTCCCCGATCGCAAAGCAGTTCACGTCATTGTTGACAAAAACAGGGAGGGAAAACTCCTTTTCCAGGATTTCCTTTAAGGACACCTTTTTCCAGGAGGGAATGTTGGTCACGTTATAAACTATACCCCTTTCAATATCTACAACTGAAGGTACACCGATTCCTATACCGTCTACCTTGTATTTTACATAAGGTTTGATAAATTGAACGACCTGGTCTAGTGTGGAGGTTAGGCTGTCTTTTTCTTGCAGCAGGCCTTTCGTTTGATGAATAATTTCACCGTCTTTTTCTATTCCGACTTGGATTTTTGTTCCTCCTAAATCAATTCCTATGTTCATTTTACGCTCGGTAGGTGAAATTTTTCTTCAAAAAGATGACTACAAATATATTTACACAACAATTCTTTCCCAGTGCAATAAGACATAACCATTCCAAATGGATATTGAAATGCACTGGTTTTCAGGCTTCCTTGTGCTTTTACCCTTTTTAGCTGTCCTTTTTATACTTGAAAATGGGTATTTGGACTATTTGATTTTTTAAATTTTTATCAATAGTCCAATTAGGTAGAACAGGGTATATTCAACAACGAAAGAAGAAGTTCTCCTAGGTCTGGTTTCAGAATTCATACGTGTAACCTTTTTTGGTTTATTTGTAATTTTGGCTCTTTGATCAAAGAAAGATGCTGTCATTGTTTAATTCCATAAATGGTCACCTCTCATTCATCACGAAATGATAACTTTATGTTTTAATCTAATTTGTGTGGGAGATTTAAATTTGGGAAATAAAACTAAAAAAATATGAAAAGAAGAGATTTCTTTAGGAAAGGAATGTTTGCATCACTCGGTGCGACAGCTTTGGGAACTGGTGCCGCATTTGCCTCCGGTACGGAAACACCCTTTCGAAAAGTAGCTAAAAACGTTATATTTTTGGTCAGTGACGGGATGAGTACAGGTACCCTAAACATGGCTGACCTGCTACTGAAGCAGAAAGAAGGCCGCAGAAGCCGGTGGATAGGTGCTTATCAAGGCAATATGATGAAGCGGGCCTTGATGGAGACTGCTTCGTCTAACTCCCTCGTGACGGACTCCGCTGCTGCGGGCAGTTCTTGGGGTGGCGGGATGCGCGTTCCAAATGGTTCCCTCAATATTGGCCCAAATGGCGAAGAACCAATGCCTATTTTACAGAAATTCAAAGCAGCAGGGAAATCCGTGGGCTGTGTGACATCGGTACAGATTGCCCACGCTACCCCAGCATCTTTTTGTGTCAATGAAAAAAGCCGAAGTGCCATGCCTGCCATTGCTGAAAAGTATAAAGAACTGAGATTTGATGTCATGTTGGGGGGTGGTGATGAACTCTTCAATGCAGCTCACCGTGCGGACAAGAAGGACTTGTACCAAGCATATAAATCTGCTGGATTCACTGTGGCCAATACGCGCGACGAACTTCTGAAAGTCCAAGGTAAAGGGCCTTTGTTGGGAATATTTTCTGAGGGGGGATTACCCTTTGCCATTGACAGGGAGAATGATCCAGAGATCAAAAAGGCTGTGCCGACATTGGGGGAGATGGTGACGAAAGCCATTGAGATGCTTAGTCAAAACCCGAATGGATTTGCCATGCAGATCGAAGGAGGTAAGGTAGACTGGGCTGCCCATGCCAACGATGCGCCAGCGCTGATCTATGACCAGCTTGATTTTGATGAAGCAGTGGGAATTGCCCTCGACTTTGCGGCCAAGGATGGTGAAACGCTTGTCATTATGACTACCGATCATGGCAATGCAAACCCGGGGTTGTTTGACGGAAGTGTAACCGATAAATTTGGTACCCTTTTTACCACTACCCGATCTAACGAATGGGTCTTGAAACAACTTAGCGGGGACAATACACCCGCTCAGGTCATTGATCTGATCAATGCCTACCAAGGAATTACCATTAAAACAGACGAGGCCACGGCTATTTTGAAAAACTACCAGGTAGTCAATGAAGACGGCTTGTATGATACAGGAAAGATTCCCTTAAAACTGCTTTCAGAAATTCAAATGCCTTATACAGGAATAGGTTGGGCAGGTACCGGCCATTCATCAGACCATGTGGAGTTGGCCATGTATGGACCGGGTAGTGAAAATCTGCCTGCTTTTATAGAGAATTATAAACTTCACAACTTTATGCTCAATGCCACCCATGTGCCGGCAATGGCCTATGCGTGGTAAATACAATTCTGCCGTAATCCGCTATTGCTCCCGGCTTCCTTTTGCTTTAAACTCACCCTGACTAAATTTAAGGTAGGGTCATTTCCCTTGGTTAATTGGGAAAACTATGGCAAAGCGTTCCATAAAATTGTAGATAAAGATTATCCTAAAATAACGTAATATGAAAATCATACATAAAGATATTCCATACTGGAAACAAGTTAGCTTAATGCTCTACTTGGTGGCAGTGTCCAGTTTGTCTACCGCATTTGCACAGCAAGATCCCATCGGAATTTTTTTGACTTGGAAGGAAGATCCATTGACCACGATGGTGGTGGATTGGCACTTGGAATCGGGGTCACCCGAAGTACTCCATGTAAAGGAAAAAGGGACCGACACGTGGAACCAACAGCAAAGCGAAGTACATCCATTCCCACATTCGGAACGAAAAATCCACCGTGTTGCTCTTTCCGGATTGAAGCCGGGGACCCCATATAGCATCAAGTTTGGAAATGGGAACAAAGAATATTATTTCAATACCATGCCTGCTGACATTGCCAAGGAGTCCATCCGGATTGCCATAGGGGGAGATTCCATGCACGATCAGTCATTTATGGAAAAAACCAACACCCAAGTGGCGAAATTCGATCCCCATTTTGCCGCAATCGGGGGAGACCTGGCATATGCGAACGGAGACCCTAAAAATGTAAAAAGATGGTATCAGTGGTTTGATGCGGTAAAAAACACCCTGATACGCGAGGATGGTAGAATAATACCGCTAATAGTAGGCATAGGCAATCATGAAGTGCGAAAAGCGGTCTTTGAAGAAGGGGAAGAAGTAATTTACAATGATGCAAACCGGGCTAAAATGGCTCCGTTTTATTATGGGTTATTTGCCTTTCCTGGCCAGCCTGGCTATGCTGTTTTGGATTTCGGGAAGTACTTCAGTTTTTTCCTGTTGGATTCCGACCACTCTAACCCAATTATTGGGCCACAGACAGATTGGTTGAAGAAAGAACTTGCGGTCCGAGACGATGTAACACAGATCATCACCATGCACCACGTTCCCGCATATCCTTCAGTGAGGGATTTCAACGGAACGACGCAATCCAGGGTACGGGAACATTGGCTGCCATTGATCGAAAAGGCCGGCGTAAAGTTGGTGTTTGAAAACCACGATCATGCGTATAAGCGAACTTATCCTATAAAAAACAATCAAGTAGATAAAGACGGAGTTGTTTTTATTGGGGATGGCTCTTGGGGTACCAGAACCAGGGAAACGCACGATCCAGAAACTACCTGGTATTTGGACAAGGCAATGTCTGTCCGGGCATTTACCTTGGTTACACTACAGGGAAGCAGTTTTAACATCATCTCCATAGACGACGACGGAAATGTCATCGATTCTTATCCACAAAATCCGTTATTAAAATAATTTAGCAATATGAAAAAATCTGCTTTGGCTTTATTTATTGGTGCCGCATTATTTGGTGCCGTCTCCTGCGGAAGTTCCGGTTCAGAATCCTCCCAGCAAAAGGAAGAAGTGGATGAATCGAGCATTTCAGCTATCAAAACATTGGAATACGAGCATGTATTCGGGGATGACCGGCCCTTTGCCCAGTGCCATGCATCCACCATCGCCCCTGTTGGTGACGGTACTTACATGGTATCCTGGTTTGCGGGTTCTTACGAAAAGCACGATGACGTGGGTATTTGGCTTTCTCAGGGAAAGTTTAATGACTGGTCGGAACCCAAACTGGTAGCCAAAATCCGAAACGACCCCCACTGGAACCCGGTTCTTTTCAATGCACCAGACGGTAAAATGTACCTTTATTTCAAAGTGGGGAAAGAAATTGACGACTGGGAAACATGGGTGCAATATTCGGAGGACAAAGGTGATACCTGGTCTGAAGCCCGCGAACTTGTTCCCGGTGACACGGGTGGCCGCGGTCCGGTGAGAAACCACCTGTTGGTCCTTTCCGACGGAACTTGGCTGGCACCAGCCTCGCTCGAAGACAACAAAGTATGGGATGTGATCATAGACCGCAGTGAGGATGGGGGCAATACCTGGACGGCAACTGATAAACTGGAACTAGACAGGAATGAAATTACGGGTGAAGGGGTAATCCAGCCGTCGCTCTGGGAATCCAAACCCGGGCACGTCCATATGCTGATGAGAAGCTCATCAGGCCAGATCTGCCGCAGCGATTCTGACGATTATGGAAAAACATGGTCTCCCATCGAAGAAACCGACCTTCCGAATAATAACAGTGGGATTGATATTGCCTCGTTGGGAGGGGAAAAAATTGCCTTGATCTTCAATCCGGTATCCGGCAACTGGGGAGATAGGTACCCCATCACGGTTGCGATCTCCGAAGACAACGGAAAGACCTGGCCGGTCAAATTTGACATCGAAAAAGGTGAAAATGAGGATGATGAGCTCTCCTATCCCGCCATCTTTTACGAAGACGGAAAGTTGGTGGCTTGCTATACCTGGAACAGACAGCGGATTGCATTTTGGAAAGGGGAAATCGAAAGTTCACTATAATCTTTATTTATCCTTAAAAATTTGATATGAGTAAGTTTGGTAGTTTGTTGCTGTTAGCATTGGGAATTTCACAGGGTCTTTTGGCCCAAAACAGTCAAACCTATGCCGAAAAGCTGGGTTATCCTTCTGGTACCAAAGTGGTGATATTCCACGTGGATGATGCCGGCATGTCGTATGAGTCCAATACGGGGACCATTCGCTCTATAGAAGAAGGTGTGGCTACCTCGTGCAGCATCATGATGCCCTGCCCCTGGTCTGCTGTATTTACCAAGTACGCCCTTACGGCACCTATGGATGCGGGGATTCATCTCACCCTCACTTCCGAATGGGGTGGTTACCGTTGGCATCCGGTGGCTGGTAGAGAGGTAGTTCCGAGCCTTATCGATGAAGAGGGCGCACTGTGGCATTCCGTTGAGGAAGTAATAAAAAATGCTTCTCCCGATGAAGTCGAATTGGAAATTCGTGCTCAAATTGATAGGGCCATAGCGATGGGTTTGAAACCTACTCATCTGGATAGCCATATGGGCACTTTATTTTACCATCCTCCCTTTTTGGAGAGATATATCAAAGTGGGAGCGGAATATGGTATTCCTGTGATGTTTCCGGGCGGCAGCAACCTAAAATTGTTGGGCTTATCCTCGAATGACAACATAATCAAAAGATTGAAAAAAGAGGGGAAATATACGGAGGGGATGAAGCTTCCCAAAAACGAACTGATGACCCAAGCACCTGCCATTGGCCAGAAGATCTGGAGCCTTGGATTGCCGGTTTTGGATGACCTACATTCGGTAAGCGGCAACTGGAAGCCCGATGGCGATCCAACTCCCGAGGAATGGGGGAAATATAAGACCCAACAGTTCAAAGAAGTGTTGACCCAGATGGAACCGGGCTTGGCAATGATCATCATTCATAGCAATGGCGACAACGAGGTTTTTGGAAGAATCAGCGGATCGGGAGGATCCCGCTATGCCGATATGATGGCCATGGTAGATCCGGAATTGAAGGCGTTTATTGAACAAGAAGGAATTTTGTTAACTACTTGGAAGGAAGTCATGGACCGGAGGAAAGCGGTAAAGTAAATTTACCCTTCATATACAACCGGATGCTCGATGTCTTCCAAGAGAATTATTACCTATGAAACAACTTATTTCAATAGTAACGATAGGATTTTTTTCCGCAACAGCCTTGTTGGCCCAGCTCGTCCCCAAGGAGGAAGTGGTGGAAAATGAACTGTTGATATTCCCGTTACAAGGAGAGCACGCCCATGGCAGTACCTTGGTAGAATTGCCCAACGGGGATTTTTTGGTAGCTTGGTTTCAGGGTTCCGGAGAGCGGACGGCCGATGATGTGCGGATCATGGGTGCCAGGCTCAGGAAGCGGGACAACCAATGGGGAAGTCCATTTCTGATGGCAGACACCCCCCATCTTCCGGATTGTAATCCCGTACTTTTCCTGAATGGAGAAAGAAAATTGTTTTTGGTGTGGATTGCCGTACAGGCCAACCGCTGGGAGCAATCTATCCTGCGGCTTCGGACTTCCACAAACTATACCAATGCCGGTGCACCCATTTGGGATTGGCAGGACA
>Ga0105045_10006547_pt1 | contig 10311 bp, 10 predicted proteins | sample MAT02_FD_78089 | JGI IMG/M metagenome (GOLD analysis project Ga0105045, IMG submission 78089) | Freshwater microbial communities from Lake Fryxell liftoff mats and glacier meltwater in Antarctica - MAT-02 (megahit assembly) | ecosystem: Environmental > Aquatic > Freshwater > Ice > Liftoff...
AAGCACTTGTGCTGGATAGCCGTGTGATGAAAGCGATGAGTGCGTACATTATGTGGGTGGGAAGTGAAGTGCCAAAAGGTGAATCCCCGAAAGGAGTTGGGTTAGTAAATATTGCTTTTTTAGATAGACCAGCCCGTGCAGAGAATGGAAAAATAGTTTATGAAAAGTGCATCGTTTGCCACGGAAAAAATGGTGAAGGAATTATGTTAGCTAATGGAAGTGGCTGGCAGTATCCACCCCTGTGGGGCGAAGGAAGTTATAACATGGGTGCAGGGCTTTATCGGCTATCACGATTTGCTGGCTATGTAAAAGCTAACATGCCGTTTGGCGCCACTTGGGATGCGCCTCAACTGACTGATGAAGAAGCCTGGGATGTTGCAGCGTATGTTAATTCAATGCCCAGACCTACCAAGGATTTAAGTAAAGATTGGCCCGACATCTCTAAAAAGCCTATTGATCATCCTTTCGGGCCGTATGCTGACGAGTTTGATGTTGCCCAACATAAGTTTGGACCTTTCAAGCCAATAAAAGATAAAAGTAAACCAAATGATTAATTGAGATGAGCAGACGAATTCAATTTATAGTTGCGGTTATTTTTGCACACTCGTCTCTGGTAGCTCAAACACAAAGTGAAGCATTCAATAAAAAGCTGGCAACCTTACTTTCACATGCCGCAAAGGAGATTACCGTTGCTGAAGCAGCAAAGAGCAAAGATTTTTTATTTGTTGATGCCCGGGAGCCAAAAGAATTTTCGGTAAGTCATTTGAAGAATGCATTATTTGTTGGCTACAATGATTTCGATTCTAAAGTTTTGGAAAATGTGGCGAAGGATAAGCAAATTGTTGTCTATTGTTCCGTTGGGTATCGCAGTGAAAAGATTTCGCAAAAACTTACCAAGGCAGGATTTACCAATGTGCGAAATTTGGTAGGTGGAATTTTTGAATGGGTAAATGAAAATAATCCCATTGTGGATAACCAAGGCAACCCAACTAAGAATGTGCATGCCTATAGTAAATCATGGGGAGTTTGGCTGTTGAAAGGCAATAAAATTTATGATTGATTAGAAGATTGTCAGGCAACTTTGTGATCAATGTCACAAATGCTTTTAAATCAGAGTTGTACCTTTGTGATAGTATTTATTGGCTTAATATAACGGGCATCTACCTAACTAGTTTTTATATGTTTTTTCAACACGTTTACGATAAAACTCTGGCGCAGGCTAGTTATTTTATAGGGTGCCAAAAAGAGGGCGTGGCTATTGTGATTGATCCGAAAAGAGACGTTGATACCTACCTTGAAATTGCAAGGCAGAATAACATGAAAATAACGCATGTTACCGAAACCCATATTCATGCGGATTTCCTATCGGGATCGCGTGAACTGGCAGCGTTAACTGGCGCTAAAATGTATCTGACCGATGAAGGTGGTGAAGGTTGGCAGTATGAGTTTCCACACCTAGGGTTAAAAAATGGGGACGTTATTAAAGTTGGAAACCTGAGTTTGAAGGTTTTACATACACCAGGCCACACACCGGAGAGCATAAGCTTTTTGCTAACGGATCATCCGGCCAGTGATGAACCAGTGATGTTATTTACAGGCGACTTTGTTTTTGTTGGTGATGTTGGTCGTCCTGATTTATTAGAGAAGGCGGCCGGCATAAAAGGAACGATGGAAATTGGTGCAAAACAGATGTATCAATCTATAAAGAAATTCAACGCGCTTGCCGATTACATTCAGGTGTGGCCAGGGCATGGTGCTGGTTCCGTATGCGGCAAAGCATTAGGTTCAGTACCTAGCACCACTGTTGGCTATGAAAAAGTACGCAACTGGGCCTTTCAATATCCCAAAGATGAAAATGGATTTGTAAAATATTTATTGGAGGATCAACCAGAGCCGCCAAAGTATTTTGCCATGATGAAGAAACTGAATAAAGTTAATCGTCCACTGCTTACGGAAGTTCCTAAAATAAAAAAATTAAATGCTGCCGATTTTAAAGAGGCAAAGGACAAAGGCATTAAATTAATTGACGCCAGAAATAAAGTAGATTTTGCGGCAGGATTTATTCCGGGTAGCATTAACATACAAGGCAACAATGCATTTGCTACGTGGGCGGGCTGGTTTATTAATTATGATGAGCCTTTTATGTTGGTTGCTGCGGATTCACAAATTGAAGACCTGACCCGAAAGTTAATGCGTATTGGGTTGGATAACATCTATGGTTACATCAATAACGTCACTGTATTTGAAGGAGAATTACAGAAAAGTAATGTAATTGATTTGGAGCAGTTTAAAGATCTTTATAAGAATAATAACATTCAGGTAGTCGATGTACGTGGCGAGTCAGAATATAGAGCCGGTCATATTAAAGGAGCAGAAAATATTTTTGTGGGCACGTTGGAGGCTAATCTTAAAAAGTTTAAAACCGGTAAACAAATTGTTATCAATTGCCAGTCAGGCGACCGCACGGCAATTGCCTATTCATTGCTGGCGAAGCATGGAATTAAAGGTGTTAAAAATTATGGTGGCGGAATGAATGAGTGGGTAAATACCGGCAACCCCGTGGTGACGGAGAACTGAAGAGAATTATCTCAACTTAAAAAACTCTACTCATTCTTACCACTTTACTTTCATAATCAAGAGCAAAAACAATTGCTGCAAATAATGAGGACTAAGGCTATATTTTTTTATCGATGAACGATTTCATCAACCTTGTTTTTTTTGACCGGGCTTAGTTCCATCCCCTAAAAGAGTACCCCACGGTTTTAATTCTGGTACCCTATCAAAAATTACTTTGGCAACGGCAAGGATAGGTATCGCTAAAAACATTCCCGGCACTCCGCAAAGTTTGCCGCCAAGCAATACGCCAATAATTGTTGCCAAGGCGTTGATGCGCACTTTGTTTCCTACAATAAGCGGCATTCCAAAATTATTATCAATAATCTGCACAACAAGCAACACAACACCAACCCAAATTACCTGACTACTATCGCTGTCGCTACAACAAACCAGCGTAATTAGCATACAAATTATATTGGCCATCAGCATACCTACATAGGGTATTAAGTTGAGTAATGCAGCTAATAACGCCATGAAGATTGGGTACTTCACCCCGATAATTAGAAACCCAAGTGAATTGAGTGAAAATACGATAGTAGTCTCAATCAGCAATCCTGTTACATACTTTTGAGAGATGTTAGTTGACTCAGTCAAAATATCAGTCACATTTTTTTCAGAACCGTTTTTGAAAACGCCAATAATAGAAGTTTTAATAACCGATCTATAGTAAAGAATCAGGAAGGTGTAAATGGGAAGCAAGACTATATATTGAAGTATGCCGGTTATTGAGCCGAAAGTAACACTTGCTATTTGCGGGGCTTTTTCCTTTAGATTATCTAATGTTTGATTGATGTATTGGTTTTGCTTGCGCACGGTTATGTGAGTTTGATCATTAAACCAGCGTTGTATGGATGAGCCCACATCATTGAGTCGTTCCTTCAAAGCGGGAACATCTTCCATGAAATTTGCTACCTGCTTGGATAGAAGATAAAGTATGCTCCCTCCAATAATAAAAGTAACTACTAAAGGTATCAATATAGAGAACGTTTTGGGAAACTTCCTCTTGGATAAGAATTTTGTGGTGGGCAAAAGTAGTGTAGCCAGTAAGATTGCAAACAGAATCGGCAATATGAAATCCTTTGCAAGAACTAACGCTGCACAAATCAATCCTAAAGAAAGAAGGTTAAAACTTAGTTTTTTATAAAAGGGTTCAGATTTATCCATGCTGAAGGTTTGGTGTTGAAGATTAATTATCATGCCAATGAGGAAACGAAAATATTTGCAGGTAGAACCAATAAATGGAAGCTTAGTTGTGGAAATTGTACCTCACTGTTTGAGGTATGATTTCCATTTTTCTTTCTTAGGCATGCTTGCTGGCCTTTTAATCCACTGGGTACACTTATTGTCTTTCTCATGGTATGATAGACCGGATAAAAAAAATCTCCTTAGATTATTGGCGTATAAGTAAGCTTACCCTAACCGGTTATCTTGATAACGATGCATTTCTCTATGCGGCTTCGATAGCCTTTTCAACCATCTTTTCTTTGCCAGCCATTATTCTAATTGTCCTTTCCATCGGATCTACTTTCTATGAGCGAGACCTGGTTCAGCAAGAACTAATTAATCAAGTGGCTGCGTTGATTGGCAGAGAAAGCACAAAGCAAATTGAAAAGGTAATTCTCGATGCTACGTATGATATGAGCAGCGTCATTGCGAGGGTTATTGGAATTGGTACGCTTATTTTTAGTGCTACCACAGTGTTTATTTCATTGCAAACCAGCTTAAATAAAATGTGGGGCATAAAACCAAAACCCCGAAAAGGTTGGTTAAAGCATATTATCAACCGATTGCTATCATTTTCTATGGTAGTCAGTTTGGGCTTTGTACTTCTTGTCTCATTGGTCATCGACACCATTCTTGTTTTAGTTCAAAAGAAAGTCGATGGAGTTTTTGATGGACTCACAGCGCACCTCCTGTCGGGGGCAAATCTATTAGCGTCTCTTGCCATCATCACGTTAATTTTTGCGCTATTGTTTAAAATCTTGCCAGACGCGAAAATTCAATGGCGCGATGTATGGGCAGGCGCGTTTATCACAACCTTGCTATTTACTTTAGGGAAGTACCTGATTGGTTTTTATTTAGGAAACAGCAACATAAACTCGGCTTACGGAGCTGCAGGCTCGTTTGTTATTGTTCTATTCTGGGTTTATTTCTCCACACTGATTTTTCTTTTTGGCGCTGAATTCACTGCAGTACACGCAGCTCACAATGGAAAGGGAATTATACCCTACAAGAATGCGGTAAAAATTAAAATAGTGGAAGTGCCTCAGGATTAGTTAGATCAAGTGCAACCAAAGCACTATCAACCGGTTACTTGAGTAATGTAAAAACCAAAACCTGGCCAGCAAGGAATATTTTTACGAACGCTTTTGTAAAAGTTTTTCAAGTGAAAATGGGTAATGCAGTGAAGCTTGTTCCTAAGGCTAAAGCCGAGACTAGAAAGGAAGAGCAAAACGAGGTAAAACTTAAGATTAACTCACAGATTATTTCTTAGGACTGCCTAAAATGCTTTCTTTTATTCCTGCCTGGATCGACTTGGCCCAGAGGTTAAAAATAAAGCGCTTCCGATCCCGTTCAAATTCAATTGTGCCCTTCCTATCTTTGACCGGGGTCGACTTATCTTTGGTGTCTTTTAGTAGCGTGTTGATCAATGCAGATTTTAATTTCTGAATAGATCCTTCCTGATTTAAGGTTACGATTTTCAAATCTTTGTAATTGAGTTGAATCTCACCCCGGGATTTGTAATCATTATATTCAAAATTAAAATAGAGTTTATTTAGTAATCCCGATTCAAATTCGAGGGAGGCAGCGGCTCCTGTTAATGTATTCAACTCACGGAGCGGGACATTAGAAATTTTTCCGTTTGCAGTATATTCTTTTGTCGAATCGCCAGGAAAGGTGAACACAGCTTCGATTAAACCCGTTTTCATAAAATTACCTGAAGCAATCAATTCGGCAGGTTTGAGGTTCTGCGATTGATTGGTGAGGCCCGTCATCAAGCCCTGCACATTGTTAAACTCTACATACCCTGGTTCGTTCGCTTCTTCAGCAAATTCTTCTACTACAATAGTTCCCTTCTGAATTAAAATACTATCAATACTGAATTTATAGGGAAGCCTTGCAAGGCTTAGCATGGGCATGGGGACTATTTTATCCTTCAAAAAGGGGACTCGTTTGTCTCGAAAGGCATACACTTTTGAATCTTCTATAGAGAGACGTGAAATGGAAAGTGAGCCGCTAAGTGCGGACTTGTAATCAATTTCGAAAAAAGCTAAGTGCGGTAAACTAACATCTACGCGGGTTACCTGCTTACCGAGAACGCGGGCAAATTCTATTTTGCCATAGTTTGGAATTAGTTTTATGGAGTCGACAATCAGCGAATGTTTGTAACTATCCAGGTGAATGTTATCTGCCAACACTGTATAAAATCCTGTTGCTTCTTTACAAACTAGTTTGCTTAATGAGCCTGTTAGATGATGAAACCTAGATCCAAGGTCTTCAATTGAAAACGCGGTATCATAAGAAAAGCGTCCCATGGATAGGTTAGCTCTGCCACTTAGCTCAAGAAGCGAATCATTTGTAACAGAGAAATTAACCTTGTTCAATTCAACGCTTTCAATCAGCAACGAATACTTAAAGGGCTTATTAGAGTCACTATTCAGCGAATCTCTTTTCCCTATTAAATAATTAACACTTCCACTATCAAGCAACAGATGCTTGATCTTAAGGTGGTTATTTGCCAGTAGCTGGAAAATATTTATTCCGGAAATTTCAATCTTATCAAAGACACAATGGAAATCTCCATCTTCGTTACTAATCTCTAGTTGCCTAACAGTAATTGATTTCGCAAAGACATTAACGCCAACTGAACCAACTGAACCCTTCTTACGAGATAGCTCAGCAATTATTTTGGTCTCTAAAATCTGCGAAAGAACTAACCCAATTATAAACGCAATTGACACTAAGCCTCCCGCTATCAGCAGGAATCTGAATTTTTTTGATTTCCATGTTCGGGCCTTTTTCAACGTTAGTTTTAAAATCTAGTTCCGATAGCCAACTCTATCGACTCCCTATTAGTCTGAATAGAATTGAAATAATGGCGAGTACCAGTAGCACATGGATAAAAGCGCCTAAGCTGAAGTAGAAGAATCCGAAAGCCCAGCCAACAAGCAATACAACAGCGAGTAAATAAAGAATGTCTCTCATAATAATTTGGTTTTTAGTTATCCACACTATTGAATAATTGTGCCAACAAGCGAAATCAGATAATTAGGGGTATGTTCGGCAAGAGTGGGGAATTTATGCTCGACCACTGTAGATTTATTGCCACGAAAAATTCATTAGAGTAGGGTTTTTGGGTATTTGCCATCTGGCACGTTTTTGAACTGTCCGGTGAGTAGAAATAAAACTCAAAATCTTATGAAACTATTGATGGATATTCTGGTTGTGTTAGGATCTGTTTTTTTAGGGTATATTGTATTTATGGGCGCCTCAATCTTACTAATCAAAGCCTTCTTCCCTTTTCTTAATCAAGAGGAATTTGAGTTAATGGAGCGTACCCGATTGGCAAAACAGAGCAAAGCTAAAATAGCTGGTTAATTAGAAGATTATGTGGAATGTTCTGGTTGTGGATGATGAAATTGACATCTGTGTCTTGGTCACAAAACATCTCCAGAGTCGTGGCGCAAAGGCCGACTATGCATTGACTATCAAAGAAAGCCTGCATAAGACAACTACCACTCCGTATGACTTGTATGTGATCGATTTAAATCTAACAGATGGCACCGGCTATGACTTGGTTGAGAAATTAAAAGACATGCATGTGCCCTGTAAGATTATTATGATTAGCGCCCACGATGCGGAAGCCCGAAAAGCAATTTCAAAAGGTGCTGACTATTTTTTACCAAAGCCCCTTTCAAAAAGGACTATTGACGAGGCGCTGCAAAAAGTGAATTTCTCAAGTAATTAATTTGACCCCCATGGCTCATATTTTAGTAATAGATGATGACAAAGACATCTGTCTTACCCTCTCCAAATTCCTGATTAAAAATGGTTATCAAGTGGAGATTGCCGGTAGTGGTGAGGAAGGACTACAGATTCTTCGAAACCATAACATTGATTTGATCCTATGTGACTATCGCCTGCCGGACTATACAGGCTTGGAAGTTTTACAAAAAATAAAAATACTTTCACCAAAATCTGCTGTTATTATCATTACGGGTTATTCCGATGTACGCACTGCTGTTGAAACTTTTCGATATGGCGCAAGCGATTATGTTACCAAGCCTTTGTTTCCTGATGAACTTCTGGTAACGATAAGAGAAACACTCCAAAAAAATGAAGCAAAAAAAACTCAGCAGACCGGAGTAAGCGATTCACAATCAAAGAAATCCTATGATGGAAAGCTTACTGCTTCCGATTTTATTATAGGAAAAAGCATTCAATCACAATCGGTGCAAAAATATATTGAACTCATTGCCCCATCTGATATGTCGGTAATTATTCATGGGGAAACCGGCACCGGAAAGGAATTTGTAGCGCAATCCATCCATCGGTTCAGCAATCGAAATAAAAGCCCTTTTGTTGCCATCGACTGCGGTGCATTGCCTAAAGAGTTAGCTGGGAGTGAACTATTCGGACACATAAAGGGGTCGTTTACCGGAGCCATAGCAGACAAGCCTGGAAGTTTTGAAGTTGCCCATGGTGGGACAATTTTTTTAGATGAGATCGGAAATCTTTCCTATGAAAATCAAATAAAATTGCTTCGGGTAATTCAGGAGCGCAAGATTAAAAGAATTGGTGCTACAAAAGACACTTCTATTGATGTTCGAATTATAGCGGCTACCAATGAAGATCTGAACAAAGCGGTGAAAGAAGGAAAATTTCGGGAAGATCTATTTCATCGATTAAATGAATTTAAAATTCAGCTGTCACCTTTGCGGGAAAGGAAAGACGATATTATGGTTTTTGCAAATCATTTTCTTAACAAGGCTAACGCTTCTTTGCAGAAGAATGTGCAATCCTTTTCTGCAGAAGTTGCTGAATATTTAAAAAACTACTATTGGTATGGAAATTTGCGGGAGCTAACCAACGTAGTCAAGCGTTCGGTTTTATTGGCAACTGGAGATGAAATATTAGAAGATAGTTTGCCCGCAGAGATCTTGCAGGTTACTATGGATGATGCCAAGGTAGGAGTTGACGAAAGCAGAGGTGTGTTGAAATCTGTTGCAGGTTCGGCCGAGCGTCAGGCAATTATTGAGGCGCTTGAAAGAGTTGCCTATAATAAATCGAAAGCTGCCGATTTGTTGAATATTGATCGCAAGACTTTATATAATAAACTCAAGCTGTATAATATCCCTATGTAAAATGTTTTAAAGTAGTTGCTCTTATGGCTCTGCGTTGTAGAACACGCTCTTCAATTTTTCTTCAAAAAATATTGGAAGGAACTTCCGCCTCGGTTATCGAGGCGGGAGTTCTTTCAAATTGATCGTTACCTCACCAGATTGAAAGCGATGAACAATTGTGCGTTTGAATTTTTAGAATCACCAATAACCGCTCTTGCGCCATCGGTATCAGCAATTTTAACAAGTCCGTAGTTGTAGCGACCACCTACCTGCACAGCTCCAAAATTAAATCCGATTCCTCCTGCTAATCCATAGTCATACGATTTTAATTGATCTTTATCAATTTCGTCACTGCCGTTTGCCAAGTCGCCACTGTACGAGATATTGGCATTCAGCAAATAACTGGCATATCCACCTAGGTGAATTTCAGCTGATTTCCCCAATTTAATTGCCGCAAGCACCGGCAGGTCAAGGTAGTTTAGATTGTATTTTACTTCCTGATTAAAAGAACCAGAAGTATACATCGCATTAGCTCCTTTTGTGCTGTAAAGCAACTCAAGTTGTAAAGCCGCCACATCGCTGGATATCACCTGTCCGTAAAAACCCAGGTTAACTCCAATCCGCGCATTCTCATCGTTTATATTATCAATGTATAAATTGCTTACATTGAGTCCGCCCTTAATGCCGGCTCTTTTGGTTTGCGCATCTGCATTTTCAATAGCAAATACAGAAACAAGTGCCGCTATGAACAGGACACTAAAATATTTGTTCTTCATTTTCATAATCACGCGTTTTAATTTGTTTGATTATTGCTGTATAAAAAACAAGCCACAATAAAATTGGTCACAACGCTCACTAATTTACATAAGCCCAAAACTATTTCAGGAATCGCTTCCACAACTTGTAGAAAGAAAGTCACATGCTTAAAAAACATTACACGCAAATCACTCTGATTCTTATTGTACTGGTGCTTACCACAGTCAGTATTTTAACCTACCGTAACCTTAACAATTACATCGAGGAGGTAAATCAAATCCGTCATTCTAATCGGGTGTTGCAAGTTTTGGAAGAAGTTTTTTCAGCCGTAAAAGATGCCGAAACGGGGCACCGCGGCTATCAACTTACAAGAGACACACTTTTTCTAACACCTTATAATTTAGCTGTTGAGTCTATCATACAAAAAATCAAGACCCTTGATAGTCTGGTTTCTGAGAATCCTGAACAACACCAACGCGCTGATACTCTGCAAAGCCGGATAAATTATCAGCTCCTTATTATCAGTCGTATTTTGGCAAACACAGCCAATTCAAATCTATACCTGGATACCTACGAAAAAAACTTATTGATAGCA
>Ga0105045_10006550_pt1 | contig 10310 bp, 9 predicted proteins | sample MAT02_FD_78089 | JGI IMG/M metagenome (GOLD analysis project Ga0105045, IMG submission 78089) | Freshwater microbial communities from Lake Fryxell liftoff mats and glacier meltwater in Antarctica - MAT-02 (megahit assembly) | ecosystem: Environmental > Aquatic > Freshwater > Ice > Liftoff...
ATATTTCAATTCCACATTGGTACGATTAACATTTAATAAAAAGATCACAGGACACGCCTAAGCAGCAAATTTCAATTCCACATTGGTACGATTAACATATGGACACAGGCAACTTTAGAGATCATAAAAGATTAATTTCAATTCCACATTGGTACGATTAACATGGCTGCCAATAAAGTACGTTGGCCGTGGCACTCGTATTTCAATTCCACATTGGTACGATTAACATTCCAATAAACAAAAAGCACATCGTGCAATCTCTTGCATTTCAATTCCACATTGGTACGATTAACATTAATTTAGCACCGTTATTAACGGGTTTAGTTCCCTTATTTCAATTCCACATTGGTACGATTAACATCCGCCCTCCTGAATGAATTTCTTTGCCTTTTCGAAAATTTCAATTCCACATTGGTACGATTAACATCATGGTTATCACATATTTTGTTTGCCTTGCTTTCGAATTTCAATTCCACATTGGTACGATTAACATCTATTAAGGCGTTGGCTCCCGTGGTCGCTGAACGATTTCAATTCCACATTGGTACGATTAACATAAGATAACCTCGCGGGCACCGTGGATGCCATCTTTGATTTCAATTCCACATTGGTACGATTAACATATTGTTGACACTACTTCTTAATTCAAAATTACCAGTATTTCAATTCCACATTGGTACGATTAACATCATGAGCCTTTCGCTGAGCGGTGCAGTGCTGCCCAAATTTCAATTCGACATTGGTACGATTAACATACGGGGGCGCTATCATCCGCGCGTGTTGGTGTAGGATTTCAATTCCACATTGGTACGATTAACATAACAAACTCTCTACGCTACTATGCCGTAGGTGAGTAATTTCAATTCCACATTGGTACGATTAACATATCACAGGTGGCAGGACTGGAAGCGCAGCACCAATAATTTCAATTCCACATTGGTACGATTAACATGCTGGGCATTGCTTTCACGGAGCTACCCGAAGGTAATTTCAATTCCACATTGGTACGATTAACATCGGCATGAGTGCCTTTGCAGACAGTGTCACGAACTATTTCAATTCCACATTGGTACGATTAACATGCGCCAACTTCATAGCAAGGGCTTGGTCTGTCATCGATTTCAATTCCACATTGGTACGATTAACATGATGGTTTGGAACTTCACCCGATAGAGTAGTAGGCAATTTCAATTCCACATTGGTACGATTAACATCTGGAGTGCCTGTCCAAATATCACCTTCAATAGTTTATTTCAATTCCACATTGGTACGATTAACATGAACGCTTAATTATGCCTTTACCTCTTGTTGTTGTATTTCAATTCCACATTGGTACGATTAACATCAGCACTTCGCTGGGTATCATCTTCTCGTTTATTTTATTTCAATTCCACATTGGTACGATTAACATAGGAAGGCATTGCATCTACCAAGTTCTTCAACTCAGATTTCAATTCCACATTGGTACGATTAACATCCGTAAAAATAGAGGTATAAAACCTTCTAATTTCTATTATTATCAATGAATTCAGTCTTCAATTATTCCCACCGCTCGTCTGTGTGAGATAACCGATTTCTTATAGCGCTTCGACAACGGCTTTAGTGGTAGAGAAAGTTGGGGTTTTGATGGTCTTGATGAATACTTTTTGTGATAATAAAAGTCAGCTATCCTGGTTAGACAACCTAAAGTATCGTGTCTGTGCTATTTCGTTCAGTGCCATAGACCTCCTTTTCCAGCCATTTGCTATCTCTACTTTTAAACAAAATCAAGCTGTCCCCATCATCCATTATCCCATTGGCAGCACTCAATAATTCTTTCAGCTTCACATCCGTTATCTCTCCTTCAAAAACAGAATTCTGTATCCAATGCAAGTACTTGCGGCACTGTTTCAGCATTTTGCCAACTCTCTTTTGGTTAATATCATAAACCAGGATAACGTACATCTACCACCAGATTTTAAAAGGCTTGTACTCCTCCATATTCAAGATATGCTTGCTTAGTTTGTAACACTCCAGCTTTACCAAATGCTTATAGCTTACATACTTCTTCAGCACCCTATGTTGAATGGTTTCATTCAGTCTTTCTTCCCACGCCCTCACAAATGTTTTTTTCCCACTTTCTTTTAACGTACACCTGTTTAGCTCTAAAGAAAAATCACTCGCCTGTATTTCTTTCTTATTGAGTAACCTGAAAATGGTTCGGTCAACTAATATGGGCTTAAATATTTCTGCCAAGTCCAAAGCCAATGAATACCTTCTCGTCCCTGGCTCATGCAAAAAACTGATGGTAGGGTTGAGCTGTGTATGATAAAGTTGACTAAGGCAAAGTGTGTAGCATAGCATGTTGCCGAAAGATACCAGCGTATTTACTTCATTCAGAGGCGGTTGGCGAGTTCGGTTACCCATCTTAAAATCGTTCAGTATCAAATTAAAAGATTGATAATATACTTGCCTGATGTTTCCCTCAATGCCCATAAGTTCATCTACCTCAGTAGCTTCGCTAACCAACGAAGCATAACTTTCAATAGAGGCTATCATGCTGCTTACATCTTTTTCACGATTATGATAATAGCGCAAGTTCTTCAACATATTAAATGCTGCCCCTTCAATAAACTTGCGGGCAATAATTATACGCTTTTTGGCCTGCTGATAATGGGTTACCTGATTGACTAATACCTTGCCGGCCAGCAGGTATTCTTTTGGATGGAACGAGCCTGTATAGTGCTCGTAGTAATCAAAGAAATGAACGTTGATATGCTCTTTGCCCATGAAGTTGTATAAGGCACTGTTCGCATCCAAGCTTCCAAAAACGTAGAGGTCTGAAACGGTTTCCACCGGAATGTATTTAGCCTGGCCTTCTTTCAACTCTGCATCTATTGGAACAAACTTCAGTGTATTATCCTTTCTACTGAGCCGCCCGGGATTGAATAAATAATATGCCTTCTTCATGACCTGATTATTTTCTAACCTTCGTTGGGCTCGTCAGAATAACAAAAATCAAAGTAACTGCACGATTTACAAATTCTCAGTTTTACGGCTTTGGGACAATTTTCATTTGCTACAATTTTATCTACTTGCTTTTCCCAATCTTCTATCTCATTTTTATCCAGCTCCGTAAGCGATGGTACTTCTTGCTTTTGTTTTAGCTTCGGGTACTCGATAATTCCCGTAACACCATCGACACCTTTTTGCTCCAGTTTGAATAAGTAGTACTTTACCTGGGCTAGGTGTGCAAGCTCTATGCTGGCCGACTTTTTAACCTCATGTACTACTTTGTTTTTCGCATCGTAGAAATCGATTTTCACACCATCAATTTCAACCTCAGTGAACTTCCTTGCGCGGTCAGTGTAGGTGGTTTCACCAATCAGTTTGCCTTCGGCCACAGCATCCGAGGTGTGTTCCATGCTTATGCCATTGGCGAACAGCCAAAGTTTTCTATGGCAAATGTGTAAATAGGCTACGTGTGTGCCAGTAATTTTCATGCTTTTTATTCCGCCAAAATTCTGTCCAATTCAAGGTTTTCGGCATTACTAATTGATGCAACGAATGCACGAGTAAATAAGCAAACAATTATGAACCGGCACCGAACAAGTATTGCTCTGTCAAGTTTATAGCTAACTCACCAATTGATTTTCATAATCAAAGGCAGTCAATAGATCAATTAGCTTTCGTTCTGCTTTTTCTAGTGCATCTGCTGTTTCACCTTTTGTTTGAATAAATCCGCCAGCTTGAAGGGTGATGAAAGTGTCAACATTTTTTAAAGACTCATCAATGATTGGGTCTGCTTTTTTTGAGTCTTCTTCAGACAACTTAGCTCTGATACTCCCTGAAATTAAATTGGCATTTTCGCTAATTGAAATGGCCAACGTATCCATTAAACTAAACGTTCTTGACTGATTGGAGGTAATTCTCCAATCAATAATAGCTTTTGCCAAACCTCTAATCCACATTTCTCTTAATCCTCTGGGCGCAACCAAACATGTACCAAATACATTTACAGATTCAATCCAACCTTCACTCTTTAACTTCTCTATAGTTGAATCACTCATTTCTGGTTCGAATGAATTAATACCTACTGAAAATAATCTTCTTAAATCAATGGCGATATCCATTACAAATAAACCAGCGACTCTATCTGAAGCATTTAACCACTTTCTGCTTAAACTTCTATCCTTTCCATCAAGAACCGCAACAATCTCCTCATTGCTAAGTTGTTTTCCTTTTTCGTCACGCACGATTACACGATTATTAGGCCTTTCACTTCGGTCAAATGACCCTGCTTCTTTCTCCAACCCCGCTAACAAAGGGTGTAAAGCTCTCATTGCGGAAATTGACAGTGGGCTTCTCCTTTTCAAGGTTCTTTCTTTCTTTTCACCCTCAATCGACTTTGAAGCCTTCATCCAACCGCCAAATAGCTGATCTGCATAAGTTGGGTCGCATGTCCCATAAACTTCACCCTCCTTTAATTCTTTTTGTTTATTAAAGTCAAAAAGGAAAGTTGTTGGCGAAGGAATTTGATTGATGGCTTCGCATAAAGAATCAATTAATGATCTTTTAACTTGTTGCCCGCTAGAAAAAGGTATTCTTTTATTGAATTGTGAATCATAATAATATTTCTGGCCATCGGCTACACAAAACACAGTATGCTCAGCTCTTTTCAAGGTTCTGATATAAATAGTATTCATCTTGTTGTACTTTAATAGTTTAAGATTGTTTTTCTGAAAATGCGTAATCAAATTTTAATAAGGTTGCGAAATAACCAAATTCTTCATTAGTCATTAAATGAATTTCATCCTTCAAATTCTTAATTACCAATAAATCTTCTGATCCTAGATCCTTTACCATTATTGTTAGTGATTCAATAAAACCTTTCTTTGATTTGTTTTCAAAAAGGTTTTCAACGAGCGTCTTTCGGTCATTTTTTGTTCCCGAATTTCTATACCTTAAAATGGTCTTAGCCAATTCAAGTGTATGTTCTGTTACTTCTTCTTTATTTTTGTTAAGCATAGCAATTAACCAAGTTTTAAATACATAATAATTTGTTTTGTCATCATCATTTTTGAATGCGATATTTTTACTTTTGCCCATGTAATTTGTTAGGGCTTCAGGGCGAAGAGCTTGCAAGCCTATACTTCCTAATTCACATGCTCTTTTGATATGCATACCAAATAGGCTTTCAAAATCATTTGTAGAGATATTGGAATCATCACCAACTAATTGCTTGTAGATGTTTTTTAATTTTGTGCCTGATCTTAATTGGAATGGGATAAAACCTATTGTCTTATTGGTTTGTCCAAATCCATAAACATAAGCGGTTAGTGCTTCATTGGGGTATAATTGTGAAAGACTGAAAAATAGCTTAGACCAGTTGATTGTATTTGCTTCAATTTTTTCGGCATCAATACTAAACACCTTTTGGTCAGTCAGAATTGAAAAGTCAAAACCCTCAACAAAATCCTCGCTTAGAGAATAGGCTAACCATTGTCCATTCCAAGTACCAATTTGGTTACCCCTTAATTTCTCTAAGGTTCTGTCATTTAAATACTTTCTATATATTTTCCATCCATCATAGGTTTGAAAAGTAATTCGAGCATCATCAAAAAGTAATGTGTATCCGCCAGCAACGCCAATCCCTAAGCCACTACCAATCCATGATAAATAGATTTCATCCTCATTGGAAGGAATTAGAATATCACTAACTAATCCGGAGGTACTGGCAAACTCTTTTGTTTCTGAAGCTGGGAATCCAAGTGCAAAACTTGCATCAGGAGATTCATTTGATATTTTTTCGAAAAGACTTTCAAGTTTTTCATGCCTATCTTTTGTTGTCAATAGATGTGACTTTTGACCACCTTTCATTTGCACAAAAGGAGAATTAGTAACCCACTGCATGTATTTGGAATGGTTGTAAAACAACTCAAAATACTCTTCTACAAAAAACTCTTTGGGCGTTAATTGTTTATTGTATTTGATATTATAAGCATCCAAGAAGGTTCGCCCAACTACTGCTGTAATCATACTATTTGATTGTTAAAGTCAAAATTTCGTTCTTTGATAGAAGAGGCTATCAAGCCAATCTGCTCACTATATGCTTTATCAGGAATAATAAAGGGTTTATTTCCCTTTTGCGATTGATTCATTTTACAAACTGTGAAATAGCGAATCGGAATTTCCAATTCTAGCCTTCTTTCAAAGCCTGAATTTTCATACTCCGCTTGATCTCCTTCACAAATACAGGAAACAGAATCAATTTCCAGCAATTCAAATAGAATTGATTTACTCCTATGTGTTAGTTGGTTAATTGATATCGTTCCATCAGACTTAAACACTGAATGCTCCTCAATATTTAAGAAATCAATACTTGGAAATACGCGGTCAATTTTTGTCTGTAGATCTCTTTCTTGAAAAATATCACCATCAGGCAACACTTCATAAGTTCTATTTAAAACATCCAAATCGTAAGGCAACGCTTTCTTTTTATCGTCAGGTGGAGCGATTACATAAATATCCTTTGTATTGCCTAAATTCTCTACACTTCGCTTTCTGTTTACACGTCCAAACCGTTGTGCTAAAGCATCGAGTGGAGCAGCTTCTGTAATCATTACATCAAAACTTATATCCAGACTTACTTCTACAATTTGAGTAGATACTACAATACAAGCCTTGTTTGATGTATTAAATTGATTTAGCGACTCACCTCTATCATCTAATCCTATTAACTGTTTTTCTTTTTCATTTCTATCGCCACGTTTAAATCGACTGTGCAGCAAAAGCTTTGGTACATCAGGATATAATTCACTTATTTCATCAAATACTTTTTGAGCATTGGCAACTCTATTCGTTACTACAAGTACTTTTTGATCATGCTTAATGGTCTCGTTTATTATGGAGAAAGAATCTTCAAACGAATTAATTTTGAATACTTTATGACGATTGAATTTATCCAATTCGTCTTCTGGCAATGCTACTTCAAGTACATCATCGCCTATGATTTCAAGAATTTTATTGTACAAAATAGAAGGCATGGTTGCCGTTCCAATATGAATGCTACATCCTATCTTTTTTAAAATTTCAACCAATTTGACTACAATGGCTTGTGAAACTCCAGTATAAGTATGAATTTCGTCCAGGATAATATCACAACCTTTTAAATCAAGAAGAAGTGTTTCATATCCTTTTAATCCAAAAGCCAAAGACGCTAGTTGATGAGGTGTTAGTATTTTAACTGATGAACCGAATAAAGATTGTAAAACCTCTTCCTCTTCATTGCCCTTTCTTTTAACCACCGATGAAGAAGCATGTAAAACCCTTATATCAAGACTGGGATTATCTTTCTCCAAGTCCTTAGCTACGCGCTTAAACATTGAATTAATTGAAGCCTGAAATGGTAAGGTGTAAAACACCCTTCCCGAGCATCTTCTGAATAGAAAATCCGTTTTCCCTGCCCCCGTGCAAGCAACAACTAAACTATGTTTTTTAGTAGAACCTGCATCAATCATTGAAAGAGGGAAAAGTGGATGTTCCCTTTCATAAAAATTAAGATTAGGTTTTTTGAAACAGTTTTTCAATTCGCTTTCAGTAGAGTTTATTAATGCCGAGGCAAAATGGTCAGCGCCCATCAATAAACCTCTCCACTCTGAAAAGCCTTTTTGTTTTACTTGCTTCTTACAATACTGAACTACATATTCTAAATTTTCTAATGCTTCCTCTTTAGATATTATTTTTGTTGCTATTCCAAAATGATTCAGCAATTCGTTTGCAAGCGGACTCCATTCATCCCATTTGCCTAAATGATATTCTTCATAATCCTCATTGTTATCAAGGTCCAGTAATCCTTTTTCTCCTATATCGTTTTTTACAGACTTGTGATGCCCAACAACCATTTCAACTATGGCTGAATGTTCATCTTCTGGAAATAAGGAGATAAAAAGCAAGGAAGCTATCTCATGTCTAAAAACTTTTGTTGGCCTTGAGTTAGCAGTTAATCTTTTTTGAAATTCAGGATGTGCTTTCCCTATATCGTGTAAAATAGCACCTTTGAAAGCCAGGTTTTCATCCATAGCTAAATGTTTCGCAAACTCTTTAGCTGTAATAGCAACTTGATATATATGGTCTTTGAGACTTGTCCACTCGGGACCGGATTTCGCAAGAAGTTTTTCCATTTTAATATTGCGCAATTGGATTTCCTACAACTCTAATCCAGCCATACATTTGCTCTGATGTCAATCTATTATAGCCAACAAGAAAGGATTTACCATTTTTTTCAAATACCAATTCGAATCCATTGAATAGGGTTTCATCAGTTTCAAAAATTTCTTTATCGGTTTCTATAATTTCAACAGGTAACAAAATATCTTCGTTTCGGCACAAGCATATGTGTTGTTTGAATGCCGTTTGTGCATCCTCTATTGAACTAAATGCAATTAACAAGACAGGGTTTATTAGAACACCACGTATTAGTATTCCATTAGGTCTTTCAAATAGAAACTGTTTGCCCTTTCTAGTTGAATTCCAGCCTCTTGTTTGAATCTGTTCTTGTTGCCCTGATACTTGGTCATAAGAAAGTCGATGACTAAGTATTTTGAAAATTCCATTTCTCTTCAACAACTCCGGAAATAATTTCTTTTCTATTCCTTCCGCAATTGATGGAGTTAAAAACTGTTGGCTAAATGTTTCACTATCGCGCACAGCCGTCCAAGGTTTGATGAACCCAAATGGACCAGAATATTTAACAACGAAGTATTTCATCACTCTTAGTTTAAAGCACCAAAACCAATTCCGGTTGAATTGCCAACCCCGACATTCCAAGCAAATAAAACTTGTTCAGGGGATCCTCTAACAATCACAGGGCAAATACTTGCTCTGTTCTTGATTCCATTATAATTGATAAGCTTGGTTAAGGGCCGAGAATAGCTTCTATCGAAACAAACTTCTATGTTTTCTGAATTTAACCCTGCTTTATTCAATTTGGTTATTAATGTTTCCGTTAAATGAATATCTGAATCCGCATCTTCAAACGTAAAGTGCTTAACAGACTCACCAATCCTTCTCTTAATAAAAACTGGGCTTGCAACAGAAAACTTCTCCATGTTTCCTAATATAGGATTATCCTGAATAACTACTTCTATTACTTCCAATCCAAAGTTTATTATGGGATCAATTTGAATACCTCGAATGATTGTTTTTATCACTTCATTATTGTGTGCACTTATAAACCACTTAGGGCTGTAAGGAAAGATTAATCCTTCCCCGCTTTTTTTCCCGCCAACTAAACTTGAAAAACTATGAAGTGAAGTTCTGCCATGAATTTCATTCTCGCCAAGCCATTTGTGAATTGCTCCAACTAGGGATGGTTGATGATCAAAAGGAATTGATTTTTGCGGCTTAGACAAACTAAGATGGATTCTCATATTCTATCAATTTTAATACACCCTATTTGGATCGGCTTCTTGTTAATCATTCTGTTCGATTTTAAGTTTCCCAAACCCTATGGGTATTACGTTTTTGAAGTTCTCCAATTTCAGTTTTGTTGATCGATCTACTGGGCGTTTCTTTGTTCTTGACCATGTCCGGAGTCTTTAAATGCAAACCTCTATAGCCTTAATCCCTTGCGTTTCACTTATTGGAAATTCATTACCTTGAAACATTCCGATGGTTTACCTATCATTCCGCGAATCCTTTCCGTCACCATTTTCCAATCAAAAATACCTTGCGTCAAAAAAATATCATCCTTTAGGTTGACCTTATTCAACGAAGCTAGGCAACGGAGTGCATACGTTTCATCTTCCCCGAACTTGTTCTTGAACACCTCCAACATTTTTGCCAAGGGTAGATGCGCTGATAAGAACGCAATGTCAACGTAGTCTTTCAACCGGTCCTGTGTGTTTGTTATCGCCTCTAGCTTCATAATCGAAATGTCCTCCAAGCTTGCCATCCTTATCCCATCTATCAGTTTATAAGGATATGAAAAACCATTTTGGCAATGTACAAAATCAATTTTTACATTTCCAATAAAACCATGGATGGCAATATCGCTGATAGTGAAAAGCGTTAGTGAATGACGGTCCATTAGATATTTTCTTAGGTCGTTCGTGTTGAACCCCTTGGCACTGAACAGGTCAATATCACTGCTCATGCGATGGCCTATCTGAAGAGAGAGTGAGGTTCCTCCGACAAGGACGAATTCTTCCAGTTCGCTGTCTGCCATCAGCGCTTTTAAAGTCGTCAATAATTTTCCTGAAACCGTCTCCCTGTGCATAACTGTCAATGGTAATAAAAGGCTCCTAAAGTCTTATGGGCACGCCTCTGTG
>Ga0105045_10006551_pt1 | contig 10310 bp, 9 predicted proteins | sample MAT02_FD_78089 | JGI IMG/M metagenome (GOLD analysis project Ga0105045, IMG submission 78089) | Freshwater microbial communities from Lake Fryxell liftoff mats and glacier meltwater in Antarctica - MAT-02 (megahit assembly) | ecosystem: Environmental > Aquatic > Freshwater > Ice > Liftoff...
ACGAGGCCGACGAGCCGGCCGCGACCCAGCCCCTGATGTATCAGCATATTCGCGCGCGCAAAACCACCCGCGAGCTGTACGCCCAACATCTGGCCGAGGTCGGGGTGCTCGATGCCGCGGCCGCGCAGGCGCTGGTTGATCGCTATCGCGACCGTCTGGACCGGGGCGATGTGATCGCGCGCATGGCGGCGAACCCCGACGTGCCGCTGTCCGACTGGTCCAAGCACATCGTCGCCAAGCCCGACCACAGCGCACCGACCGAGGTCGACACCAAGACCTTGAAGCGCTTGGCCGAGGTGATTTGCAAGGTGCCGCAGGACATCGACCTGCATCCGCGGGTGGCCAAAATTTACAGCGACCGCGGCAAAATGCTGCGCGGCGAGCAGCGCATGGATTGGGGCTTTGCCGAACTTTTGGCCTACGCCACCTTGCTCAACGAAAACTATCGCCTGCGGCTGGTCGGCCAGGACACGGGTCGCGGCACTTTCTTTCATCGCCACGCGGTGCTGCACGACCAGAACACCGGGCGCACCGAAATCCCGCTGCGCGCACTGGCCAAACACGCCGACGATGTGACCATCGTTGACTCGCTGCTCAGTGAAGAGGCGGTGATGGCCTTCGAATACGGCTACTCGACCACCGAGCCGAACAGCCTGGTTATCTGGGAAGCCCAGTTCGGCGATTTCGCCAACGGCGCCCAGGTCGTGATCGACCAGTTCATTTCCTCCGGCGAAGCCAAATGGGGCCGCTTGTCATCGCTGACCTTGTTCCTGCCGCACGGCTACGAAGGCCAAGGCCCGGAGCATTCCTCGGCGCGGCTGGAGCGCTTTTTGCAACTCTGCGCGCTGGAGAACATGCAGGTCGTGGTGCCGACCACGCCGGCGCAGTTCTTCCACATGATCCGCCGGCAGATGGTCCGCGATCTGCGCAAGCCGCTGGTGGTGATGACCCCCAAATCGATGCTGCGGCTGCCGCGCTCGACCTCGGATTTTGCCGACTTGAGCGAGCGCGGCTTTCAAACCTTGATCCCCGACCAGCTCGGTGCCGATCCGAAGAAGGTCAAGCGCGTGGTGCTCTGCGCCGGCCGGGTCTATTACGACCTGCTCGACGCGGTCGAAAAGCGCAAGCTTGTGCATCTCGCGCTGGTGCGAATCGAGCAGTTGTATCCGTTTCCACGGCCGCAACTGCAGGCCGAGTTGGCGCGCTTTGGCGCTGCCAGGGACATCATCTGGTGCCAGGAAGAGCCGCAGAATCAGGGCGCGTGGTATCAGATCCAGCATCACCTGCGGGCCTGTCTCGGCGACAGGCAAAAGCTCTCCTACGCCGGCCGACCGCGTTCGCCGGCGCCGGCGGGCGGGCACTTCAAGACCCACGTCGCCGAGCAGACGGCGCTGGTCGAAAAGGCACTCATCGCCAAGACCAACGGCGATCTGCCGCCCTCCGAATAGCCACTCCCCTTACGCCCACCCGCTTTCAGGATCAACCATGTCGATCGAGGTCAAAGTTCCGGTACTGCCCGAATCCGTCACCGATGCCACCATTGCCAGCTGGCACAAGAAAGCCGGCGACGCGGTCAAGCGCGACGAGAACCTGGTTGATCTTGAAACCGACAAAGTCGTGCTTGAAGTGCCCTCGCCAACCGACGGCGTGCTTAAGGAAATAAAAGCGCAGGTCGGCGATACGGTGACCAGCGCACAAGTGATCGCGGTGATCGAGCCCGGTGCAGCCGCGGCCAAGGACGACGGCAAAACTGCGGCCAAGGACGATGCCAAACCCAAGGCCGAGCCCAAGGCCGAGCCCAAAGACGCTGGCCAAGCAGCCGCGCCGGCCAAAGCACAGGCCGCGCCAGCCAAGTCCAGCGCAGCACCGCCCAAATCCAGCGGCGGCGAATTGTCGCCCGCCGCCAATCGCGTGGCCGCCGAAGCCAAGCTCGATCCGGCGGCAATCGAAGGCACCGGTCGCGGCGGTCGGGTGACCAAAGAAGACGCTGTGGCCGCGGCCGCACGACCGCCGGCGGTGGCCGCCGGTGCGCGCACCGAGCAGCGGGTGCCGATGACCCGGATTCGCCAGCGCATCGCCGAGCGCATGATGCAGTCGAAGAACTCGATCGCGATGCTGACCTCGTTCAACGAAGTCAACATGAAAGCGGTGATGGGTCTGCGCAAGCAGCTCGGCGAGGCGTTCGAAAAAACTCACGGCGTGCGCCTGGGCATCATGAGCTTCTTCGTCAGCGCGGCGGCGCAAGCGCTGCGTCGTCATCCGGCGGTCAACGCCTCGGTCGACGGCACCGACATCATCTATCACGCCTACGCCGATATCTCGATCGCGGTGGCCACCGAACGCGGCCTGATGACCCCGGTGCTGCGCAACGCCGAGACCCTCGGCTTTGCCGAAATCGAACGCGCGATCGGCGACTACGCGACTAAGGCGCGCGATGGCGGTTTGACCCTCGACGATCTGCAGGGCGGCACCTTCACCATCACCAACGGCGGCGTGTTCGGTTCGCTGCTCTCGACCCCGATCGTCAACCCGCCGCAGAGCGCGATCCTCGGCATGCACACGATCAAGGAGCGCGCGATCGTCGAAGGCGGTCAGGTGATCGCCGCGCCGATGATGTACATCGCGCTGTCCTACGACCACCGCGTGATCGACGGCAAAGACGCCGTCACCTTCCTGGTCGATATCAAAGACCAGTTGGAGAACCCTGCCAAGATGTTGTTCGGAATCTGAGGGCGCAAAACATGGAGCAATACGATGTGATCTTTATCGGCGCGGGCCCGGCCGGCTATGTCGGCGCGATCCGCGCCGCGCAGCTCGGGCTCAAGGTCGCCTGCGTCGACGACTTCGCTGGCAAGGACGGCAAGCCGGCGCTCGGCGGCACCTGTTTGAACGTCGGCTGCATCCCGTCCAAGGCGCTGCTCGATTCATCCAAGCAGTATTGGAACCTTGGGCACAGCTTTGCCGATCACGGCATCAGCACCCAGTCGGCCGCGATCGATATCGGCACCATGATCGGGCGCAAAGACAAGATCGTAAAACAGTTCACCGGCGGCATCGCGCAGCTGTTCAAGGCCAACAAGGTCACGGCTTTTTTCGGCTTCGGCAAGCTCAAAGCTGAGCGCGTGGTCGAGATCACCGGCAGCGACGGCACCACCAGTGAGATCCGCGGCACCAACGTGGTGCTGGCGACCGGCTCCAAGCCGATCGAGCTGCCGTTCGCCAAGTTCGATGGCGAGTACATCTTGGATAACGCCGGCGCGCTCGACGTCGCTGCGGTGCCCAAGCGCCTGGGCGTGATCGGCGCCGGGGTGATCGGGCTGGAGCTTGGTTCGGTGTGGAAGCGCCTCGGCAGCGAGGTGGTGATCCTTGAGGCGATGGATGAGTTTCTCGGTGCGGTGGATGCCGATGTCGCCAAGGCCGCGCTCAAGGAGTTTCGCAAGCAGGGCCTGGATATCCGCTTGGGCGCCAAAGTCTCGGCGGTCAAGATCAAGGACAAAACCGTGCAGGTCAGCTACAACGACGGCAAAGCCGACCAGAGCTTGGTCTTCGACAAGCTGCTGGTCGCGGTCGGCCGGCGCGCGGCGTCGGAGAACTGCGTCGCGGCAGATGTCGGGGTCAAGCTCGACGAGCGCGGGCGCTACGTGGTCGACGAGCACAACTTCACCGGGGTCGACGGCGTGTGGGCGGTTGGCGACTGCGTGCGCGGCGCAATGCTCGCGCACAAGGGCTCCGAGGAAGGCGTGGCGGTGGCCGAGATCATCGCCGGCAAGCCCGGCCACGTGAACCACGACACCATCCCCTGGGTGATCTACACCGAGCCCGAGATCGCCTGGGTCGGCAAAACCGAGGCCGAAGTCAAAGCCGCTGGCATTCCGTATCGCACCGGCAGTTTTCCGTTTGCCGCGAGCGGCCGCGCGGTGGCGATGAATGAAACCGCCGGCTTGGTCAAGATGATCGCGCACGCCGAAACCGATCGGATTCTGGGTGTTCACATGGTCGGCGCATGCGTTTCCGAGCTGATCGCCGAGTGCGTGGTGGCGATGGAGTTCCACGGATCGAGCGAAGACCTTGCGCGCATCTGCCATGCGCACCCGACCCTGTCCGAAGCGGTGCATGAGGCCGCGTTGTCGGTCGACGGCCGCGCATTGCACAAGGTCAACGTCGCCCAGTGAGGTCCGCCACGATGCCGCTCCCGCTCCCGCACCCACCCCGAACCTCGGCCGTCGCGCTAATCGCGCTGCTTGGTTTGCTGCCAGCGTTGGCTTCCGGACAGTGCCCGGTGCGTGAGATCACGCTGTCGGGTCAAATAGTGGATACCGCCGGCGAGGCGCTGGCCGGGGCTCGGGTGACCGCCACCTGGGAAGAGCGCGCGGCCGGACGCGTCAGCAACCGCCGCATCACCAACGTCGACGGTCGGTTCGCGTTGCCCATCACCTTCGATACCTTTTCCGGCCGCAGTTTTTTTGGCGAGCAGCAGTGTCAGGGCGAGCTGGTCGAGATCGCGCTCAGCGCGAGCCTCATCGGCTACACCAGTATCAGTTTGAACGTCGAGGCCAGCGCCGCAGACACCCCCATTCCGATCGTGCTCGCGCGCCAATGAGCGCGACGATCGAGCAACCGTTTGCCGCCTGGCGCATCCACGCTCGCGCGCAACCATTCCGCGCTGGCGTCGAGCAGCTGAGTCTTAGTGATCTCAGCGCCGGCGAGGTCGTGATCAAGGCCGCGTTCTCGTCGGTCAACTACAAAGACGCGCTGGCCGGAACCAACCGTGGCCGCATCCTGCGCGAGCCGAGCCTGGTCGGCGGCATCGATGTGGCCGGCTACGTGGTGGCAAGCGACGATCCGCGCTTTGGCGAGGGCGATGCGGTGCTGGTGACCGGCTGCGGCCTGTCCGAGACCCGCGACGGCGGCTACGCGCAATACGTGCGGCTGGCGGCCGACGATGTGGTGCCGCTGCCTGCCGGCCTGAGCCTGCGCGAGGCGATGGCGCTGGGCACCGCCGGGTTTACCGCCGGACTTGCGCTCAAACGCATGCTCGACAACGGCCAAAGTCCGGAGATGGGGCCGATCGTGGTCACCGGTGCAAGCGGCGGGGTCGGCTCGCTGGCGCTGGATATCTTCACCCGCGCCGGTTTCGAGATGCACGCAATCTCCGGCAAACCCGAGCAGTTCGAGTATTTGCGCGCGCTCGGCGCCAAGCAATGCGTCTCGCGGCACGGACTGTATTTCGGCCAGCGGCCGCTGGAGAGCACCACCTGGGCCGGCGCGGTCGACAATGTCGGCGGCGACGTCTTGGCCGGCCTGACCCGGGTCATCAAACCCTACGGCTCGATCGCGGTGTGCGGTTTGGCCGGTGGCGACGAGCTGCACACCACGGTGATGCCCTTCATCATCCGCGGCGTCAGCCTGCTCGGAATCGCCTCGTCCGGCACCCCATATCCAATCCGCAGGACACTGTGGGAGCGGCTCGCGACCGACTGGCGTCCGGCGCATCTGGACCGCATCATCACCGCCGAGGTGACGCTCGATGAACTACCCGAGGTTTTTGCTAGGATGCTCGACGGGGGTTCCCTGGGGCGCACCGTGGTGCGGCTTGGGGACGATCACTGAGTTCGTGTGCTGACACGCGCAATTTAAACAACGGTTTTGAGGGAAGCTCCTATGGCACGTGTCTTGATCGTGGACGATTCACCGTCGCAACTGCTGCAGTTGCAGCGCATCGTCGAAAGTCTTGGCCATCAGGTGCTCACCGCTGCCGACGGCGCGCTGGGTGTTGAAGCGGCCAAACGCGAAAAGCCCGATCTGGTGTTGATGGACGTGGTGATGCCGAATCTCAACGGCTTCCAGGCCACCCGGCAAATCAGCAAAGACCCTGAAACCTCGGGGATCCCGGTGATCTTGGTCACCACCAAGGATCAGGAGACCGACAAGGTTTGGGGCACCCGGCAAGGCGCCAAGGCCTACTTGACCAAGCCGGTCAGCGAAGCCGAGCTCGAGCGCACCTTGAAGCAGTTTTTACACAGCTAGCACCGCAACTCAAAACGCCAATCTCCGGCACGCCCAAGGCTTGGGCGCCGGCAGCCCGCAAACCAGTAAATCGGCCAGTACACCGCACCCACGCTCCGCGTTCTAAAGTGACGCGTATCCGCTGTCGGTGACACCCCAAGATGCTTAATCACGAGCTTTTTGCCCGCGCCAAGGAACTGATGCCGGGCGGCGTCAACTCGCCGGTGCGGGCCTTCCAGTCGGTTGGCGGCGAGCCATTCTTCACTGCCCGCGCGCAGGGCGCTTATCTGTACGACGTCGAGGGCACGCGCTACATCGACTACATCGGCTCTTGGGGCCCGATGATCGCCGGCCACGCCCACCCCAAAGTGCTCGATGCGGTGATGACCGCCGCCCGCGACGGCACCTCGTTCGGCACTCCGAACCCGCGCGAAGTGGAGATGGCGCAAACCCTGACCCGGCTGGTGCCCAGCATGGAGATGACCCGCATGGTCAACTCCGGCACCGAGGCCACCATGGCCGCGGTGCGGCTGGCGCGCGGATTCACCGGGCGCGATCGACTGGTCAAGTTCGAGGGCTGCTATCACGGTCACGGCGACGCGTTCCTGGTCAAAGCCGGCTCCGGGGTCTTGACCCTTGGTCTGCCCGACTCACCGGGCGTACCCAGGGCGCTGGCAGATTTGACCGTGACCTTGCCCTACAACGACTTTGACGCAGCCAGCGCGCTATTCAAAGCCCAAGGCGAGCAGATCGCCGCGGTGATCCTTGAGCCGATCGTCGGCAACGCCAATCTGATCGTGCCCGATCCGGGGTATCTGGCGCACCTGCGCGAACTGTGTACTCGCCACGGCGCGCTGCTGATCTTCGATGAGGTGATGACCGGCTTTCGGGTCGCCCTGGGCGGTGCGCAGGCGCTGTTTGGGGTGACCCCGGACCTTTCGACCTTCGGCAAAGTGATCGGCGGCGGGCTGCCGGTCGGCGCCTACGGCGGTCGGCGCGAGATCATGCGCCTGATCGCGCCGTCCGGCCCGGTCTATCAGGCCGGCACCCTGTCGGGCAATCCGCTGGCGATGGCCGCCGGCCTTGCCACCTTGGCGCTACTCGAAGCGCCGGGCTTTCATGCCGAACTCGAACGCAAAACCGCCCGCCTTTGCCACGGGCTCGAAGCCGCGGCCAAAGTCGCCGGTGTGGCGCTGACCACCAATCACGTGTGCGGCATGTTCGGCTTTTATTTCACCGCCGAACGGGTGCGCAGCTTCACCCAAGCCAAGGCCGCAGATGTGGCGATGTTCGGCCGGTTCTTCCACCAAATGCTGGCGCGCGGGGTGTATCTGGCGCCGAGCGCGTTCGAGGCGGGTTTCATCTCGCAGGCGCACAGTGATGATGATATCGATGCGACCATCGCGGCCGCGCAGGCCGCACTGATCGCGGCCAAAGCCGCCGCATGAAACCGGAAACCCGCGCGATCCACGCCGGCAACGCGCCCGACAGCGCCAGCGGCGCGGTGGTGCCGCCGATCCAGCTCGCTACCAGCTTTGTCCACGGTCCGGCTGGTGAGCGACCCGATGGCGCCGAGGGCGGGCACCAATACCAGCGCGAGAGCCATCCCACCCAGAGCCGGCTCGAAGCGGCGATGGTGGCGCTGGAAGAGGGCGCGGCTGCGCTGGCTTTTGCCACCGGCATGGCCGCGATCCATGCGCTGCTCGCCAGTCTGGGGCACGGCCGCCGGGTGTTGATTCCCGACGATGTCTACAGCGGCACGCGCACTTTGGCCAAGGAGTTTCTGCCCGCACTGGGCTTAAGGTCGACCCGCGTCGACATGACCGATCGCAACGCGATCGTGCGGGCGCTCGATGAGCCCGACGCGGCACCGGGGGACTGCGTGTGGCTGGAAACTCCTTCCAATCCGCAGCTCAAAGTCGCCGACATCGCCGCGATCGTCGAGCTCGCCCATGCGCGGAAGGCGATCGTCGCCTGCGACAACACCTTTGCCACCCCGGCATTGCAAAACCCGCTGGCACTTGGTGCCGACGTGGTGATGCATTCGCTGACCAAATACCTCGGCGGCCACAGCGACGTGATGGGCGGCGCGCTGGTGTTTGCGCGGCGCGACGCGCTGTTTGACGCGATCGCCCACCGCCGCCACTTGACCGGCGCCACGCTCGCTCCGTTCAACGCTTGGTTGATCGCGCGCGGCGTGCGCACGCTGTACGTGCGGATGCAGCAACACTGCCGCAACGCCCAAGCGGTGGCCGAATATCTCGCTGCCCATCCGCAGATCGCCAACGTCCACTATCCGGGTCTTGCCAGCGACCCCGGCCATGCGCTGGCGGCGCGGCAGATGCGCGGCTTCGGCGGCATGCTCTCGGTGCGTTTGCGCGGCGGCGAGCGCGCTGCGCTGGCGCTGTGCCAGCGGGTGCGCTTGTTCACCGTCGCGACCAGTCTGGGCGGGGTCGAATCGCTGATCGAGCAGCGCTCCGCGGTCGAAGGCCCGCAGCCCACCTCACCGCCCGATCTGGTGCGACTGTCGATCGGGCTGGAGCACCACGAGGACCTGATCGCCGATCTGGCGCAGGCCCTTGCCGCGGTGCACGGCTAAACGCAACCGCCGCAAGATTCACCTGCCGGTCGGTGGCGGCGTGCGGCGATATCGATCGGCGATCCCTGCGCAGAGCACCTATTCCTTCGACACCACCCATTTGTTCGGCATCGCGCCGAAGAAGCGGCACCAGCGCGGCAGTTCGCTGATCAGACGCGACGGGCCGACAAAACTCGCCGCGTCATCGAAAACGATAAACCCGCCGTGGGCCACGAGGGGCGACCGGCGCTCGAAATCGGCGCGCACCGCGTGATAGTCGTGATCGGCATCGCTGTGCAGCAAGCCGATGCTGGCGCCGCGATCCCAGCGCCGCGCGGCATCGAGCGTGGCCATACGCCACGCCTCGACGTGCTGCTCTAACCCAAGACCGCGCATGTTGCGGTTGGACTCGTCATAGAGCTGGTCGGGACCGTGATCTTTAAGCAGATCGCTGTGCAATGGCTCATTCTCGGTCCCGGCCCAGGTATCGACCGCGATCACCGTGCCGGCGCCGCGATCGGCAAGGCCACCCGCCAACTACGCGGTCGAGCGGCCTTTCGAGGAGCCAAGCTCGACTCCGCTTCGCGCGGGCGCGACCAGCCGCGCCAGCTGATAGATCGCCCCACCCGCCTCGCGTGAAAGCCAGCCATGGATCGGCTCGATCCGCAGCGCCAACTCGTGCATTCGCGCGCGCACGTGCGCCATTACCGCCGCTGACGGGGCGGCGCCTGCGCGCTCAGACGGCGTGGATTCGCTCACCTTGCGCGCCGGGTCAAAGGAAAAGATCGGGCAGCAGCGGCGCGCCGGGTTTGACCGCGTAGCGCGACAGGTCGGTCACCCCGGCTTGTCGCAGCACGTCGTCGTCGATCAGAAACTGCCCGGTCCGCTGCCGCGACGGCGTGGTCAGCACCGCGTGCGCGGCGTCGGCGAGGATCTCCGGCGTGCGGCAGCCGTCCGGATCGATGCCCGGCAGCATCGCCAAGGCCGCGGTGTGGATCACGGTGCGCGGCCACAGCGCGTTGACCGCGACGCCCTGGTCACGAAACTCGCCGGCCATGCCGAGCACGCACAGGCTCATGCCGTACTTGGCCATGCTGTAGGCAACGTGTGGCGCAAACCAATGCTCGGTGAAGTTGAGCGGCGGTGAGAGATTCAAAATATGCGGATTGGCCCCGCGCAGCAGGTGCGGCAGCGCCTTCTGCGAGCACATATACGTGCCGCGCACGTTAACCTCGAACATCAGATCAAAACGCTTCATCGGCGTCTGCAGCGTGCCGGTCAGCGAGATCGCGCTGGCGTTGTTGACCAGAATATCGATCCCGCCGAAACGCGCCACGCAGGCATCGATCGCCGCATCGACCTCGGCCTCTACCCGGATGTCGCAGCGCAGTGCCAGCGCTTGGCCGCCGGCCGCCTCGATCGCGGTCGCGGCCTCGTGGATGGTGCCGGGCAATTTCGGATGCGGGCGCTCGGTCTTCGCCGCGATCGCGACGTTGGCGCCGTCGCGCGCGGCGCGTAGCGCGATCGCCAGACCGATGCCGCGCGAGGCGCCGGTGATAAACAAGGTCTTGCCGGCCAGCGAGGGCTCGCTCATGGACTACTCCTTCGGGGTGGGTGGATTGGGTGCGACGCCGCGACGTCAGCGCGCCTCGTTGTCTTCCCAGTTCAAAATGCCTCGCGCGACGAAGATGTAAACGCGCTTGCCGCTCGCCCGCCACACCCGGCT
>Ga0105045_10006552_pt1 | contig 10310 bp, 6 predicted proteins | sample MAT02_FD_78089 | JGI IMG/M metagenome (GOLD analysis project Ga0105045, IMG submission 78089) | Freshwater microbial communities from Lake Fryxell liftoff mats and glacier meltwater in Antarctica - MAT-02 (megahit assembly) | ecosystem: Environmental > Aquatic > Freshwater > Ice > Liftoff...
CCTAATTCGTTGGAAGAAGTAATAAAAATGGTGCTCACCGACGAAACCCGCCCTTTCAGGTGCTCCGGTGTGTGAAAATGCACCAAAGCCGAGCGAATGAAAACACTCACTTCGTCGAGCATCCCGGCTATGACCAGCAGCCCCATGGACAGGTAAAAACTCGTGCTCAGCCCGAAAGCGATGATGCACAAGCCAAAGCCCGCCACACAGCCCATCATGATTTTGCCCGCATTTCGGCCCAAGGGGTGGTGTGCTAAAAAGATGGCCATGCCAATGGCTCCCACGGCCATCGCGGCGCGCAAAATGCCCGCTCCCTCCGGCCCCACGTGCAAAATATCTTTGGCAAAAACAGGCATTAAAGCCACGGCTCCCCCAAAAAACACCGCAAATAAATCCATCGCAATGGTGGCAATGATGATTTGCTTGCTGAACACAAAATCCAAGCCCGCTCGAATGCGCGTCAGGGCTTTTTCGCTGCTGTCAAAATCAGGCACCGGACGTGGCGCGATTTGCAAAACAAACACCAACGCAAGGACGCAAAGCACGGTCATCAACCCAAAAGCCGAGGTCACGCCCCCAAAACCATACACCAAACCGCCCATGCCTAAGCCCGTAATGCTGCCTACCTCCCAAGTGCTGCTGTTCCAAGAAATCGCATTCTGAAGTCGCGCTCTATCAATTACTTGCGGCAAAAAAGCAAAATTAGCAGGACTAAAAAAGCCCCTAGAAATACCCGTAAAAAAGATGATGGTATAGATACTGGACAATAAAACTGGCTTACTCAGATTGGATTCGTTGTACGCTACTAGCCACAGGGCCACCGAACAAATTAACAGCACGGAAATACAGCCAACCAGAATATTCCGCCGATTTTTTTTATCCGCTAAATGACCCGCCCACAGACTGATACTAATGGCTGGCAGGGCTTCTGCTAGGCCAATAAAACCCAACATCAGCGGGTCGTCTGTCAGTTCATATACATAATATCCTACGGATACCGACATGACTTGCACCGCTAGGGTGGTCATGAGGCGCACGGTCAAGAAACGGCGATAATCCGGCACCCGCAAGGCCGCGTATGCGTCGGGTTTGGAGGACTGGTTGGGTACTTGGCTCATTTGAAGGGAACAATGAAGGCGGAATAAATTTGGACACAAAAGAACGAAAGAACTATGAGGACACGCGGGCTTTTGCATAATTTGCGCGCTGTTTTGGGATAGGAGGCAACGATGCTCCACCTAAACGGCACTTTGAGTTCAGATTCTAAAACAGTCAACTAATTAATTCATGGAAAGGATCTCCGTCTTTGATATTTTTAAAATTGGCATCGGCCCCAGTAGTTCTCATACCATGGGGCCTTGGCGGGCCGCACAGCGGTTTGTCCGCGAAATTGATGTGCCACAGGTCACGCACGTACAGGTAGAATTGTACGGCTCCTTGGCCAAAACTGGCAAAGGCCACGGCACCGACCTAGCCGTTATGCTGGGCCTTAATGGCGACGACCCTGTTACCATTCCCGTTGAGGATGTGCAGGCGAATGTGGCGCGCATAGAAGCCGAAAAAAGCATTTGTTTGGGTGGAAAACGGACCATTCCATTCAACCCCGTTCAAGACATCGTTTTTTTGTTTGAGCAAAGCCTGCCTTACCATGCTAATGCCTTGGTTTTCAGGGCTTTTTATACCAACGGTGAGGGCGTTTCACACACTTATTACTCAGTGGGTGGTGGCTTTGTGGTGAAAGAAGGAGAGCAGAATATCTCGTCCGATAAAGAGTTGATATTTCCGATAGACCACGCCAAAGACCTGAGTAAATGGTGCGTGCAGGAGAAAAAAAACGTATCAGAAATTGTGTGGCAAAATGAACTTTGCTGGCGGGAGCCCGATGAAATACGCACTAATTTAATGCTGATATGGACCGCCATGCGCGATGCTATGTACAAGGGTTGCCATACCGATGGGATTCTCCCAGGTGGCTTGGAAGTGACGCGGCGTGCTGCCCCACTGAACCGCAAATTGTTGGCCGGAAAACCGTATCGAAATGCGGAGGAGTGGATTCAACAAATCACGCGGGGTGATCATTCGTTTCAGGATATTTTGAAATGGGTGAGTTGTTTTGCCTTGGCCGTCAATGAAGAAAATGCGGCGTTTGGCCGCGTCGTGACGGCCCCCACAAACGGCGCTGCTGGCGTAATTCCAGCCGTGCTGATGTACCATCTTTGTTTTAGTCGGTCGTTTTTGAAAGACGATATTGTGAAATTCATGCTTACAGCGGGCGAAATCGGCAGTTTATTCAAAAAAGGCGCCACCATTTCAGCGGCGATGGGTGGTTGTCAGGCTGAAATAGGCGTTTCCTCTGCGATGGCGGCGGGCGCGCTCACGGAATGCCTCGGCGGCTCGTACGGACAAGTGATGATGGCTGCCGAAATTGCGATGGAACACCATTTGGGCATGACCTGCGACCCCATTGGCGGCTTGGTGCAAATTCCCTGCATCGAACGCAATACGATGGGGGCCATTAAGGCCATTACAGCGACTCAAATTGCGCTGGAGGGCGACTTCACCAAAGCCAAGGTGAGTTTGGGAGACGTGATTAAAACCATGAAAGAAACCGCGGCCGATATGAGTAATAAATATAAGGAAACGGCTGATGGTGGCCTTGCGGTCAATATTTCTGTAAATGTGGTGGAGTGTTAAGTTAAAAAACTTTTCTCACCTTTGCCAACGAAACACCCCGAAGCCTACTTCTTAACCTATTGATTATGACACTTTTATCCGGAAAAGTAGCCATCATTACAGGTGGCTCGCGCGGTATTGGCGAGGCATTGGTGCGCCATTTCATCGCCCAAGGGGCTTCCGTAGCATTCACGTATGTATCAGCGGGTTCTAAAGAACGCGCCGAAAAACTGGCCACCGAACTAGGCCCCCAAGCCAAAGCCTATCAAAGTGATGCAGGGGATTTTGCCCAAGCAGAAAGCCTCATTGCCCAAGTGCTGGCCGATTTTGGCAAACTTGATATACTTGTCAACAACGCCGGAATCACCCGCGATACCCTCATGCTTCGCATGACGGAACTACAATGGGATGAGGTCATGCAAACCAACCTTAAATCGGTGTTTAACATGACCAAACACGCCCTCAAACCCATGATTCGCACAGGCGGAAGCATCCTCAACATGAGTTCGGTGGTGGGCGTTTTTGGCCAACAAGGCCAAGCGAATTACGCGGCTTCTAAGGCCGGTATCATCGGTTTTTCTAAGTCCATCGCCAAGGAATACGGCTCCAGAGGCATTCGATGCAACGCCATTGCCCCCGGTTTTATCGCCACTGAAATGACGGATGCCCTCGACGAGGCAACCAAAGCGGGCTACCTATCGGCTATTCCCCTCAAGCGCCTCGGCGCGGGCGAAGATGTGGCCAACGCCTGTATTTTCCTAGCCTCTGATATGGGGGCTTACATCACCGGACAAGTAATTTCGGTGTGTGGCGGACTTAATATTTAATGCGAATCATCGGTTAAATCGCCTCGTCAGGGGCCGACCGTTTATAGCTTGAATCAATCATGTATCCGCATCCCTACGGGGCAATGTCGTTGACTTAGGGAATTTAGAAGTCCCAACAGCCATTGAGATGTTTCGACAGATGAGGCTATTTGGCTGCTTTTTGGCCTCAAAAAGCAGCGGAAGAGGCTAAAAACGAGCGAATTATGCGCATTCAGGCATTTTTTTGGCAATTCACCGCATGGATGCGTGCGTTGGATACCTAACCTGCGGGGCGTCTCAAAACACGCGCCGAGGTTTTTGCCAACAACATTAGCCTGAGGGGGATACACGGGGTCGGCGCCTAACGGAGCGCGTTTACTTTTGCTTGTTTAGGCTATATACGAGCGGCCCCTGACGGGGCGGTTTCATCCAAGATTTTCATTTTAAAAAAATATATCAATCCAAATTGTAGGTTCAATGATTTAATTATCAGGGCTTTACAACACCTGCAATTTGGCAAATTTGAGCACGATGCGGCGTTCCGGCATCTCGTCGTGCTCAAATTGTATGGTGGCAATCCGATTATCATTGGGGCCTTCCAAATTTACAATTTTACCTTTCCCGAATTTTAAATGCAGCACCTGGGCGTTCGCTACCAGTTCGCTCATCGGTGCAGGCTTGAAATCTGCTGGGATGGCGGTGGAACTCAAGGGTTTCAGCAGTTTGGGCTTGCCAAAATGACCACTGATACTGGCGCCCGAACTGGTTTTGCCACTCGGCTCGTTTCCGCTAAAGTTTATCCTCGCCGAACCCATTCCGCCCACCATATCAAAGTGCTGCACTTCAATTTCATCTAAAAAACGGGAAGGCTCATTGGCTCTAATTTGCCCATAACGATACCGATTTTGGGCAAAACTAATGGTCAAAAACTCCTTGGCCCGCGTAATCGCCACGTAAAACAGTCGCCGCTCTTCATCCAAACCCTTGGGGTCTTCGAGCGACATAAATGACGGGAATAACTGCTCCTCCAATCCCGTTACAAACACACTTTTGTATTCCAAACCCTTAGCAGCGTGTACACTCATTAGGGTAACAAAGTCGAGTCCCTCGGCCTTTTCGTCGGCATCGGTGAGCAGGGTAATGGTTTGTAAATAAGCCGATAAAGAAGCGTCTTGTGGGCCAACGGATTCATTATCTGTATTTTTTGCCAAGGAGGCTTGCATATCTGCAAATTCCGAAATGGCATCTAACACCGCATGCACGTTCTCCAAGCGACCGATTCCTTCGGGGCTGTTATCGCCTTTCATCAAATCCAACAAGCCGGATTTGCGCAAAATATCGGCGGCCAGCGTGTGGGCTGATTCGGTGGCGGCTCGTTTTTGCCATTCCGATACCATATTTCGGAATCCAACCATGGCCTTTCGGGCGCGGTCGGTCACCTGAAGCGTTGGGTCAAGGATGGCTTCCCACATCGGGATATTGTGTGCGCCTGCGGAGGCGCTCAATTTTTCGATGGTTGCGTCGCTGATACCTCGGGTGGGGAAGTTAATCACGCGGCGCAGGGCTTCTTCATCTTTCTGATTGACGGCTAAACGCAGGTAGGCCACCAAGTCTTTTACCTCTTTGCGCTGATAAAACGACATGCCGCCAAACACGCGATACGGGATATTGAGTTTGCGCAGATGCTCCTCAAATTTTCGACTTTGCGCATTGGTTCGGTACAAAATTGCAATGTCCGAATTGGGCAAATGATAACGGTGCTTTTGTTCGAGCACCAAATCGGCTACGCGACGCGCCTCTTCGTCGTCGGTGGCACATTTGAGTAGTTTGATTTTGTTGCGCTCTTCGCGGTCAGTCCAAATGGTTTTTTGCAGTTGGCGGCGGTTGTAAGATATTACCTCGTTGGCTGCGGACACGATGTGGTGCGTACTCCGGTAGTTTTGCTCTAATTTGAACGTTTGTAACGTCGGGTAATCTTTTTCAAAATCGAGAATATTGTCTATAGTAGCCCCTCGGAAAGCGTAAATACTTTGCGCATCATCGCCCACGATAAAAATATTTTCGGGACTGCCCTCGTACTTCACCAACTGCCGCAAAATGGCGTATTGCAGAAAATTCGTGTCCTGAAACTCATCCACATGAACATATCGGAATCGGCTCCGGTATTTGGCCACCACATTGTCGGGATTTTGCTGAAAAAGCCGGTACAATTGGTACAACAAATCATCAAAATCCATCGCGCCGGAGCGGAAACAACGCGCCATGTATTTTTCATAAATATCCACCAGGTAGGGCCTTCTTGCGGCTCGGTCTTGCTGCATCATGTCGGCATTTAGCCGATAGAGTGGGGGGGTAATTAAATTGCTCTTACACAAGGAGATACGCGAGCGAATGGCCGATGGATTATAGACCGTGGTATCGAGGTTCATTTCTTTAAGAATGGCCTTGATAACGCTGGTGGTGTCGTCGGAATCGTAAATCGTGAAAGAGGATGGATAGCCAATTTTATCGGCTTCGTAGCGCAAGATGCGCGCAAAAACAGAGTGGAAAGTGCCCGCCCATACTTGTTGGGCCGCCGATCCGACTACCCGCTCAATGCGATCTTTCATCTCGCGGGCACTTTTATTGGTAAAAGTGAGGGCTAATATTTCGCGGGGAGGAACCTTGCTTTGCAGCAAATGGGCAATCCGATAGGTCAAAACCCGTGTTTTGCCTGAGCCAGGCCCGGCAATCACCAGCACCGGCCCTTCAATGGAAGTCACGGCGCCGCGTTGTATAGGATTGAGTTCGTCGAGAAATTGAGACATACAAGTAAGGTGGTTTGGGGGGTAAAGATAGGAAGTACAACGGTCAAGCGAGGATATAAATAAATAAAATGTTTGAAATTCCACACATTCTTCCCTTACTTTTGTCTTTCTAAAGCATTGATTTACTATGAGAATTGGCCTGTTTTTCGGCTCTTTTAATCCCGTTCACATCGGGCATCTGATTATTGCCAATTTTATGGCTACTCAAACGGACTTAGACCGAGTGTGGATGGTGGTCAGTCCACAAAATCCTTTAAAACCCAAAAAAACACTCGCCCGCGACCACGACCGGCTGCACCTCGTTCGGTTAGGCATTGGAGAAAACCCGCTTTTGAAAGCGTCTGATTTAGAATTTCAACTGCCTAAGCCTTCTTATACCATTGATACCTTGGCTTTTTTGACCGAAAAGCACCCTGAACATGAATTTGTACTCATCATGGGCGGTGATAACATTGGCTCGCTGCACCTTTGGAAAAACTACGAAAAACTCTTAGCCGACTTCGATATTTACGTTTATAGTCGCCCAAAGTACGATTTAGGGCCGCTCGCAGAGCATCCTCGGGTGCGTATTTTTGAACCTCCGCCCCTCGATATTTCGGCTACGTACATTCGAGATTGCCTCAAATCGGGCAAATCAGTGCGGTATCTGGTGCCTGATTCTGTTTGGGAGTACTTAGAATCTGGTAATTTGTATCGCTCCTAAGTATAATTTTTAGCCAAAATGGCCCACTGGGAAAGGCAACCTAAGCCGCAGTCTTTGCGCCATTCGGTTGTTTTGTGGTCAGTTTGAATGCAAAACCAGCAATCACTCAAGACCTCCTCTCGCACACAACTATTGCTGTGCACCCTTTATTCATTTTCAAAAATAAGTTGTTATGCGCCCACTTTTTACGGCTCTTTTTTTGATTTTTTTCTCCGGACTTTCGGTTGCTCAAACCAGTCCTTTCTTCCCCAACCTGAGTATTGGTCAATGGGAGCAACACCTGCCTTGGCAACGCGCCCGATACGTGACTCAAAGCAATGAAAAAGTCTTTTTTGCCACCGAGTGGGCCATCGTAGAGGTGGATAAAGAAGAGCGCTCTGCGCGTTTCATCACTAAAGTAGAGGGCCTGAGCGATGTAGGCATCAATATTTTGCGCTACAATTCCGCAGCCGATGTGCTCCTAATTGGATACACCAACAGCAATATTGACCTGTTTTATCCTTCTGACCGCACGGTACTAAACCTGCCGATTATCCAAAAAAACTTGAATATAGTAGGGGATAAACAAATTTATGACGTATTTTTTGATGGCCGAACGGCCTATTTTGCTTGTGGCTTTGGGGTGCTAAAATTTGATTTGCGCGATGCCGAGGCAGAATACACCGTTTTTACGGGCATCCCTGTGCGCTCTTTTGCCCTTTATAATGGTTATTTGTGGGCCGGTACGGAAGATGGCATTTTTCGACTGCCGGAAAACGATGCCAATCCCGCCGATTTTAGTCGCTGGGAAGCCCTAGAAGAATCAGATGGTTTTCCTTCCAACAATTCCTACAATACGATGGCAGTTTGGAATGGCAAACTTTGGATGGGCGTGGGCAAACAATTCTTACAATTCGATGGTACGCAAGTAACGACCGTTGCCACGCACCCGACACGCATCGTTCGATATTTGACCGCTGAGGGAGCGGGCTTGATGATTGCCTGGGCCGATTTGAGCAATTTTGGCTTTGGTGTCGTTGAATATTTAGAATCCAATGGTAATATTGCACAAATTCAAGCCCCCTGTGAGGCTACTTTCCCGCTGTATGGCATCGAAGATGGCACCCAAAAATTCTGGTTCGCCGATTTGAGCGACCAATTTCGATTTTACGACCATAGTTTGGGCCAATGCGACCGCTTTTCATTCAACTCGCCCTTTAGCCAGCGAAGTTCTGAAATAGCCTTTTCAAGTGATGGTGCTACCTACGTGGCCACCCCTGGGCCTGCGTCCAATTTGGGCATAATCGGGTCAAGAGATGGCGTTTATCAATCTTACCAGGGCAATTGGGAGCGTTGGTCAGAGCAAACTACCCCCCAAATTGTAGATTCCGAAGAATCTTTTAAAGATATGTGGAAGGTAGCGGTTCGCCCTTCGGACAACAAAGTATTTGTGGGCAGTTGGGTAGGTGGTTTAATGCGCTTTTCACGCACGGAGGGTTTCGAAGCGAGATTTACCCAAAAGAACTCCACCCTACTGGGGGCTGGCCAATCCGGTTCCAACCGCACGGCCATTGGCGGCTTGGCATTTGATAAAGAAGAGAACCTGTGGATTAGTAATTATGGCGCCAGTGCTCCCATTGCAGTGATGAAGCCCGACGGTACGCTCAAACATTTTTCCTCGTCACCGTCTAGCAATTTGCTGCAAGTGGCGGTGGATCAAAATGGATACAAGTGGTTCGTAATCGCCTTTAGCGGCGGTATTTTGGTCTATGATTCCGGGGCAGATTTAGATAGCCCCAACGACGACCGTTACCGCGTCATCACGACGGGCAACAGCGTACTTCCCACCAATTTTGTCAATTGCATCACCGTTGATTTAGACGGAGATGTGTGGGTAGGCACTCAACAGGGAGTGGTGAGTTTTGAATGCGGTGCCAATGTGTTTGACGATTGTGAAGGGCGCTTGCGCATCGTAAATGTAGATGGGTTTAATGGCTTTCTACTTGAAACCGAAGATGTTAAGGCCATAGCGGTGGACGGTGCTAACCAAAAATGGTTTGGCACCACCAACGGTGTTTTTGTTCAATCGCCCGATGCCCTGACCCAAGTGGCGCGCTACACCAATACCAACAGCCCACTTTTTGATAATGCCATCACCGATATTGCGGTTAATAACAGCACGGGCGAGGCTTGGATTGGCACAGAAAAAGGGATTATCACACTCCGAACTCCGGCTACAGCGGGCGGAAAAGTCAATTCACCCACGGCTTATGCTTATCCCAATCCAGTCGCACCGGATTATGATGGACCGATTGCTATTTACGGTTTGGCGCGCGATGCCAATGTGAAAATTACGAATGCGGCGGGCCATTTGGTGTACGAAGGGAAGGCGCTGGGCGGCCAAGCCGTTTGGAATGGCCGCGATTATTTGGGGCGCAGAGCGGCTTCTGGCGTGTACATGATTTTTGCGACCAGCGAATCCAGTTTTGATGAGCCGGATGCCATTGTGACAAAGGTGGTAATACTCAATTAGGCAGAGCATCCAGCACTTTTTGTGCCGCTTTTCGGTAAGTAACGCCTTGTGCTGATGCTTGGTAGGCTTCTAAATTTTGTCGGGCTTTCGCTATATCTCCCGTGCCTGCCTGCGCGAGGCCGAGGTAATATTTTGCCGGAATTTGATATTCGTTTTCTGCGGAAGCAACGCTTTTCAGGGCCACAATGGCTTCCGAGTAGGTCTTGTTTTTGACCAAGGCGACCCCCCAATAAAAGCGGTAGTCCAGTTGGGCCGGATAATTCGCTACCACTGCTTGGAAGGCTTTTGCGGCGGCGGGATAGTCTTCTTGGTCGTACAGTGAAAAGGCTTTTAGTACCTCATTGGGAACCGTTTGGGTGGCTTGGCCCAAACTTTTAAACGTCATTTTATTAGGGTAATCTTTTGTATTTTCTACTAAAACTTCTTGAATATCAGGGCTTTGCAGGAAAATAATGGCTGCAATCAGTAAGGCAATTGCAGCAGCGGAGGCCAGCATAAATCGCGGCCACATCGGCAAGGAGCGTGCTTGTATTTTGGCTTTGAGCGGCGAAGCGGCTGCTTTCCAGGCATCGTTTTGAATCCCTTGGGCGAGCGACCCGGTGCGCATAGAGCGAGCCAATTGCTGCTGATAATTCAGTTCGCTGGCTACTTCGGGGTTAGTGGTGCGCAACAGCTCCAGTTCTTGGGCTTCTTCACGGGTTAGCGTATTCGCAAAATAGGACTCGAATAGATATACGGCTCGGTTTTCCATTTTAATAAGGTAATTAATGGCGTAATTGGATGAACTTGCATGCTACTTGTTTTCAACG
>Ga0105045_10006553_pt1 | contig 10310 bp, 10 predicted proteins | sample MAT02_FD_78089 | JGI IMG/M metagenome (GOLD analysis project Ga0105045, IMG submission 78089) | Freshwater microbial communities from Lake Fryxell liftoff mats and glacier meltwater in Antarctica - MAT-02 (megahit assembly) | ecosystem: Environmental > Aquatic > Freshwater > Ice > Liftoff...
CAAGGCCGAGAAAAGCGAGACTGGCCTCTACTACCAGATCATTGATCCCGGCACTGGGGGAGCACTCAACGTGGGCGACTCAGCTTCGCTCCATTATACCGGCACATTGCTGGATGGCAACAAATTTGACTCTTCGCGTGACCGTGATCAATTGTTCACCATAGCCGCCGGCACGGGTAGCGTGGTGCCCGGGTTTGATGAAGGCGTGATGAAACTCAGGCAAGGCGGCAAAGCCAAATTGTTCATTCCTTCTGGCTTGGGCTACGGGGCGCAGGGTGGTGGCCCCATTCCTCCCAATTCAGTCTTGATCTTTGACATTGAACTGGTAAAGGCAAAAGCCAATAAGCCTCAATAGTCCGACCTCCCAGTAACTGGCCCAGCACTAGCTGGTCGCTCGAACAGTGCTACTTAAATTCGCTTCCCAGTCTCGGTACTGGGAAGCGAATTTGTTAAACCCACCTGCCAAATGCTCCCCTCGTTTTTTTTGCGCCGCAACCGCCGCTCATTGGGTCTAATGGCTGGATTGCTGGGTTTTCAATTGTTTTCGGGCTCAGTCGCCACCTATTTCGTGGCCAAGGATCCTATGCTTTTGCCTCCGGGGGGGGCGGGCATGGTGCTATTTTACCTCTCCACCACAGTGCTGCTCAGTTTGGGGCTGGCCTCTTCCACGGTGGTGGCCACTTTGGGCGGGTTGTGGTTTGGCTGGGCATCGGTGGGCTACACCGTGGCCAGCTATTTGGCCGCTTCGTTGGTTGGGTACAAGATCGGCCAAAAAGCGGACAATGGTGCATTTGCCGCCAGTTTGAGCCACAGTGAGCGCTTGAACCGCCTGTTCCACCGCTTGCAAGATCGGCCATTTGTCCTCGTTTTCTTTTGTCGTTTGCTACCCGTCGGGCTGCCGTTTTCCGTAGTGAACGTAGCCTTGGCCTTGGCCCAGATCCGGCTCCCGCCCTATTTGATCGGTGGCTTGCTGGGCATGTTGCCCCGTACTTTGCTCTTCGTTTGGGCCAGCACCCAAGCGCAGGCTGTTTTGCTCGGGGAGGGTGCAACGGCCCAAACTTGGACCCTGTTGGGCTGTGGGGCGGTCGGTGTGGTCGGCTTAGCTTGGTTGGCCCGGCGGGTCACTGCTTGAAAGCCAGCAACGGGACTTGGGCGGTCATCACCAGTTCTTTGGTGTTGCTGGGATCGAACATCCGATCAAACCAATTGCGGTCCCGGCTGAACATCACCAGCAACGAGGGGGCAAATTGCTTCACAAACAATTCAATACCGTCTTCCAGTTCATTGTCATCTTCGGTGCGGATCAGTTCAAGGCCGATCTGATCATACCCAAACCGGGCGTTCAGTTCGCTGAGCAGTGCCGCTTTGTCCATCCGGGCCAAGTTCACTTGCTCGGGGAATATTGGATGAACGTGGAACAGGGTGAGTTGGGCCTTGAACTGGCGGGCAAAATCCACAAGTTGTCGAAAATCGTCGGTAACTGTGATCAAGTCAGTGGCATAACCAATTCTTTTGATCGGACTGTAACGAAAGCCGGCGGGCACCGTCAGCACTGGGCAAGCGGCATTTTCAAATACTTCGGCGGCATTGCTGCCCAAAAACCAGCGCTTGAGGCCCGTGGCACCATGCGTGCCCATCACCACCAAATCTATCTGGTGCTCACGGATGGCATCGTGGACTTGGTACAAGAAATCACCTTCCTGGACCACTAATTCCGCCTGCTCGGCCAGGACCTCAATGCCCAGTTCATGATAAACGGCCCGGACATTTTTTTGCAGGTGTGCCCGGTGCTCGGCCAAGTAAGCCTCCCGATACGCTTCAAATTGTTTGTTGTCCGCAACGTGCGGGATGACCCGCCCAGTGGCATGGTAGAAAAAAAGCCTGGCTTTTAAGACTGCTGCCATTTGGATGGCGTAAATCATGGCCCCTTGGGCATTTTCTGAAAAGTCGGTTGGCACTAACAAGTGTTTCATGGTAGGTTAGGCAAGTTTACTGCGCCAATTTAAGACAAAACTGGCAGTTCATTGAGCTTGCACCTTAAAATTAACCTTGGGTTCGCATTCCAATGTGTTTTAGCGTTTACAAGAAATAGTCCATAAATTTACGCCCAAATCAATCCAAGGCTCGCGTCATGTCCGAAGAAAAAGAAATGTCATTTATTGACCATCTGGAAGAGTTGCGCTGGCACGTCATCCGCGCACTGATCGCCGTGGTCGTATTTGCAATCGTTGCCTTTTTGAACGTCAAGTTTGTGTATGGCGTGCTCATCTTGGGCCCATCGAAGGCTGACTTTTGGACCTACCGCATGCTTTGCCGGCTCTCTGAACTTACTTGTGTGGACACCCTGCCCTTCGAGATCCAAAACCGGACGGTGGGTGGGCAGTTTACGATGCACATGTTCATTTCGGCCATCATCGGCCTGATCATGGCCTTTCCCTACGCATTCTGGGAGGTATGGCGGTTCATCAAGCCTGGTTTATACCACGAAGAGCGCTCTGTCACACGGGGCGCCACCTTTTTTGTGACCCTCCTGTTTGCCTTGGGCATCCTGTTTGGCTATTATGTAGTCACGCCGCTGTCGCTCAACTTTTTGGCCAATTACCAGCTCGATGAGTCGATCAAAAACCAATATGACTTGTCGTCCTACATCTCCACCATTGCCACGCTCACGCTGGGCACCGGGGTGCTGTTCCAATTGCCGATGGTAGCCCTGATTTTGGCCAAAGTGGGCATCCTCACGCCCGCTTTCATGCGGGAGTACCGGCGCCACTCGATAGTGGTGTTCTTGGTCGTGGCGGCCATTCTCACCCCATCGCCCGACATCATCAGCCAAATTTTGGTGGCCGCCCCACTCATGTTGCTCTATGAGATCAGTATCTACATTGCGGCCTATGTGGAGAAGAAAAAGAAGGCCTTGGCGGCGGCCGAAGCGGCGGCAGAGGGTGGGACAGTCCCCCAATTGACCGACTAGTGGCCACTTTGCGATCTTGAAGCCAAAAAAGTGGGGGTGGTATTGGTATTTAGAATTAATGGTTCTAAATTTGCGCTCTCAAAATCAGTGAATTACAGGTTTTAGTACTCAATAAACTCAAAGAAACGTGACAAAGGCAGACGTAATCGCTGAAATCGCAGACAGGACAGGTATCGACCGGGGCGATGTCTCCACCGTAGTGGAAGCTTTTTTTAATGTTGTGAAAAGCAACATGGCCGATGGCGAAAACATTTACATTCGCCAATTTGGGAGCTTTGTAAACAAGCGCCGGGCCGAGAAAATTGGGCGTAACATCTCCAAAAACACTTCTATAGTGATCAAGGAGCATTACATTCCAAGTTTCAAGCCTGCCAAAACTTTTGTGGAAAAAATCAAAGTTAGCGACAAAGTAAAATTGGCCAACGTAAACGGTTATCAGCACGAAGATGTTGACTAGCTGGAGCACATACAAGGGACAAATCATCGCGGCAAGTGTCGCCCTGGTCGCAATCGTTGGGCTGTCATTCCTCCCCAAATCTGTGGTGGACAGCGACAACAAGACGATTGGCGGGGCAAACCGTGATGGTAAAGCGACCACCAACAATGTCCCATCCTTTGTGCAAGATTCCAGCGTGGTCAGTTTGCACCGTGCTGAGCTTAGTCCCCAACAGAAAACATTTTTGGAGAAATGGCGGGGCAATTTTGTCAGATCCACTTCGGCCGGGGAAAGTAAAGTTGCCTTGGATTCACTAACTGAAGCTTTGCGAACCGCCAACCAGTATGACAGCGTGGCGCATTATACCGCCCTGTTCGCCAATAAAAACCCCAGCCTGGCCAATGCATTGTTGGCAGGTGATGCTTATTATGAAGCTTTCACTTTTGCAGTTGACAATACCAAGGGGCAAGTAATGAGCGAGCAAGCCCGTAATTGGTACCAGCAGATATTGGACAAGGATCCGTCACGGCCCGATGTCCGGGTCAAGCTCGGGATGACCTATGTGGCTTCCGAAACCCCAATGAAAGGGATTCAGTTGATCCGCGAAGTGCTCAAGGAAGACCCAGACAACAAGTATGCTTTGTTGAACTTGGGTCTGCTGTCCATGCAGTCGGGCCAGATGGACAAAGCCAAGGAGCGGTTTGAGCAATTGCTCGCATTGGATGCCAACGACACCAAGGCGATGTTTTACTTGGCCGTAACCCAAGTTGAGCTGGGGAAAACGGACGAGGCCCGGAAGTTATTTGAAAAGGTGCGGCGATTGGACAAAGATCCCGCCCTCCAACAGAGCATTAACAGCTATTTACAAGATTTAAATGGCCGAAAACCCTAGCGGATCTGCCATTACCTGAACACAAACTCATTTATTCACCATTAACCTTTGGAAATTATGCCGTGTGGAAAGAAAAGAAAAAGACACAAAATTGCTACGCACAAGCGTAAGAAGCGTTTGAGGAAGAACCGTCACAAGAAGAAGTAGTCTTAATCCTCAACCGCTAACTATCAGATGAGCAACGAACTAATTATCAATGCAACTCAGAATGGCGGTCGGATAGCGCTCCTTCGGGACAAGAGTTTAGTTGAGTTCCACTACGACAACGATTCAAGTAATTTCATTGTCGGAGATATTTTTCTGGGAACTGTCCGGCGAGTAGTGCCGGGCTTGAATGCGGCGTTCATTGACATAGGGTATGAAAAAGATGCTTTTTTGCATTATCTCGACCTCGGGTCCAACATTCGTTCGCTGAACAAATTTACCAAGCTTGTTCAAACCAACAAGTATGACAATTCCCGGCTCACCGATTTCAAAATGGAGCCAGAAATTGATAAAATTGGTAAAATCAGTGATGTGCTCAAGACCAACCAGCAAGTAATGGTGCAAGTGGTCAAAGAGCCAATATCGAGCAAAGGGCCCCGCCTTTCCTGTGAGCTTTCGCTCGCTGGGAGGTACATTGTCATGGTTCCATTTGCCAACTCGGTCAATGTATCCAAAAAAGTAACCGATAATGCCGAGCGCAAGCGTTTGGTCAGGTTACTTTCTTCCATTAAACCGGAGAATTTTGGAATCATCATCCGCACCGTTGCCGAAGGCAAAGAAGTAGCCGAACTAGATCGGGATCTCAACGACCTCTTGGCCACTTGGCATAAAGGAGTGGGAAACCTGCCCAATATCAAACCCCGCGAAAAAGTAATCGGGGAAGTTGGGCGGGCCAATTCCATGCTCCGTGATATGCTGAACGAAACATTTGACAGCATTGTGGTGGATGACAAACAGATGTTGGACGACATCCGCGATTTCATCCGCACAATCGCCCCTGACAAGGAGAAAATTGTCAAGCACTATACCGGCAAGGCCAAACTATTTGAGGCTTATGGCATCGAAAAACAACTCAAGTTGCTTTTTGGGCCAACTGTGAGCCTGCCAAGCGGTGGTTATCTGGTTATCCAGCACACCGAAGCGCTCCACGTCATAGACGTGAACAGCGGAAATAAGTCAAGCACGGAAACCAATCAGGAAAACACCGCCATCCACGTCAACATGGAAGCGGTCACCGAGATTGCCAGACAGCTCCGGTTGCGGGACATGGGCGGCATTATTGTCGTAGATTTCATAGACATGAAGTCCCAGGAACACAAAAAAAATGTCTATGAGCACATGCGGAAAGAGATGAAGACCGACCGGGCCAAGTCCACGGTTCTCCCGCTTTCCAAGTTTGGGCTGATGCAAATCACTCGCCAGCGCGTGAGGCCCGAGCTCAACATTATTACGACCGAAAAATGTCCGGCTTGCAACGGAACTGGCAAGATTACCGCTTCCATATCGGTCGCGGATTTGATTGAAAGTAAATTGGAATTTATCCTTACCAAACAAAATGAGTCTGGTGTTACCCTGATAACACACCCCTACTTGTTTGCCTATTTTACCAAAGGGTTGTTTTCCATTCGCGTAAACTGGTTTTTGAAGTACAAGAAATGGATCAAGATGTTGAGCGATACTTCGCTGGGCATCACCGAATTTCACTTCAAGAATTCGCAAGAACAAATTATAGAGATTCAGTAAACATTCCCACTGCTAAAAACCCGGCCCATTGCCGGGTTTTTTTATTGCCCCCCAAACTGCCATTGGGCGGTCGGGCCGGGGCCGACGACCAACACTGAATTGGGCAGATCCACTACGCGGGAATGCGCCAATGAGTGGGCCAAGCTAAACCCAACCGCTTGCAGCACCGGTCCTGCCCAGTTGGACACTACCTCGATCTGGAGCAAAAACCCCTCACTTCGCCACTCCACCCAACGGTTGGCCGGGGAGGCGGCCACTACCAGCGGCTGAGTGGGGCACCCAAAAGCGGCCAATTGGTTCGTCACGGCCGCAGTAGCCACCGGATCGAGCCGGAGCCGGAGGTGAGTAACGTCTTGCAAGAGCCGACCGGGCAGATCGCCCTTGGGCCAAAGAACCCGCTTGTACTTGCCCAGTACGGCTGCGCGGCTGATGTCGGCTTCGGTCGGGGCCAGTTCGGGGTGCCAATCCACCAAAAAGTCGGGGTGGTACTCCATGAGCCAAGTACTGATCGGTTGGCCGGGCCGGAAGATCTGCATCGGGGTGCTGTAAAACCACGGTAGATCTGCGCCGGCCCAATGGCGGGTGCGCAAGCCACTGGTGGTTCCCTCGGCCAACTCATGTTTTTGTAGCTGCGCGGTGCTGCCCCGCGTTTCGGTGGCCAACGCTAACCCAAATGCGCCTGCGGGATCCGCCAACTGACTGGTCGACAAGCCCAAACTGGGCAAGCGAAGGGCGGCAGCATCCAGAAACTCAAAATAAGTCTGTTGGCCGTAGAAATAAGCGCCCGTCCAGGCGTCGCCGCTGTTGGCCAAAGTGGTTCGCTCCTCGCCCAGGGCAAACTCGTCCCACAAGAAACGGCATTCGCGGATGGCCCGATAAGCCACTGGGTCAAGGGCCAAGTAAAAATGGTTGAGGGAAATAGTGGGAGACATACGCCAGTTTTATGGTAATTTTGGGGACATTTTTACTTTCAGCTTTTGGCCGGTGCCCATCCATGCACGATTTTGCGTTCAAATTAATCCGTTGGTACGAAGAAAACAAACGGGACCTGCCTTGGCGGCACACCCGTGATCCTTACCTGATCTGGCTTTCCGAAATTATTTTGCAACAAACGCGGGTCAGTCAAGGATTGCCCTACTACCTCCGTTTTGTCGAGGCATTGCCCACTGTGCGCGATTTTGCCGCCGCCCAAGAGCAAGATATTCTCCGGTTGTGGCAGGGGCTGGGCTATTACTCCCGGGCCCGGAATATGCACCTGACCGCCAAGTTCGTCGTGGGCGAACTTGGTGGGCAGTTCCCAAGTACCTACGCGGCCCTGCTCAAGCTCAAAGGCATCGGTCCATACACAGCAGCCGCCATTGCTTCTTTCGCGAGCGACGAGGAGGTGGCGGTGGTCGATGGCAATGTATACCGGGTGCTGGCCCGGCTCTTCGGCCTCAGTGACGATATTGGCAGCCCCAAGGGCCAGAAAAAATTTGCCGAGCTGGCCAGCGATCTCTTGCCCAAAGGCCAGAGCCAGTTGCGCCCCTCAGTCTATAACCAAGCCATTATGGAATTTGGGGCCACCCACTGCAAACCTTCGGCCCCCAACTGTCTGGCTTGTCCTTTTCAAACCAGTTGTTTTGCTTTTGCCCATAAACAACAGGCTGGATTGCCAATAAAGGTCAAGAAAGTCAAAACCAAGCAGCGGCAAATCCAATATGTGGTCTTTGGCCACCAGGGGCGGCTCTTGATGAAGCCCCGGGGCAGCGGTGATATTTGGCAGGGACTTTACGATTTTCCGCTGGTGGAAGGGGAAGCTGGAACCAACGTGCCGCCCGTGCTGCGGGCGGTGTTGGAAATTGCCCAGGCCCGCCCGCTCCAGCACTTGGCCGTGCCCAGTCCGGTGGGAGACTGGCCGCTGCGTTTCGTGCGGGGGTCGGGCGTGTACCAGCACATCTTGACCCACCAACGCCTGTCAGCTACCTTTTTACAGGTGGAAATCGTTGACGAGCACTTTGTGCACTCACTGGCCGAGCAACTGGGCGCCGCCCCTTACTGGCCCGATGAAATTGTTGCGCTGCCCAAGCCAATTTTGATCGTCAAATACTTGGAAGATTCATTTTTTTAAATTAACTTTCCGACGTTATCACTTATTTTTGGGCCAACAATTACTCACAATGGTCAACAAAGCAATTTTAGTCGGAAATTTGGGCAAAGACCCACTCGTTCGCCATACCGAAGCCGGTGTGGCCGTCGCCACGTTCTCCATCGCCACCACCGAGCGGTACAAGGACAAAGAGGGCAATCAGCAGGAAAAAACCGAGTGGCACAACATTGTGCTGTGGCGGGGTTTGGCCGAGGTGGCCCAGAAATATCTCAAAAAAGGCGATAAAGTCTATATTGAGGGCAAAATATCCAACCGAAAATACCAAGCCCAAGATGGCACCGATCGCTACATTAATGAAATCGTGGGCGACCAGATGCAGATGCTGACCCCCAAAGGCGGTGGCGGCAGCGGTGGTTTTCAAGAAGCACCCCTGCCCAGCGAAGAGCCTGCCCGCTCCCGGATCACCACTACCACTTCATCGAGCAACGATAGCAGCGTTATGAGGGAGCCTGAACCGGGCAATGTAGATGATCTTCCCTTTTAGGCATGAGAAGTTTTAACCCGGTACGTAAACATCCGGCAGATTGCTTCTGTCGGATGTTTGTTTATTAATTAAAATGCAGTTGCTAACAATGCGCCAACTGCTTATTTTTATAGCATATTGCAAAATCACTTTTACTATATTGTTTAGGATTAATCCCCACGACTTTGGAAGACGGCCCTACGGACAGTTTGAACTGGCTAGCCACAATTTTACTCATGGAAGGCAACTGGTTCATCTACTCCACCGAGGGAGTAGTGATTATCGTGCTCCTCTTTTGTTCTGCCCTCGTCTCGGGCTCAGAAGTAGCTTATTTTTCCCTCTCCCCCAAGCAAATCGAGGCTTGCCGAAACAGCGGCAACCTACCCGACCACAATATCGCCCTTTTGTTGCGCAACCCCAAAAAGGTGCTGGCCACCGTGCTGATCCTCAACAACTTGGTCAACATTGGCATTGTTACGTTATCGACCTACATGCTGATCAACGCCATTGGCAATGACACCGATGATGCCGCCCTGGCGTTTTCGCTGCTCACCTTGGGAATCACCTTTCTGATCGTGTTTTTCGGCGAAGTAGTGCCCAAGGTCTATTCCAATCAGCGGGCCTTGCAGTTTGCCCGGTTTACCTCCACGGGGATGTTGTTCATGAGCCACGTGGTGAGCCCGCTGTCGTGGGCACTGATGCAAATGGGCAATTTGCTGGAAAAACAGATCAAGCGCAAAGGGTATCAGGCCTCGATCGATGAAATCAATGAAGCCCTAGAGCTAACCACCACGACCGAAACCACCGACGAGGAGCGCGAAATATTGCGTGGAATTGTCAATTTTGGCACTATTTCGGTCAAGCAAATCATGCGGCCGCGCATGGACATGTCCGTAGTGGATCGCAGCCTGCCGTTTTGCGAACTCCTCAAGTGGGTCAATGAATCGGGGTATTCCCGGTTGCCCGTGGCCAACAATACGATCGATAAAATTGATGGCATTCTTTATATCAAAGATTTGCTGCCCCATTTGGACGAAGCCGACGACTTCCAGTGGCATACCCTCATCCGCCGGGAAATTTTCTTTGTGCCCGAAAATAAAAAGATTGATCAATTGCTCAAAGACTTTCAATCGCGCCGGGTCCACATGGCCATTGTGGTGGACGAATACGGCGGCACTTCTGGGCTGATCACCCTTGAGGACATCATTGAGGAGATCATGGGCGAGATCAACGATGAGTTTGACACGGCTGACCTCGTTTATAAACAAATTGACCCAACCACTTGGTCGTTTGAGGGCAAAACCCCTTTCTATGATTTTTGCAAGGTCTTGGACATTGATCCCAGTATTTTTCAGGAGATAAAGGGCGACGGGGAAACATTGGCCGGCCTCATGCTCGAACTTTTTGCCCGGATGCCCCGCGCCGGGGAGCGCAAGCGGTTCAACAACTTCATTTTTACCATAGTCACCGCCGATAAAAAGCGGATCAAAAATGTGCGCGTCACGATCAAAAATGCCGAAGCCGCGCCCAAAGAAACCGCTGGGCAAGATCAGAAAAAGGGTTCGCGATAAGGCCCATTGCCTGCTGTTGGTGCCAAGATGGCGAGCAACAGCCCGACCACAAAAAGTTAGTCATGAAATTTGGATGATTTGCAAGAAAATCTCGATTTGC
>Ga0105045_10006555_pt1 | contig 10309 bp, 7 predicted proteins | sample MAT02_FD_78089 | JGI IMG/M metagenome (GOLD analysis project Ga0105045, IMG submission 78089) | Freshwater microbial communities from Lake Fryxell liftoff mats and glacier meltwater in Antarctica - MAT-02 (megahit assembly) | ecosystem: Environmental > Aquatic > Freshwater > Ice > Liftoff...
ACCCAAACAGGCCTCGTGCTCGCAGGCTCAACAATTGCAAGGATACCAGCGATGCGATCCTCCATAGCTCCAGAGTAATCCCACCACTGCGCGACTTTCCCCCAGTTCCCTTTCTCATTCTTTCCTCCATGACTTCCCAGAATGCTCCCGGCCCCTCCTTTGACAATTAGCGGGGTCGCCATTCGAAAGCCCAGCCCCATTTCATGCTGGTTTCCAAAAACTAGCGATTCCACGTCGGACTTGATTTGAGTCTTCCACCTTAGAACAACTACCGTTTTCTGTTGTGCCGTTGGTGCCTCGAAAACGTAATCGCTGATAGCTTTACAAATCTCGGTGTCATCCTTGCGAATGTATTTCTCTTCCACCGCGAACTGGAACCGACCGTCCAATACGATCGGTTCGGAAGAAAAGCGAATATGTTCGACTCTGGCTTTGTTGCGCCAGAAGTCAACGCCATTAAGATCTCCAAAGGCGAGCCAAATGCCAGGATGGAGGCTGTCATGATCCATCGCATCAATACCCGGAATAGGTGGAAAGGTACGCGTCAGTCTGGTCCCATCGAGCGCATGTACGTTCGAAAAGTAGGGCCTAGGAATTTTTGGGTCCGTATACCGATACTCCGCAATCGGCTGATGCTGATAAAACACATTCAAACCCCCTTCGACTTGCTCGAAGCGAAAATCAGCATTGCTTGATCTTCCGAAAATAAATGCCGCGCACAGAGCTAGAAATAGACTTCGCATTATTGGTTCCTAAAGCTGAAACAACACTTTGGCACTCTTCGACCAAACCTTTTTCTGAACGACCGACGCAGAGGAAACCTTCGCAGTAACTTCCCCAACGCGAATTGCACTAAGGTATCAGTTTCACACGGTAAACTCTTAAGATTGGTAAACATTTTCCTGTAGAATGTGGGGATTGTTCAATATCCGTATAGAGACCGAATTCCCCAATTAACGATAGAGTCCTCTCATGTCTCGTATTTCAAAACATTGCTGAACTTACTTGGCTATGCGATCCGGACAGGAAGCGATTGGAGCAGTTCGCTGAACCATTGGCAGTTAAGAATCGGACAACTGATCTGCGAGAGGTTCTAACGGATCCGAAAGTAGATGCCGTGGTGATCGCAACGCCAGACCATTGGCATGCACCTGCCGCAATTTTAGCCTGCGAGGCTAAGAAGCATGTCTATGTTGAGAAGCCTTGCAGTCACAATTTGAAAGAAGGTCAGTTGCTTAACATGGTTAAACCAAAAGATTTCTGAACATTAGCATCGCACTCAGTGCGATCTCTACCGCCGCTCACGCGCTTTCTGCTGGGCTCGTTGTTTGTCTTTGAATCTTTTCTTTTGTAGATCAGCTTTGGATTTCTTGCTTTCGGTTTGTTCTTGGATCTCTACTGCCGTGCTTTGGATCTCTTGTTCCATCATGTCAGGTGTCTCGAGGGTCAACCTGCCAAGTAAGCCATTCCGAAGTTCAGTCACCAGGATGCGTGATGCTCGATCAAGATCGACTACTTGATTCTTACCTATGCATCCTCGCTTCCGTCCAATGGCTTCGATTAGCTCCATTTCGGTATTTGGAAGTGTTTCGAACTCGTAACGCTCTCGCAATCGATCCGCGTATTCTGACGCTAGATACCGAGCACCAAAGAATGCGACTTCGGCATAGTCCATTGCTGTTTCTTGGATGGATCCGACTAACGCAAGACGATATCCGCTGTTCACGTTGTGAACTTTATGCCAAAGCATACCGGGCGTGTCGCAAAGAGTAACGCCATCGCCGATGTCGATTTTTTGTTGCTGCTTTGTAACAGCGGGTGTATTGCCGGTTTTTGCAATCTTCCTTCCTGCCAAGATGTTAATCAATGTCGACTTGCCGACATTTGGGATTCCCATGATCAACGCATTGACAGTTCTTCCCTCGCGGTGGGGCACCAATCTCGCTGCTGCATACTTGAGCGATCGAATAGTGGAGATATCTTCAGTCGTAGCGATTCGGACACGAACACCAGGCGATCGCTCCAAGTACTCTTGCCACGCCAACGTCATCGCTTCATCGGCCAGATCGCTCTTTGTAAGCACTTTCAAGCAAGGCTTGCTACCTCTCAAATCTGCCAGCAATGGATTCTGACTTGAATACGGTATTCTGGCATCTAGTACTTCAATGACCACATCCGTTTTGGGCATAACGGCTTGAATTTCGAGCTGCGATTTGTGCATGTGGCCCGGAAACCATTGAATTGGCATGTTAAGAATCGTTGGGTTGTCTGGGACGAAAATGGGATCGCGATTGAACCGGCTCGATGAAAACGCTGCCTCAAAAAGGCTTGCTCGGATGGACGCGTAAGGGGAAACGATCGCAAATCGCTAATAGTTTAGTAACGATTGCTGCATTTAGTCGCGATAGGACGTTGTTAGCAATATGAGTAGTTTGGCATATCTATATCTTCAGTTCTACGCCTATTGCCGAATCTCTGTAGATAATCGAGCGTGCCAAGTAACTCGTCGCCCGTAACTCGGCGTTCGTAAGTCAGTGCCGGTAACTCGGTTCTAGGACGGTCAAAATGCTCGTCCAGTCTTAATCGAGCACTGTTACGAATGCCATTCCACGACAACCGAGACCGTCGGTGGCCTGGCCCTTGATTATCGTAAATACCTGTTGCAAGGTGGGGGTTCTGGTTCCTTGATTTGAGAGTCAAGACAACTGCCTTAAGACCTGTCGCCTTGGTGTTTAAAAGTGTGTGGGAAATCAAACAAATAATTTTTCTAAAAAATACTTTGCAGATTTTTGTTGCAAAAACCAACCCCATCTATTTCTAATTAAATTTTCTCGATGCATGGGCAGTGGGCTTCTTGGGCCATCCATCTTTATCGTGAGCGACTCGTTAGGTGCTGCAACCGACCATTGAAATAGCGTTCGTTGGTATCTTGCGTTAGCGTTCGTTGGTATCTTTTTGCGAACTAACTTGCGTGACTAAAGAGCAACTTGCGCGACCAACGAGACAAGCTCGATGGGGGCGGCACGCAAAAGTGAGATTGGGGGTAGCCATAGATCTTGCGTTCCAACGACCAAAGGTCATTGGGGACGGGTGGTAGCCTACCTATGGCGGCTGACAAGAGCGATGCTGGCGACTAATTCTTATTGCCTTTTGGCCATTAACTTTAAATCATGACTGAGTATCACGACTGAGTATCAGAAGACCCCTTTGACCTTGCGTCATTGGTGAATCAGATCTTCAGCTACCAATAACGAAATCAAGAACGGAAAGACCCCAACGACCTTGCGTCGTTCGGTGAATCAGTTTCTTAGCGAGGATTTCGGGCCAAGCGGACCTTTCACAAGTACCGAGCACCGATAATTTTGCGTCGACTTCGGCTGATGTCCGTCCGACTAGGCAGCTTGCTTCAGTCATAACACTAGGAAAGGTTTCGCCGCAATCCCAGTTAACTTGCATCGGCAAAATCGCCTAAACTAGATCGTAGCATCGCTGCGACCTTCAACGCTGCGCCAATATCGAACAAAAGTATCGACAGTGCCATGCGTCGCTGACACCTTTTCTTCTTCTGACACCTTTTCTTCTTCGCAATCCATCGTATTCACCACGTCCACTCCGATCACCAACCCGACCCCCACTCCCCCTTGGTCAATTTCCTTTGGTCGCACATGGGCTGGCTTATGGTAAAAAACCGCGATACCCATTCCTTTGCTGCCATCGAAAAATTCGCAAAAGACTTGCTCCGCGATCCATTTTACATGTATCTGGAAAAACGCCCGTTCACGCACGTCTACATCGCTCTTCTTCAAATCCCAATATTCTTCCTCGTCGGATTAGCAATCGGCTGGGTAGGTTGGGGCCAAACCGCCGCCCTGCAACTCGGTCTGAGTATGGTGGTTTGGGGCGTTTACGTCCGAATCATCGCCGTCTGGCACATCACTTGGTCTGTCAATTCGCTCAGCCACATGTTCGGCTATCAAAACTACAACACGGACGAACACAGCCGCAATAACTGGTTAGTCGCCTTGATCACCGTAGGCGAAGGCTGGCACAACAACCACCACGAAGATCCTTCAACCGCTTGCCTGCAACATCGCTGGTGGGAAATCGATATCAGCTACTATGAAATCAAAATGCTTGAAAAACTGGGGCTAGCCTCCGACGTGATCGAACCCAGGCACCTTCGACACGCCAAAGCTGCGTGAGCCGACGTCCGAACGTCCGAACGAAGGCACATTGAAATCGTTGGCATGATTTCGATTTATCGCCCGTCAATACGATATCCAACCACTGCGGGAGTGATCCATACATCGGGTGGGTGCAGTAGTAGTTCTCGCACTAGCACCAGTTCCGCTTCGTTAAGCGGGTCCCCGCCGAGCGCGCTGTACCTGACCGCCCAAGGCTCGGGATGAAACAACCCTCGCGAAACGAGTACTATATTCCGTTTTGATTCTTTCGGTGAGGTCGCGCGACGGTCTTCGCTTGCACCGTCGGCTTTCAGTTGGATCGCCCTGCGCAGGATTTCCGTTGATGCGGGTTCAACAACGCCTTCAAGCCACTGGCAGCCATGCCCTGATAGGACTCCGTACACGGTAGCCGAATCCGATTGGCTCAAGTTGGCTCGATATTGGTTAACCCAGTCACGCGCAAAGAAAAGGTCTTGGCCGTAGTCGAAGTTGCTGTCGTTAAGCGAAATCGGGTTTCGATGCGAGCCGCCAAACAGAGGGTTGATGTAAGAAAAATGGTGAGGCGAACGCTGGAAGAACTCGACGAATGCGATCGCAATGATGGCAATAGGAAGTAGATCCAAGGTTTGAATCGAATGCCGGACCTTGGACGCAAACCGGATTGGAATGGAGGGCAACGAAGATGCTACGAGAACGTAGACCATCGGCAGTGCGGGAATCAGGTATCGAACATTCCAAACCAAATTTGATTGCGTCGCCATAAACAATCCGAATATCATCAAAAAAAAGATACAGAACGAGCGAAATGATTCGTCGGTTGGATGTTTCCAGGCGGACTGCAAAACTGAGCTTGAGGCGATAGCCGATCGATGTATGAAATCGACTCGTACTTCGGACGCCAGAGAACGGCGTGACTTCCTGCGCAAAAGTCCTGCCAACAAGTACATTCCCCCGACAATCGCCGCTACAAGAACCGCGAATTGTTCCTTCATCACATACCCAACCAGAAAGAACCAGTGGATCTCACCCGGGATGCGACTCCCAAGAAGGTAGGCTCCACGAGGCCAATCCATATCCGCCATTTGCTGGTCAACTCCTTCCAGAAACGATCGAGGGAAGGGGGACGGGACCACCGCAATGATTGCCTTGAACTGCTTTACGAAAACCGAATCGCTCGCCGATGGTTTCGTCAAGGAACTGAACGTGTTGCCAATGAAGTCATGCTGTCCAATCGGTATTGCCGTTTCATGAAAAAGATACAGGCTGTTGACCACAATGCACGCGACCGATGCATGGACGAACCAAACCTTGCCAGCAGTCATCATCCGTCTTGTAACGGAGACAGATGCTTCTAATACACTGTCATTCGGTCGCTGGACCATCGAAGAAGTCCATCCCTTCGAAGCACAAAGATGGACGGCTAATGGGAAAGCCAAGTACAGCGGGCCGAAAGTAAACTTTGTACCGATTGCCAACCCCCACGCGAGTCCCGACAATGCGAATCCAAACCAATTCGGATTCTTCCACAGAAGAGGCGTCGTCCACAAGATGAAACACATCGCAACTCCACTAAGCGCATCAGCCGAGACGATCGCACCGTGCCCAAGCAGCAACGGAGAAGTACACCAAAAGACTTGGCAAAGGGCACGACTAGTTATCGGCCACGAAGCCGTCAATTGCCAAAGCATCCATGAGCCAAATAACAAGAACGGAACACGAGCCAATCGAGCGATGACCAGCGCATTGAAATACGAATTGTCCGGATTCAATTCAAGCAACTTGTCCCCTAAGTCAAATTCGGGCCGCATCAAATTCGCGAAGCTCGAAGAAGCAGCACCGTTTGGCACTTCCAAAGCGGGTGCAATGAACGATGAACCGGCAGTGATCCATTTGTTGACGGGCGGATTGACTTTGAAGTAACCAGCGTCAGCGTTTCGTGCCAAGACAACGCCACTTGCAAAACGCGCAGGCTCATCGAACGTTGGAGAAGTGGCAATCGATCCAACGACAAAGGCAAAACACATCAAACCATTGGCAACCCAAGCGAAAGCGAATTGCCAAAACACAGCGAGGTAACGTGGACTTGAACGGTCGATCATTCCTAACAAGGTAACATAAATTCGTTCGGATTTGGACACGCATTGAAGCATGCTCTGAGTCGCCACAAATAGAAATAGTTTTGCACCCTGCTTCCAGAAACCCATTTCCCTCCGGGATTGGAGTTTCACCGCTCTCATAGTCGCCTGGTTCGAAGCAGCATGATTCGCGAATTGAACGTGGGAACATACGACTCAAAGAGGCAAAAGCGAATCAAGAGAAGCAGCGTCTGCAGGACGAAGCCAACCGGTCATTAACAACCAAAAAACGAACAATTCCAGTCGGGAAATCTAGTTATCACTAAAGCGAAAATCTAGCTGCTGCCTGACAGTCCAAATCCAAAACAACCCCCGCCTGCACATTCCCATCACTGGCGTTTACGATCACTCCCCCTCAACTACCCAGCCACTAAATTTGATTGGAACTTTGGCTGGGCCGTTCGAAGTCTGAAAAACTACATCCATTTCATCACAAAACGATCCAGCAATGGCCGTTTGGAGCTGTAAGTCAATTTCAAGCGTTCCATCTGATGTCCAAAGCTTATCTCGAACTTGGCCATACGTAAGAGCCAAGTTCTCACTCGATTGACTAGCTTGAATTGAAATAGGGCTATTTTCAATCGGGGCAACGAGGTTCTTAAAGTGGAGTTGCACCCTTCGACTCCAATTTCGCTGGCTCGCAGTTTCGGTGATCACACCAAGTCGAAACGTTTCAGTTTCGAAAGTAGGTCCCTCGACGATCGCGAAATCTAAGGAAAACGGAGCAAAATCTTCGGAAGTTGAACTTCTGACTAAGCCAGTGAACTTCTGGTCACCATCCCCTTCTGCCGTCAACGATACTTGAAACGAAGTTGTACCCCAAGGCTCCAAGAATCGCGGTGAGAAATCACTCTTCAAACAACTACAACTCAGTCGAAGCGAGTCAAGATGTATACGTTGGTCTCGTTTGTTTTTAACGACAATTTCGGTTTTCAGTTGGGTGTTCCTCAGTACGTCTCCAAAATGAACCGCTTGGTTTGTTATCATAATCCCACTCGAATTAGCATCGCTTGAGCTACGGCCATGGCAACCAACGGTGAGACTCAAAGCACCAATCACTAAACAAGTACCGGCAAAGAAAAATCGCACCCAGTAATACGAGTGACTTTGTGTTTTGCGTCGAAAAAACGTCCATGCCGCGAGCAACAAAACAGGAGAAAAGACAAGCAATTCTTCGATCGATGTGGGGGCAACAAGGGAAAATGAAAAAGGATGATAGACATGCAGAAAAATCAAGTTCCCACTCTGATCGGCGATTTCAAAAAACTTGAGTTCTTCGGTCTGCCTGGTGAAAGGTTCGAGTAGCTCCATTACCGTTCCATCAAAACTGTTTGCTAAATAATAATGCCCAACCTGTTCGCTCCCGTCACCGCTTGCTCCTAAGTCATTACCTCGTGAGCGAACCAAGACAATCACCTCCCCCCACCTGCGTCGTAGAATTTTTTTCAACCACCAAACTCGAACCCAATCAGAATGCGGGACACTATACGAATCTACTCGTAATCCCAAATCTTCAAAAGCACAACGAAGATCGAAAAAACTGGCGACTTTGAGTCTACGCAGTTCTGGAAAGCAATCTTCAGAAAGCCTAAGTCCCAATCTCTTGGAAGCTGTCCTAGCAGCCTCGAGCCCACAAAACTCGAACTCAAATGTAGTTTGCTGTTGTGCAAATGTGTAGCTCGAATACAAAAGACCCTGCATACTCATCACGCAACATATGAGCTTGATCGATAGAAATTCGATAGCTCGTTTTCCAACTGTCAAGAAAGCTTCCTCCGCCACAAGTAGCTTCGCACAACATAAACCGAGGCGATAGCGACGATCGCGTAAAAACTGTATCGAAACCAATTTGTCACTGGGCTCCGTGGTTGAGTCTTCGCCAAGATGTATTCTCGAATCAAGGATTGCTCGGTCGGCGAATAGGGAATGTACTCTAGTGTGTTGCTTCCTTGTTGATCTCTTTCCCTTTTAGCTTGGACATAGGGAATTCGTGGACTTCCTTTCCGAGTTGCTTTGGCATAGTCACCATTGAATATCACCCCAGTTAAGTCGTTGTAGTCATAGATTCCTTTGTGCGATTTAGGCAAGCTACTCACTGAAGAGATGTAAACGTCGAATCGATCGCCTGGCAATTTACTCCGCGCGTGGTTAGCGACCAAGACCCCACCGATAACCTTGACGGACAACACTTCCCTTTGATCAAACAACTTGAGAGTATCAGCTTCGAAACTGCCCCCTACTAGTTTCAATGGAAGCCAATTGGGCTCGCGAGCAACAAGCCAGTCGGTAAACGGATCCTCGGACGCCGCTGACTTGAGTCGAACTTTGGAACATTTAATCCCGAGATATTCCTCCTCGCTCAGCACCTCAATCCGCCAACCCAACGATTCAAGCTTTCTTCCGAAGAGCATCCGGGGTGAGGTACCATTCAAACCATAAAGTAGTAAATGATCTAGATTGTAGTAGCGAAATGATGGCCCACCGGCTCCCATTATCAAGTAGCTTAATCTGTCTCCCGGCGGATCCCTTGATACGAGCTCTCTTTCAAAGTGCAGGAATTCCCCTTCGACGAAGCCAATCGAATCGACAATCAAATTCGGTTCAGTGATGTGGGGCTCACCTGGATTGGGGATCGTAATACCGATTTCATACTTCGGCAAAACAGACTTTTCACATCGTGGATAATTGGTAACAAATGACTCCTTGATCTCGCTCGACTCTCCTTCGTTTGTAATCAGCACCCCCCGAACAGAGAGGCCTTCGTAAATCCGCCAAGAATTTAGAAATTGATTAACCAACGCTGTCTGTTCATCGCCGCCCGTATTGCTCGGAACAACAACTAGTAATGTTGCGATAGCAAGTAGAAACATGCAAAACCTTCACCCTGCAAATCGACTCTGAACCCAAACACGACAAGCTCCGACAACGAATCTTCGATTTGTCGGACGCTTGCAAAATCGCTATAGGAGATGCGTAACCGATTTAAGGTGCAGCACACAAGGAATATTGACCACAGTTCGCCCCCCCAACGCCAACCCACGTTGCAAACATACCAGTTTGAGTACAAGTGTACGTCGTTCCGGCCCCGCAAGCTCCGCTGGCGGTAGCGCTGCAACCATTAGAGGCGAAAGGATATGTCAACCCGTAGGAGCACTTCCTCTGACTTTGTCGGGTGCACACGGTCGTTTGAGACCCTAAAGAAAAGCATGGTGCGCCATTGCCTGCACCAACTCCACGTGTTGGACAACCAACCGCAGTGATATCCTCACAATAGTAGCGACCCACCCAGCCTGCGCCCGATTGACGCCGCTCCTCTTCACTGCTCAGATTCGGCTTCCCAAAGGGAACAACCCTGAATGCTAAAAACAACACGACACAAAAAGTTGCTGACACGTATAGTTTCACGATATCCCTCAAAAAATTCCTGAACTTGACGTCACCGATGTTGATTGGCCACTAGAAGTTATGTGCAATTTTTTTTCCACTTGGCGACAAACTATTTAATTGTTTTGTCTAGATTAATGCCCCCCACCCGTGATAGACGTTTGCCAAGTGTACGAGCTTATTGTTCGATCGTTTCGAATTCGGTAGTTCACGAATCCAGCAGTTTTGGATGTCTGAGATCGAGCGTGACCATCACCACTTACAGTGATGGAGGTCTGCCCGCAAACCCCCAGGATTTTACGCTTTGTGATCGAAGGCAATTGGTTCGAGAGGACGACGTAAGCTTACCAACGACTTCCTTTGCAATTGCTTTCGACACCGACACGGCATCCAGTGCCATTTGGTTTCGACAAATTCCCTTGCGAAACGCGGCCCGACAGTTTTGTAATACAAATCCTGAAAGATTGTCAATATTTAATATTACATTTTTGCTGGAATTCCCCTTGGTAGTCGTTTTAGGGAGCGCTAACTTACTTACATGCCTTCTTGAACGGGACGTTTTGCTTAACTCGTCCCCATCAATTGATCCTGTTTCTGCCCAGAAAA
>Ga0105045_10006556_pt1 | contig 10308 bp, 10 predicted proteins | sample MAT02_FD_78089 | JGI IMG/M metagenome (GOLD analysis project Ga0105045, IMG submission 78089) | Freshwater microbial communities from Lake Fryxell liftoff mats and glacier meltwater in Antarctica - MAT-02 (megahit assembly) | ecosystem: Environmental > Aquatic > Freshwater > Ice > Liftoff...
CGGATCATGCCGAAAGCGGCACCAGCGCCGCCGCATCCCACTCCAGAAAGACACGCGCTCCGTGATCGGGCAGGAACGTGCCGCCCGGCACCACCACCCGGAGCACCTGCCCACCCCCCCGGGCGAGGAGTAGCGCATCGCCACCGCGAAAGGCGATCTCGGTGACTTGCGCCTCCATGCCATTCACCTCGGGCAGTTGTGACGCAAGACGGATGCGTTCGGGGCGAAGCGCATAGGCGAACGCCTCGCTCTCAGCCCGCAGATGGAGGCCGCCAGGTTCCAGGATATTCGCGGCACCCAGGAACTGTGCGACCTCACGCGTGGCGGGCCGCTCGTAGAGTTCGCGCGGCGGTGCCACCTGCGCGATGCGGCCCCGATGCAGCACCGCCACCCGATCCGCGAGAGAGAGCGCCTCCGCCTGGTCATGCGTGACCATCACGAAACTCGTACCCAGCCGGCGTTGCAACGCGCGCAACTCAAGACCGGTGCGCTCGCGCAGGCCCGAATCCAGCGCGGCCAGCGGCTCATCCAGCAGCACCAACGGCGGGCGTCGGGCCAGCGCGCGCGCCAGCGCCACACGCTGCTGCTGGCCGCCCGAGAGCTGGTTTGGCCGCCGCGCCTCCAGCCCTTGCAGCCGCAGCAGCTCGATCAAGTCGCCCACACGGGTGGCGATGTCGGGCGTGCCCGCGCGCCGCAGGCCGTAGGCGATGTTGTCTGCCACGTTCATGTGAGGAAACAACGCGTAGGATTGGAACATCATGGTCACCGGCCGCTCGGGTGGCGTCAGGCGCGTGATGTCGCGCCCTTGCAGAATGACCTGGCCCGCATCGGGCTGCTCAAACCCCGCGATGATGCGCAGCAACGTGGATTTGCCGGAGCCGGAGCCGCCCAGCAGCGCGAAGAACTCGCCCTCGCCGATGGTGAGCGAGAGCGCATCCAGCGCGAGTGCGGCGCCAAAGCGCTTCGTCACGCCCTGGATGGCGAGCAGCGTCAACGCCCGGCCTTGAAACGCGCCCAAAGCCTTGCGCGCGCACGCTCCCCGGCCTGGGCTGGCGTGCCGGCGATGAAGCTGCGCGCCAGGGCCTCGGCGGGGGGAAAGACGCTGAGGTCATTCTGGATCTCGGGCGGCAACAGCGCGCGCGAGGCGGGGACGGCATTGGGATAGCGCACCTGCCGCGTGATGCCGGCCATCACATCGGGCTGGAGGATGAAGTTGATGAAGGCATGCGCCGCATCCGGGTTGGGCGCATCGAGCGGGATCGCGATCATGTCGAACCAGAGCTGCGCGCCCTCGCGCGGCATGACATAGCTCACCTCATGGGAGCGCCGTGCTTCGCGGGCGCGGGCGGTGGCCTGGATCACATCGCCGGAATAGCTGAAGGCGAGGCAGATCTCACCAGCCGCCAGCGCGTCAATAATGGCGGGCGGTGAGGGGATGGAGCGCAGGAAGGGGCGGATCGCCAGCAGCGCGCGTTGCGCGGCCTCAAGCTCGGCCGGCACCACGCTGTCGGGCGAAAAGCCCAGATGCCGCAGTACGGAGGGCAGCACATCCACTGCGCTGTCCATCACCGCAATGCCGCAGCGCGCGATGCGCCGCGCATGCTCGGGGTTGAGCAACAATTGCAGGCTGTCCAGCGGTGCATCCGGGGCAAGTTCCCGAATGCGCGCGGCGTTCATCCCCAGCCCCACTGTGCCCCAAAGATAAATCACGCCGTGGCGATTGCCCGGGTCCACGCCCGCGATGCGCGCCATCAGCGCGGGATCAAGGTTGCGGACATTCGGGAGCCGCGCCATGTCAAGCGGCCGCAAGGCACCGGCGCGCACCAGTCGGTTGAAGGCGGGCTCGCTGGTGGGCACGACGATGTCATAGCCCGAGCGGCCTGCGGATAATTTTCCTTCCAATGTCTCCAGCGTGTCATAGACATCATAACGGATACGGATGCCCGTCTCCCGCTGGAAGCGCTCTATCGCATAGGGATCAATATAGTCCGCCCAGTTGTAGATGTTCAGCACGGGCGGCGAGCCCTGTTGAGCCTGCACATTCAGGCTGGTGATCAGCAAAGCGAGGGTCAGCAGCAGGCGGCGCATGGGGCGGGCTCCAAAGCGGGCATCAATGGCTATGGCGCAGGACGCGGCGTTTCACAACATCCGCTTTTTTTCCTTGACGTTCTTAATTTGTTCTCGTAAGTAGGGCGGGCCAAGGGGTGAATTGCGTCCACCGCCACCCCCTCCCGCACCCCAGCATTTCAACGCCGCGCAGCCCTCATGGCCCAGGAGACGCACGCCCATGCCCTTCACCTCCGTCAACCTCGTCCCGCTTATGCAGACGCCGGTCTTCAGCATGTGGCATTATCGCAGCCCTGACCTGATGGTCGCGATCACCACGCCTGGCTATTTCGCTCCTGCCGCTGCCATGCTTCGCGCGGGCGATCTCATGATCACTCAGTCCGCCGATGCGATGGCAATGCTGCCCATCCGCAGCAATGCGGTCACGGGCCCCGGAGTCACGCTGGATGGTGCGGTCACGCCCATCGCGCTCACGCGCTCCATCGCACAGACGCTGCGCATGGTGCAGGCCGCCGGCGCCGTCGTATCCACCATCATTCTTGCCCCGCTCATGGCAGGCATCATCGTGGGCACTTCCATCCCTGTGCAGGCGCAGATCGTAGGCCCCATCAGCCAGGTCGTCGTCTCGCTGCGCAATGCGCAGAACCAGATCATCCCGCCCACGCAACTGCTCAATGTCAGCCAGGGCTACGTGACCACCACCCTGCCCACGCCGGCCGTGGGCAGCGGCTATCGCATCCGAATCGAGGACGCGCTGGACACCGGTGTCGTCGCCACCTCGCGCACCTTCAACATTTTGCCCGATCTTCGCCTCGTGCTGATGGAGGACGGTATGAACCTCCTCCAGGAGGACGGCGCGGCCATCGCGCAGAACTGACCCTCACCCCGCCTCTCCCTTCCCCCCCCAGATTGGACGGAGCCTCATGCCCGACCTCAAGATCAGTGAATTGCCGGCGGCCACTTCCGTCGCCGATGCCGACATCACGCCCTTCGTTCAGGGCAGCACCACGCGCCGGGCCAGCATTTCCCAATTGCGCGGCGCGGTCCTCGCCGACCGCGGCGTGGATGTGCGCGATTTTGGCGCCGTCGGGAATGGCAGCGCCAATGATGCCCCGGCAATCCAGGCCGCCATCAATGCGCTGGGTACGGCGGGCGGCGTCGTGCAGCTTGGCCCGCGCACCTATCGCCTCGCCTCCGCAATCGTGATCACCAACACCTCCGTCCGGCTTCAGGGTGCTGGCTTCAACGAGGGCGGCGGGCCGGGCAATGGAACCTGGCTCACCGTGGACCAGACGGGCTTTACCCCCATCACCTTCACCGGAGTTGCTGCCCGCGGTTCCGTGGTGCGCGACATTGCCTTCCGCCAGAGCCATACCGCCCCGCTGAACGCCTCCTGGGCGCCCACCAATTACGATTACCTCATCCGCGTGACGGATTGCCTGGGCGGGGTGGATTTCGACAATGTGATGCTCTCGGGCATCAATCGCGGCATCTTCGTACGCAATTCCGGCCGCACGGATTTCCGCCGCATCCGTGGCCAGGTCTTCACGGCCGGCATCGAGATTGACGAAGCCTTCGACACGGGGCGCATCCAGAACCTGCATTTCTGGCCTTTTTGGTCGGGCAACAATTTCGTCGTTCGCTGGCAGCAGGCCAATTGCGACGCACTGATTTTCCGCCGCTGCGACGGCATTTTCGTGGACCAGGCTTTCGCGCTTGGCGCGCGTTCCATGTTCCGCTTCAGCTCCTCGGCGGCCGGCTTCACGCAAAAGTTCAGCATCGGCCAGGCCTATGCCGATTTTGTGCGATACGGCATCTGGGTCGAGGCAAATGGCACAGATGGCCAGATTGATGCCATGACGGTGCAGTGCGAAATCTACAACGCCGCGGGAGCTCCGCTCCCGGGTTCGATCGGCATCTACGTCAATGCAGCTTCCAGCCGCATCCAGATCGGTTCGCTGCGCATTGATGATGCCGAAGACAACCCGATCCGCATCGAGCAGCATACGAACCTGCTCAACATCGGTGCGCTGCGCTGCGTGAATTTCAATCTGCGCAATAATGGTGCGGCGGCGATCCATCTGGCCAATGCCGTGGGCAATACACCAAACCGGGTGAACCTGGGCGCGGCGCCCTTGCTGGAGACGCCCATTCTCGGTCCGCTGTTCAATGCGGGCAGCAATGGCTCCGTCGGGCTACTGGCCCCCGCTGGAGAAGCGGTGCGGCCAGGGCTCTCTGTCGGGCAAAGTGACACGGGGCTCTACCGCCCGGCAGCGGCCATTCTCGCCGCAACGGCGGGCGGCGCGGAGGTTCTGCGCGCGGCGAGCGGTAGCCTGACGTTGGGCGCCGCCCCCGGCGCGCATGGCCTTGAGGTCACCACTCCCGCAAGCGCCGTCAATCGCCCTGAGGTGCTGGGCGGCGTGACCGGGACGCCGGGCCTGACCGGCTGGCGTGCGGTGGGGCTGGACGCCAACATCTCGACCGTCATCGGCCAGCCTAAGGGCGCGGGCGCTTTGATGGCACAGTTCCCCGACAACGCGGTTTCCGGCGGCAATGCGCGCGGGGTGGGCGCGGTGGATTGGCAGACTGCCCGCACCGCCGCGAACCAGGTGGCGAGCGGCTCGAACGCAACCATCGGCGGCGGGCAGGGCAACCTGGCCAATAGCGTCAACGCAACTGTGGCAGGGGGCAGCGGCAACATCGCCAACGGTGCCGGTGGCGCGGTGGCTGGCGGAATCAGCAACACCGCGAGCGGTGCGAATAGTCTCGCGGGGGGCAACAACTCGACCGCCAGTGGTTTGAGCAGCATTGCAATCGGGGGTGGCGTTGTCGCGAGCGGGATTGGCAGCGTTGCGCTTGGTAGCGGCAGCACGGCAAGCGGCCAAAACTCCATTGCCCTGGGCCGCTTTGCCAGCACGCGCGGCGTTTTCGGGCGCATTGCTTTCGCTCCTGAGCGAGCGGTGCTCACTGGCGACGCGCAGTGCGGCGAACACCCGCTGAATATACAAACAACAGCCGCGACACCTACGCGCATCACCGCAAACACGGGTGCAGCCTCACCCATCAACACCATCAACCTTCCCGACTTCGGCGCCTATGCCGGGGTGCTGACGGTTGTCGCCAAGGCGCAGGGCAGCACGGCTTCAGCAACTTGGCGCGTGAACGTCTCAGCGGTGCGCGGCAATGGCGTAGCTACGACCGCCCTTTATGAGGGGGGAGGCAGCGCCATTGTGCCGACCGCAAGCAGCGGCTTGGGCAGCGCCTGGCGCCTTGATGTGGCGGCTGACACCACCAATGGCGGCATTGCAGTGACGGGCACCGGCGCTGCTGCAAGCATCGTCACTTGGTCGGTCCGCTATTCGAACGTCGAAGCCGTAAGCGCGAGCTAACCCCCTTCCAGGAGAACACCATGGCCTTTCTCATTCCCATCGAAATCCAGGACACCGGCACCTTCGCCGAATACTGGCGGTTGACGCACGTCCAGGTGGACCGCGTCGCCGGCATCGTCGAGGCGCAGCTGCACGGCTACCGCGACCAGGCCGCCCGCCGCGAAGGGAAGTCGCCACTGCACCGGTTGAATTTCCGCTTCGCGCAGGACGCGATGGAGGACCCCTATACGCTCGCCGTAGAGGATCTCTACCGCACGATCCGCTGCCATTCCCCGGGTACGTGCCCGAAGGGTGAGGCAATGCCCTCTCCCTTCGCCGCCGCCACCGACATCTGATCCAGCACAAGAAGGATTTTCCTGATGAGCTCCCTCACCGATCATGCGAAGAACGTCCTCACGCGCGCCCTTTGCGGCCGCTCGCCCGTGCTGCCCTCCGCCGTCTTCCTGGCCCTGGGCAGTGGTGGCAGCGACCCGACGGGTGTCAGCGGCGAGCCGGCGGGCAATGGCTATGCACGCCAACGCGTGACCTTCACCGGCACCGGCGTGCAGCAGAACGCCGAGGCCGTGCGCTTCACCTTCACCGCCGCCGCCGGCAGCTTCTCGCATGTCGGGCTCTATGATGCGGCAAGCGGGGGCAACCCGCTCACCTGGTCGCCGCTGACCACGGCCGTCGCTGTGGCGGGCCCGGGCACGGTGACGATCAACCCAGGCGCCTTCACCATGACCGGCGACTGACTCACCAGCCATAGCCCGCAACGGCCGGTGCGGGTGGCGTTCACCAAGCTTGCAACTCGGACAATGTGAGGCTTACTCTGCTCCACGAGGGGAAGAGAGCCCATCGCCGTGAACCGACTTGACGCCACCCGCCTGCTTGAGCCTCCCCAACCCGCCAAGCCAGCCGGCCGCACGGTTGATGCCTGTGCCACCTGTGGCAGCCGTGTGGCCGGCCTTTGCCATCGGCTTGACGCTTCCGCGCTCGATGATTTCGCTTCCGATTCCCAGCGCTTCCGCCTTGCCACAAAGAGCACCCTGTTCCGGGAGGGCGATCCCGCTGATCGGGCCTATGTCCTGGTCGAAGGCGTCGTCAAACTCTCCCGCCTCATGCGCGACGGAAAGCAGCAGGTGGTGGGCTTCCGCTTCTCCGGAGACATCCTGGGCTATGGCGCCGGCCCGAGCTATCCCTTCGACGCCGAGCTGCTGACCGAGGCGCATCTTTGCCGGATCGAGCGCCCCCGCCTCGACGCCCTGCTGCGGCTCTATCCCCAGATGGAGCGCCGCTTGCTTGACCTGTGCCTGACGGAATTGGTCAACACCCAGGAGCAGCTCGTCACGATCGGCCGCCGTTCAGCTGAAGCCCGCGTGGCGAGTTTCCTCCTGGGCCTGGCCGACGTCCATCGGTTGCGCGGCGCCAAGCCTGGCGAACTTCCCTTGCCCATGACGCGCAGCGACATCGGCGATTTCCTGGGGCTGACGCTGGAGACCGTCAGCCGCTGCTTTGCCGCCTTCAAACGCCAGATGCTCATCGCGGAGCCCGGACAGCACAGGCTTTGCATCCTCGATAGCGCCGCCCTGCTGCGGCTGATCGAGGGCCACCCCTGAAATCCTGGGCGGATGCCTTTGCTGAAGCCCCAGCCGAATAGCGGAGGGATGACGGCCACAAGGGACATGCAACCAGTTCCACGCCAGCGGGTTTTGCTACGTGGTAGGGTTCTTGTCGGTTCGCCAGTGCCACTATTTTCTCTGAAGCAACGGGCAATGTCTTTACTGGGCCAAAGCAAGGTCAGGCCTGTCAATCCTGCGTGCGGGCCCCCCATTGAATGAGTCGTTTCGCCGGCACCACCCAAGCAATTCCAAAAAAAACATAGTATATGAGTTGTACAGACCAGTGAAGCGGGATCACATAATCCCCCAGCGCAACGATGACGCCGGTATAAACTATAAATCCGACCACGCCGATCAGGGACGCAAGCTTACCTCGTGACATAGGAACGACCTGACCTTCCTGGTTTCTTTGGCCCCGCATTTAGCCAAAACCTTGCTAGATATTGTGCACTCGCATTAGGCTTCAAGAACCGCAGGAATCCTGCTTGCGGCGCCTGCCTTGAGCAGCATTTAAGCGAAGAGAGCCGTGACGGAAAACGAACTCAAAAGCCACATCCGTGGTATCCCCGATTTCCCAAAGCCGGGCATCCTGTTCTACGACATCTCCACCCTGCTTCGGCACGGGCCGGCCTGGAAGGCTGCCATGGCCGCAATGGCGGCGCGGATCACCCCCTACCATCCGCATCTTCTGGCCGGCATCGAAAGCCGAGGCTTTCTTCTGGCCGCTCCGCTCGCCCTGGAGCTGGGCCTCGGCTTCATCATGCTTCGCAAGCCGCGCAAGCTGCCAGGCGCCGTCATGGGCCTCGATTACGCTCTCGAATATGGCACCGACCGGATCGAAATTCAGGCCGACGCCGTCCATGCCGGACAGAGAGTGATTGTGCTCGATGATCTTCTCGCCACCGGCGGAACGATGACCGCCGCCGTGCGGCTTTTGCAACAGGCCGGCGCAACCGTGCCTGCTGCAGCTGCATTGATCGAGCTCAGCTTCCTTGGCGGAAGGAATCGCCTCGATGTCCCGGTCGAAACACTTCTCACTTATGACGATTGACTTGGCCTCCACCATCATCATCCGCGATGAGGGCGGCAATGCCTACCTGGAGGGCAGCGACGGCGCGATCACCGCCGCCGGGTTCGGTGGTGTCCTGGCATTGGCCATCGCTGCGGCGCCCACAGGCATCACTGTTGCTGATCCTTCTCTGCCCGATTGCCCATTGGTCTTCATGAACCCTGCCTTCACCAGCATCACCGGCTATCAGCCCGAAGACGTACTCGGCCGTAACTGCCGCTTTCTTCAAGGCCGCGGAACCGAGAAGGCTTCCATCCGCGCCTTGCGCAACGCCGTCGCGGCCGCCAGGCCCCTCACGCTGGAAATCATCAACCACCGCAAGGATGGCCGCCGCTTCTTGAATGAGTTGCGCATGGCCCCCGTGCTCGATGATCACGGCGTCCTGATCGCCTATATTGGCATCCAGCATGATATCACCGCCCGTAAGCGCGCAGAGCAAGAAATCGCGCGCGCGCGCCGGGCGGCCGAGCGCGCCAAGCAGGACAGAAGTGACTTCCTCGCCTTCATGTCGCATGAGGTGCGCATTCCGTTGCACGGTGTCATGGGCACACTCTCCTTGCTGGTTGACACGGGCCTCGACGCCAATCAAAGCGCCTACGCGCAGACCGCTCAGCGCTGCGGCGCCGCCCTGCTCCACACGGTCAATGAACTGCGCGATCTCAGTCTGATCGAGGCACGCAAACTCGATATCCATCGCGATCCTTTCGCGCTGGCCGACATCATCAAGGACGTGCTCGGCCTCCTTGCCGCAGCGGCAGAGGAGAAGGGCATCGAGCTTTCGGCCAGTCTTGACCATCTTTTGCCCGCCCAGTTGGTCGGCGACCCCGGGCGCATCCGCCAGGTGCTGATCAACCTCACGGACAACGCCATCAAGTTCACCCATCGCGGCAATGTCGAACTTCGAATTGCCGCCTTGCCGGACGGGCATGTTGGCTTCGCTGTTACCGATACGGGTGTGGGCATTTCCCAAAAGCTGCGCGCCAACCTTCTTACCCGCTTTTCCCAGGGCGACCAGGGGCGCCAATCCAAAGGCGAGAAGACAGGTGCGGGCCTGGGCCTGGCCATCTGCAAGCGCCTGGTCGCGCTGATGGGCGGGCAGATCGCGGTGGACAGCACGCCGGGGCGTGGCAGCACGTTCTTCTTCGACCTGCCACTCGCGCAAGTGCCGCTGGGCGGCTCGCCGCCGCTCGCGCCCCAACCCATGCTCGTGCAGCCGCTGGGCGCGCATGGACGCATCCTGCTGGCCGAGGATGGCGAGGCCAGTCGGCTCGTCGCTGCCGCCATCCTGCGCAAGGCGGGCTACACGGTGGACGTCGCGCGCGATGGGGCGGAGGCCGCCGCCGCCGCGCAATGCAGCGACTACGACCTTATTCTCATGGATGTGCGAATGCCTCTCATGGATGGCTACGCCGCCACCCGTGCCATTCGCGCCGTGTCCGGATCACGCGGCCGTGTGCCCATCATCGCCATGACCGCCTGCGCCATGCCCGGCGATCCCGAAAGATGCACCGAGGCCGGGATGGATGGCCACCTTGCGAAGCCTCTCAGCCGCATGGACCTTCTGGCCGCCGTCCACAGGGTGCTGAACGCGCGCCCCACCCGTCCGCGGGTCGCCATTCCCGACGCCGAACCCGGCGCGATGGCGCCCCTGCTTGACCGCGAGACGCTTGAAGAGCTTCGCGCCGCCGTCGGCCCCGGCCGGCTGCCCCGCCTCATCAGCGTGTTTACGGCCGAGACGAAGGAACGCGTGCGCCGGATGCACGCCCTGAAGGACCCGACCCGCATCGAAGACGAGGCGCATAGCCTGAAGGCCGCCGCGGCAACTTTCGGCGCCACCGCACTGCGAGACGCCGCGCAGGCCCTAGAGGGTGCCTGCCGCAGCGGCGAACCCAGCAATTGGCGCCGTATCCTGGACGGGCTGCCCGGTCTCGCTGATCGGAGCATCGCAGCCTTCCCTCTCGCGCGGTTTGCGGCACGCCCGAGGAACGCCCCCGACCACAGGAGCCGCTGAAAATCCGCCATTCGCGCCCGCTCAGAGGCGGCGCAGCGTCATCGCGATAGCATCGAGCTCGGCGAGCAGTTCGGCGAGGCCCCTCTCTTCCGAGGGCTCGCCCAAGGGCAATTCCGGCTCCCCTTCCCCCAATAGGCGCTGGACGCCTTTGATCGTATAGCCTTGCGTGTA
>Ga0105045_10006557_pt1 | contig 10307 bp, 8 predicted proteins | sample MAT02_FD_78089 | JGI IMG/M metagenome (GOLD analysis project Ga0105045, IMG submission 78089) | Freshwater microbial communities from Lake Fryxell liftoff mats and glacier meltwater in Antarctica - MAT-02 (megahit assembly) | ecosystem: Environmental > Aquatic > Freshwater > Ice > Liftoff...
GTGGGACTTCCTTCCGACAGCGAAGATCTTCTCTTGCCCTCTGGAATGAGACAATCGGCACTCGACTCAGTGTATGATGACTAAACCCGGCGAGGTCTACCGGGTCGATCTGGATCTTTAGGGTCACCGAGTGGCTTTTACTCCAGCCGCGCAATCTCCGAGACCAGCTTCGGGCCTTTGTAGACGAGGCCGGTGTAGACTTGCACGAGGGCGGCCCCGGCGTCGAATTTTGCCCGGGCGTCATCGGTACTCATCACGCCGCCCGAGCCGATGATGGGAATGGCGGCGTTCATTTCCCGACGCAGCAGGCGCAGGACTCCGGTCGACTTGGCCGCGAGCGGCGCGCCACTGAGGCCTCCGCCTTCGCCCGCGAGGGCGTGTCCGGCGACAGCGTCCCGGTCTATCGTGGTATTCGTCGCGATGACCCCGTCGATGCCGGTCTCGTTGAAGACGCCGGCGAGCGCGATGACCGCTTCGTCGGAGAGATCGGGCGCGATCTTGATCACGAGAGGCACATACTTGCCGCCCTGCGCCGCTTGCAGCTCGATTCGCTTCGCCTGGAGTTGCCCGATGAGGTCCCGGCAGGTCGCCGCATTCTGGAGGTCGCGCAGGCCTTTGGTGTTCGGTGAGGAGAGGTTCGCGGTCACGTAATCGGCCGCGGCATAGACGCCCTCGAAGCAGAGCAGATAGTCGTGGATCGCTTCTTCGTTGGGAGTGTCGAAGTTTTTACCGATATTGATCCCGAGGACGCCGCTGAAATTTTTCCGCGAACGGGCGACGTTCTCCAGCATGCCCTTGATGCCGGGATTGTTGAAACCCATGCGATTGATGATCGCCTCGTGCTCTTTGAGACGGAAAAGGCGCGGTTTTTCGTTTCCGGGCTGGGGGCGGGGTGTGACCGTGCCGATCTCGACGTGGCCAAAACCGAGTTCGCCGAAGGCATGAACGGCGCTGCCGGTCTTGTCGAGTCCGGCCGCGAGACCGACGCGATTCGGGAAACGCAGCCCCATCAGCTCGACGGCCGATGACTCAAGAGGGTCAGCTGCCCGCCCCGACCCTGTCAACGCGCGCAGGATCCCGAGGGAATTAGCGAAGCGCATCATCGAGAGGGTGGCATGGTGAGCCGATTCGGCGTCCATGGCGAAGAGGATGCGACGAGCGAGCGGATAGAGGTCGGGCATGGAGACGGATAAACCGGACCGGGACGGCGGGCAACTCTTCCGGCGGGGAAAACTCCGCGTTGCTCCGGTTCGTAAGTTGAGGGAAACTAGACTCCGAACCCATTGCCTATGAATCGCATCGTCGCCGGGGCTGCCGCCCTCAATCAGACTCCTCTCGACTGGTCGGGCAACGCGCGTCGCGCTCTCGCGGCGGTCGCCGAGGCGAAGGAGCACGGGGTCGGCTGGCTCTGCCTGCCCGAACTGGCCCTGACCGGCTACGGCTGTGAAGACATGTTCCTTTCCCCCGAAGTCGGGGAGCGGGCCCTCGCTTCGCTGCTCGATTTTGCCCCGCAATGCGCGGGACTGGTCGTGGCGGTGGGGCTGCCGTTGTGGTTTGAGAGCTCGGTCTTCAACGTGGTGGCGGTGATCCTCGACGGAGAAGTCGCGGGTTTCGTCGCGAAGCAGAATCTCGCCGGCGACGGGCTGCACTACGAGCCGCGCTGGTTCAAGGCCTGGCCCGAGGGCCGGGTCGAGCGGATCACGGCGGGCGGGCGCGAGGTGCCGCTCGGCGATCTCGTCTTCGACATCGGCGGGGTGCGGCTGGGATTCGAGATCTGCGAAGACGCCTGGGTCGCGGATCGACCCGGGATGAGGCTGGCGCGACGCGGCGTCGATTTGATTTTCAACCCGAGCGCGAGCCATTTCGCCTTTGGCAAACAGCTCGTGCGCGAGCGTTTCGTGCTCGAGGGTTCGCGCGCCTTTACCTGCGGGTATGTCTACGCGAACCTGCTCGGGAACGAGGCCGGGCGTGTCATCTACGACGGCGGCACGGTGATCGCCTGCGGCGGTGAGTATGTCGCGGAAGGCCGTCGCTTTTCCTTCCAGGATCATGTCGTGACCGCGGCGACGATCGATCTCAACCGCACGCGCCTCCATCGCGCGCGTCAGGTCAGCCATCGTCCGCTCATGGGCGAGGCGGCCGAGCTGACGGTGAAGTCGGCTTTTTCCCCCGAGTGGCGCGGGCCCTACACGACCGCGTTCAGCGAGGCCGATCACGTGGCGGATTTGAAAGAGGAGGAATTCGCCCGGGTCATGGCCCTGGGGCTTTTTGATTACCTTCGCAAAAGTTTCTCGGGCGGCTTTGTTGTCTCCCTGAGCGGTGGGGCGGACTCGGCGACGGTCTCGGTGCTCGTGAAGCTGATGGTCGATCTCGCGACGAGCGATCTCGGCGAAGAGGGGTTTCGGAAAAAGCTGGGCCACATTCGCTTCGATGGTCGTCCCGCGATGGAGCAGCTCCTCTCCTGTGTCTACCAGAGCACGCGAAACAGCTCCGAGACGACGAGGAGCGCGGCGGAGACGGTCGCCCGCGCCATCGGTGCCTCGTATCAGGAATGGGATGTGGAAACCCTCGTCGCGGGATACCGCCGCATGGTCGAGGCGGGCATAGGGCGCGACCTGACCTGGGAAAAAGACGACGTCACCCTGCAGAACATCCAGGCCCGGGTCCGCGCGCCGGGCGTGTGGATGCTGACGAATATCCAAAATGCCCTGCTCCTCTCGACGAGCAATCGATCCGAGGCGGCGGTGGGCTATTCAACGATGGATGGCGACACCGCCGGCGGACTCAGTCCCATCTCGGGCATTGACAAGGCCTTTTTGCGTCAATGGCTGCGTTGGATGGAGACGACCGGCGCGGGGCCCGATATCCTGCCCATTCCCGAGCTCAGGGTCATCAATGTGCAGGCCCCCACCGCCGAACTGCGCCCGAGCGAGGACAAACAGACCGATGAGTCGGATCTGATGCCCTACCCCGTCCTCGATGCGATCGAGAAACACGCGATCCGCGACAAGAAGCTGCCCGCCGAAGTCTGGGAGCTGATGGTCGAGACCCATCCCGAGTATGATCGCGAGTCGCTCCGCGCGTGGGTGATCAAGTTTTTCCGCCTCTGGAGCCGCAATCAGTGGAAGCGCGAACGCTACGCCCCGGGCTTCCACGTCGATGACAAAAATCTCGACCCCAAGACCTGGTGCCGCTTCCCCATTCTCAGCAGCGGGTTCCGCGACGAGATCACCGAGTTGGAGCAACTTTAGGTTCAAAATTTTCCATACGTTCTGGAATATTGGTTTGTAAATTTAAGAAATCAGGATATTCTGATTTTTATGATATTCGACCAAAATGCCTCTGGATATGGTTGGATCGACTATTTCCACCTGCTGCGCTCACGGTGGCCAATAGTCCTGCTGGTCTGTTCGCTTTTCCTTCTTGTCGGAGCGGCCCTGCAGAAGAGGGTGCCCCGGCTCTTTGAGTCGACCGTGCGCATCGAGCTGGAGTCGGAAAAAGAGCGTGACGAGCCCGCTCCCTCACTGAGCGAGTTCCGGGCGAGTCAGTTGAATGATTTCTCCCGCCAGGTCGCGGAACTGCGCAGTCGTCATCTCCTCTCGGAAGTCGTCGTGGCATATGACCTCGTGAAGCGCTGGGGCATGGCGGACGAAGCGGCGGCGATCCGTCTGCTCCTTGATCGCAGCGTCGTCGAGAGCCATCCGCAGGACCGCGCCATGGTGATTCGGACACGCGACCTCAATGCAGAGGCATCGGCGAGTCTCGTCAATGCGATGGCGGACCAGTTCCTTTCCCGAAAAGAGTCCGGGATCCGCGCCGAGGCGAATTCCCGCGTCGTGCGGCTCGAGCGCGAGGTCGCGGATGGTCACCGTGTCATCGCGTCCACCGAGGAGCGGCTCCTCGAACTGAGCGCCGAGGTCAATGGCAGTGAAGAGGAAAAGAGCGATCTGCGTCGGCAGCTCGTGAGCGAGGGATACCTCCTCCGCTCGCTCGAGGCGAAACATCAGCTCGCCGTGATCGAGGCGGGCGAAGCAAAGACGCTGGCTCACGTGACGGAGCGCGCCGATGCAAGTGCGGCGAAAATGATCGTCTCAGTTTTTCTGACGATGCCGGCCTTGATCCTGCTCGGTCTACTCTCCGGAGTGATCGTGACGATCCTCACCGAGCGGGGCGACATGCGTCTGAACTTCCTCGCGAAATTGCAGGAGCGCCTCCCTTTGCCCATCGCGGGTTTTGCTCCGCTTTGCGGCGCTTCGCTCCTTTCGGGCCGGACGCTCCCGCCGCGACTGATCGAGTCATACCGCGATTTGCGATCAAAGCTGCAGCGGCTCCCGGCGGGAGATTGCCTGCTCATGACGCTGATGCCCCTGCGCGGGCGGGAAGGCATTGCCGAGGCGACCACGAATCTCGCCTGCGTCCTCGCCGACGGGGGATCGACGGTGCTCGTGATCGACGCGGATTTCCGTGATCCGCAAATGCACCGGCACTTCGACGCGGCGAATCATCCCGGTCTCTCCGATTTTCTCAGCGGGGAAATGCGAGTCGAGGAGACGGTCATCAAAACGCTCCGTCCCAATCTCTGGTTCATGCCGAGTGGTCCGCTCCATGCTGATCCCGGCGGTCTCATCGCGGGTCGACGGATGGATGATCTGCTCTGGGACATGCGGAGCCGCTTTGAGTATATCCTCATCGCCTCGCCCTCCATCCACGAAGCGGCCGATGCGGGATCTCTCGCCGCCCTTGCGGATTACACGGCGGTGGTGGCACCCTATCGCGACGGGTCACTGACGCATTTGAAACAGGCGCGTCTTGCCATCGAAGCGGCCTCGGCCCAGCTCACCGCCGTACTCCTGACGGTTAAACTGGACGTAAATCCAGTGAGAGAAGGCAAAACTCCCGTGCCTGCCCCGGCCCGCGAGATGCAGGTCGGGTGATGATTTTTTGCTCCCCCTATTTCCTGTCACCGGCAGAAACGACGAAGTCCGCGAAGTGGTGCCGCAGGGCATGCGGGATGATCGCGGTGAGGACGATGTCGTTGCCGTCGTAGTCCTGATTGACGATTTTGCCTTCGCGACGGAGCAGGGCCATGAGGTCCTGCCTCGCCTGGGGGACGCGCAGGGGGAGTCGGGCGACGCGGTCTACCATCATGCCGGCGAGGCGGTGAATGAGGGTCTCGATGCCTTCGCCGGTGGCGATGGAGATGAAGATGGCGCTGGAGTCGAAGTGACTTTTCAACTCGTGGAGGCGATCCTCGTCGCCGGCGATGAGATCGACTTTATTGAGAACGATGATGGTCGGCTTGTCGACCGCGCCGAGCTCGGTGAGGACGGCACGCGTCGTCTCGTAAAAGGCGTAGACCTCGGTAGCGCTCGCGTCGAGGACGTGGATGAGAAAGTCGGCGATGATGGCTTCTTCGAGGGTCGCCTTGAAGGCCTCGACGAGGCGGTGGGGGAGATTGCGCACGAAGCCGACGGTGTCGGTGAGGAGGAGCGGCTGGCCGTCGGGCAGCTCGAAACGACGGGTCGTGGGGTCGAGGGTGGCGAAGAGTTTGTCTTCGGCGAGGACGTTGGCCCCGGAGAGGAGATTGAGGAGGGAGCTTTTCCCGGCATTGGTGTAGCCGACGATGGAGGCCTGGCAGATGCCGTCCTCGGCGCGCTGCTTGCGCTGGGTCTGGCGGTTGCGGCGGATGTCGTCGAGATCGCTCTTGATGCGGTCGATGCGCTTGCGGGCGAGACGACGATCGACTTCGATCTGCTGTTCGCCTTCGCCGCGCGAGGCCCCGCCGCCCCCACTACTGCCGCCGCCGCCCTGGCGGTCGAGGTGGGACCACATCCGCGCGAGGCGCGGGAGCGAGTATTGCATGCGGGCGAGCTCGACCTGGAGACGGGCCTCGCTCGTCTGGGCCCGCATTTTAAAAATGTCGAGGATGACCTCTTCGCGATCAATCACGGTGATGTCGCCCTCGCTTTCCCAGGCGCGCTGCTGGGCGGGGGCGAGCTCGTTGTCGAAGACGATGCAGTCGGCCCCGAGCTTGTGCGCGGCCGCCATCATCTCGGCGGCTTTGCCCGATCCGGTGAAGTAGCGTTTGCTGCGGGTGCGGATGAAAATGCACTCTTTTGCGACGACTTCGATGCCGAGGGTGGAGACGAGTTCGGCGAGTTCGTCAAGGAGACTGCGGGCGACATCCTCGTCGGCCCGGTCGAAGTAGGCGCCGATGAGAAAGGCGGTCTCGACTTTGCTTGGTTTTTCCCGGGTATCGAACATCAGGCGGAGAGGAGGAGCGATTTGAGGGTGGCGAAGTCTTTCTTGATCGCCTCGAGCACGGTCGGGACCATCGCGGGGTCATCGTGGCCGAGATACTCGACGTGGAGGCTCACCGGTCCTTTGAAATCGCTCTCGCGGAGGAGTTTGTAGAAACCTTTGTCGACCGCACCTTCCCCGACGGGCCCCCAGCCGAGGACGTTGTCTTTCCAGGAAGGTTCCTTCACGTAGACGGTGTCGAGGTAGGGGCGGATCGTGGCGAAGTTCAGGGGCCAGGCCTTGGCGCCCTCGACAGTGGCGTGACCGATGTCAAAGGCGACGCCGATTTTGTCAGGGGAGAAATCCTCGAGGATTTCGGCGAGATCCCAGATCGGACCGCCGAAGTAGTCTTTGCCGGAGTGGTTCTGATAGATCGGCTTGATCCCCAACTCCGAGGACAGGGCGACGAGGTCTTTCAGCTTCGGGCGGAACTCATCGAGCTGGGCGCGGATCGGCTTTTTCAGATCGTATTTGTAGTAACCCATGCGGAAGCGCTTCACCCCGTTGGCGGCGGCGGTGCGGAGGATCTTTTCGGTGGCCTGCTCGTCGCTGACCTCGTTGATGGCGGTGGTCATCACGGTGAACCGGAGCGAGGCGGCCTTCAGCGCCTCGACCAACTTCGGCAGATCCTCCTCCACTTTCTCGGGCACGACATGACCGGCGGGCCGGACGGCACCCTCGATGCCGTCGAAGCCCATTGCTGCAATGATCTTCGCCATCTCGGGGTAGGAAAGATGCTGGAGCGGTTTGGTGAAAGTGCAGAACTCGTGGGGCAGCCCGCTTTTTCCGACCGCGTCGGTCTCCGCCGCCCTGCTCAGCAGCGGGGAAAAGAAAGGGGCAAGCGCCAGACCGGCGGTCGAGCTTTTGAGGAAGCGCCGGCGACTGGAGACGGGGGAGTCATTCATGACGCTATCGTATCGGTACTTGCGGGACTCGGCAAGAGTTGAGATAGTCCGTGATGAGAGATCATTTGTGACCATGAAATCCGCTCGACTCCTTTTTTTTGCCCTTTTTCTGCCCTCGCTGGCAGTGACGGGGGCCTCCGCCCAAGTCCTCGGCAATGTCGCGCAGGGCTGGTCCATCCGCGGCACAGATCCCATCGAGATCGTCTTCGGCGGCCGGCTCGTGACGAAGTATCACGCCGGCTACGAGGAGGGAAAACCCTACTTTTACCCGATCATGGGGCCCAGCGGCGAGAACATGACGCGTCACTGGCCGATGAACGAGACCTTCAAAGACGAGGAGACCGATCACCCGTTTCACCGGGGCATGTGGTTCGGGCTGGGCAATGTGAACGGCTACGACTTCTGGCGCACGCCGGGCGAAAAGCCAAAGGAGGGTCAAGAGGGCAAACGCTACGGGGTGATCCGGCACAAGGGCATGAACGGGGTGATGATCAAGGGCCCGACGATCACGATCAAGACCAAGTCGGACTGGCTCGACGCCGAAAATCCGGAAAAGCGCATCTGCTCGGATGAGCGCGAGTTTACGCTTTTCTTCCGCGAGGATGGTTCCCTCGCTCTCGACCTGACCCTGAGACTGGTCGCCGACGCCGGTGATGTGACGATAGGCGACGAGGAGGAGGCCGCCTGGGCGATCCGCACGATCCCGACGCTGCGGCTGAAGGGGAAGGTGGCGAAGGGGCACATCCTCAACAGCAAGGGCGACAAGGACGGGGACGCCTGGGGCAAGCGGGCGACCTGGGTGGACTACTACGGTCCTGACCGGGCCGGGAACCCCGTGGGGATCGCGATCATGGATCATCCGACGAACCTGCGGCATCCGACCTGGTGGCATGCGCGGGACTACGGACTGCTGGCGGCCAATCCCTTTGGTCAGGGCAAGTACGAAAAGGGCGCGGAGGCGAACCCGGGCGTGCATGTCATCCCGAACGGCGAGGCCCTGAGCTTCCGCTATCGCACGATCTTCCACGAGGGAGATCCGGAATCGGCGGAGATCGCGAAGGCCTTCGAGGCGTATGGATCGAAGTGAGGGAACAAAAAAGCCGGAGATCCTGCGACCTCCAGCTTTTGCAAAAGCGGTTTATTTACTTGCAGGCGGGGCTATCAGGCACCGTCCCAGGCGCTGTAGATGTTCACCCGCGTCCCGCTGGTGGTGTTGTCAAAGATGACCTGGGCCGCGTTGGCCGGCAGGCGCACGCATCCGGCCGAGGCGGGATATCCGGGAAGGTGACCGGCGTGGACGCCATAGACACTGCCGCCGAGGCGCATCCAGTAGGGCATCTCCACTCCGTAGATGGTGGAAACCTTGCCGGTGCGCACGCGCTGAGTCATGCTGTAGCTGCCGCGGGGCGTCCACTTGCCGGGACGGGCGGTGGACACCGGGGTTTCGACGGCGATCTTGCCGTCGACGAGCAGATACCCTTTTTGATCGGCCACGTCGATCACGAGGCGGGTATTCCCCTTCGTGCTCTGGGACAGGATCATGGGATTCACGCGAGCTCCGCTCTCATGACGCTCGATTTTCGGTTTGGCGGAAAAGCCTCTTTGGAAGGCGTTACCCTGGCGAACCGCCGAAGCGGACGTGTTGCGATCGCCCGAGGGCGTGCACGAGCTGGCCATCGCCGCCCCCAAAATAAGGGAGAGCGACAGAGCACATGAGAGGACTCTTCTCTTCATAATCTGTCTGTCTGGTGTTCCTGTGTTTGCAGGGGTGTTTGTGACTACTATCATCGCTCAAATTACAATAAATACAAATAATTATGATAATTATAACTCCAGTAATCCGTTATGATCCGGAAGGGAGAGCTCTTTCGGTAATCGTATCTTTCTCGTAATCAACGCCTTCCAGTCCGAATCCGAAAAGTCTGAGGAACTCTTTTTTGTAACCCGAAAAGTCAGAAAGACCCGAAAGGTTCTCTGTCGTGACTTTTTCCCAGGCCTCGGCGACGGCTTTCTGCACCGGCTCGGTCATCTCCCAGTCGTCGATGCGGATGCGCCCGCGCTCGTCCATGGCGGGGGTGCCACCCGAGGAAAGGTGGTCGGTGAAGAGGCGCTCGATCTGCTCGATGGTGCCCTCGTGGAGGTTCTGCTCTTTCATCACCTTATATAGGAGCGAGATGTAAAGCGGGACCACGGGGATCGCGGAGCTGGCCTGGGTCACGAGCGCTTTATTGACCGAGACATAGGCGCTGGCATCGCCGAACTGAGCGTTCATCCGGGCGGCGGATTCCTCGAGATGTTCTTTGGCCCGGCCGATCGTGCCATTGGTGTAGATCTGGTAGGTGAGGTCGGGGCCGATGTAGGAGTACGCGACGGTCTGGAATCCATCGGCGAGGACGCCGGCGTCGGCGAGGGCTTTGATCCAGAGTTCCCAGTCTTCGCCGCCCATGACTTTGACGGTGTGGGCGATCTCGTCGTCCGAGGCCGGTTCGATGGTGATCGTATTGACCTCGCCGGTGTCGGTGTTGATGTTCTTCTGCGTGTAGGCCGCGCCGATGGGCTTGAGGACGCTCCTGTAAGTCTCCCCATCGGTCGGGTCGGTGCGGCGGGGCGAGGCGAGGCTGTAGACGATGCAGTCGATCTGGCCGAGATCGGCTTTGATCGCGGCGATGACTTCGTCTTTGATCTCGGTGGAGAAGGCGTCCCCGTTGAAGCTTTTTGTGTAAAGACCGGCCTTGGCGGCGGCCTCTTCGAAGGCGATGGAATTGTACCAGCCGGCGCTGCCGGACTTGTTCTCGACGCCCGGCTTTTCAAAGAAGACCCCGATGGTCGCCGCACCGCCGCCGAAGGCGGGCACGATGCGCGAGGCGAGGCCGTAGCCGGTCGAGGCCCCGATCACGAGGACCTTCTTCGGCGGGTGGGAAAGGGCGGGCTGCGACTTCACGTAGTCGATCTGCGACTGGACGTTGGCGGCGCAGCCCTCGGGGTGGGCGGTGGTGCAAATAAAACCTCGGATCTTCGGAGTGACTATCATCTTGGCGGGGAGACTTTCAGTATGTTTGAAAATCGATAGCAGGGCTGGCGGGAGAAAACAACCGCTTTAGA
>Ga0105045_10006558_pt1 | contig 10306 bp, 7 predicted proteins | sample MAT02_FD_78089 | JGI IMG/M metagenome (GOLD analysis project Ga0105045, IMG submission 78089) | Freshwater microbial communities from Lake Fryxell liftoff mats and glacier meltwater in Antarctica - MAT-02 (megahit assembly) | ecosystem: Environmental > Aquatic > Freshwater > Ice > Liftoff...
ACGATGCAAACGTGATGCCATGGTCTTAAGAAGAGCAGCTAAACTTCTGACGATTCAACGATTTTCTTAGATTTTGCGTATTTTCCACGGTTATGAAGTCATATTCGCGGCAAGCATCAAAGTATGAGGAATCCATTGCTGCGGCGACCGGGCCGATAGAGTCAGTCTGCCGCAAAGCGGCCTTGGAGCCAACACATGAGGCATTTCTTCCAATAAACAAGCGCCACCGCGACGGCGAGTGTAAAGAACAGTTCCAAGAGACTGTCTTTGGAAACACGACGCGCAGGCTTAGAACGCGTCGAGGGCATTGAGAATCAACTTAGCGACCCGGGTGAAAAGGATTGGGAGGAGAACGCAATTACCAAGGAGGGGGATGATATGCTGGCGGTTGTTGGGAACGCAACCGAAACGGAGATCTGTGAAATCCGCGTCGCTCTGCAGCGAATCGAGACAGGCGAATACGGGGAATGCACAGTCTGTCATAAACCGATTGCGAAAGCGCGTTTAGCCGCGGTTCCCTGGGCAACCACATATATCGTCCGTGGCACATGAGCTAAAAGAAATCATGCTGAAAGCAACGTTGCGAGCGGCAACTATTTGGCTCCTAATCATAGTGGTCGAAACGAACCACGGCACATTGAGCACACTTCTGTTAAAACCCAGCTTAGATGATTTGCTTTCACGCCAAAGGGTTTACTTGTTGGCGACTGCACTGTCACTGAATCTGAAACCTATTGGGGGTAGTTTCAATGCGACTTAGATTTGTTCCGATGTTCTTGGACTTGTAGTTCTGATCGCGAACGGTCAACAACCAGACAAAAAAGCAGTTGTCGAGAAAGTACCGATAGTAACTGCGGCAAACCCTATCAGCTTCTGGATGGCGAAGAAATTGGACTACTCCAAGTCGATACTAGAGTTTTTGACCAAAGCGGACTTCGATAAAGTTGCCACCGAGACCGAAGGGGCGGAGCTGGCATTCAATCAGCTGACTACCAGTTGCGATGCATGCCATTCGTTGCTTCGCGTAGGCGTTCAATGTGTGCCCAAAGCCAACACTGGAATGGAAGCCTAATCAGTCGCAGCGAACAAGTCTGCTTACTACTGAAAGCGCGCGAACTTTGCTTATCGATGGTGTGTGCTGCTTCCAGGTAGATGAGGCTCGTTAACCTGCATTGATGTTCAACTCGAAGCAAGAAACGCAGGCTTTGTTTCTACGAAATAGGATGTTGGTGTGGACTCGACTCGGGAAACGGCTTTTCAAGCAACCGCCAACGAGGTTTCATGACCCCATGCGACAAACCAAATTTGGCTTTGGCGATGTCGCTCAGCAAACATGCAATCTCCTTGGGCGAGTCGCTGAGCGGGCTGCAGCGATTCTAAAACAATCCGGAAAAACCGCCGTCTACATCGATCGAATTGGCTAGGCTGCAGGAATTGATGGCCAGAGTTTATGAATAGGTGTAATCGTATCCCCCCTTCAAGGAGGTACCTTCGGATTTCGTGCGCTGGCACCTGGCGTGTCAAATCCGTCTCAAGAATCCCGCCCCCACTCGTCATTTCCGAGTCCAGTACAGGCTATCTAATAATCGATGAAAATTCGTGGTCGTTTTATTTCGGATCTCCACTTGCTGAGTACGCGATCCGTTGGCATTGGACTTTGGCAGGATTTTCGGTGCGAGTTGTTGCGATGCAATCTTCTTGTACTTGGCGGCGGTATCTTTGGCTTCCGTTAGAGTCGCCGCGAGGAACTGAAAGACAGTCTGTCGGAGGTAACCAAGTGGTTGAATGCCCATTTGGAACACTATCCGCACCTAGGAGTTGCTTTTGTGTTGGGCAAGCATGGCGAATGACTCTGGCGACTCAAACTCTTATCTTTCCTTGGAGCACGCCACACATGTCTCTAGGTTTACTCAGGAAAAATTTTCCAAAAAATCCTTGACCAGTTGTTGTCGCATGTGTTACGCTGTGTAACGCTACATCTTGTACGAGAGGAATTGGTATGGCGAAGAAGCAGACTCGGCCCGCACTCAGCCCGTTGGAAAGCGACGTGATGCGGGTTGTTTGGTCGAGAGAGACGACCACCGCCGACGATGTTCGGCAGGCATTGCAAAAGGATCGTGACCTGAAAGATTCAACGGTTCGCACCTTGTTGCGCCGCCTTGAGTCCAAAGGGTACGTTGAGCACGAGGTTGACTCGCGGACTTTTGTTTACAAACCGCGTGTGGAGGAACAGCATGTGGCTGCTCAACAAGTTCGCGGGATCATCGATCGCTTTTGCAGCGGCTCGATAGAAAACTTACTCGTTGGTTTGGTCGATGACGAACAGCTATCCGCAGAAGTGCTGCGCAGCTTAGCTGATCGTATCGAAGAAGCAGATCGGGAAGAGAAAAAGAAGTTAGGACGTCGCAAGAAACTTTAGCTTCATGCTTCATTACCGCGTTTAGAACACAGTCATATCACCCTTCAATCGAACCGCATGGTGCTGCCATGAAAGATTCTGTAATCGAAGAAGCGGCCAGCTTTTGGCTGGACTCCGCAATGGACGTTTCGGTAAAGGCGATGGTGCTCGCATTGCTTGCGGGAATGGCTCTCAAGCTAACCCGCATTGCCGACCCCAATTTGCGACACCGCGTTTGGACCGGTATTCTCATAGCCATGCTCGCACTGCCTGGGCTTTCGCAACTTCTTCCCTCCCTTCAACTGCCGTTTGCCATCGATACAAGTTGGTTGTTAAGGCAACAAGGGACATCGATCGTTGAAGAAAGGGCACCGCAAATACGTAATTCAATTCAAACGGAAGCAGTTGATTCTCGCGCGATAGAGTCGGGTGACACCGGTCAAATGAATGAGCCCAAACTGGTGAGCCCCAGAAGCGATGGTGGTTGGCGAGTCTCTCAAGAACGCTCGTTGCGATCGAATTTCGATAAGCGATCGCAGGCAGAGCATGAACATGAGCTTGTGACGACCCAGCTTAATCAGGAATCTGAAGCGGCGGCGGCAGCAACTCGTTCCGATGTGTCGAACGCAGCGCCTTGGCAATCAAAATCGATTGCAACGATGTTGTTTGTGATACTTCCGTATGCTTTCGTATTCTGGATGGTTATTGCCGTGTTCCTGTTAGCCCGATTGGCCTTGGCCTTTATCGGTAGCTTTCAATTACAAAGCAATTCCAGCAGCATTGTGTTATCCGACCTGTCCGATCTCGATTTGCCTCGGGAGTTGCTCCATGTTTGTGGACGTTCACTACAACTCTTCGAATGCCCGCGTCTGAAGGTGCCCGTGACAGTTGGAGTCTTGTCCCCACGCATCTACTTGCCCGCCGAATGGCTCGAATGGACGCACGAAAAGCTAGTCACGGTACTGACCCACGAGAGAACTCACATTGAGCGTCGCGATTGCGCCGTGATCTTACTTGCTGAATTAAATCGGTGCATCTTTTGGTTTCATCCATTGGCTTGGTGGTTGAAGTTCCAACTTTCGGCCCTTGCTGAAGCGGCCTGTGATGATGCCGTGATTGGAACTACGGGCGACCGAACGACCTATGCGAGGCATCTACTCGAAGTGGCCAGCGTAGTGGCGAGGCAGCGAGGAAGGGTATCACCAATGGGGGTATCGATGGCGCGATGTTCCAATGTTGAGACTCGCATTCGTTCGATCCTCGACTTCACACGCCCGTTGTCGCAAAAACTGACAAAAGTAACTTCAACCGCGCTGCTGCTGGTGATTGTGCCGATCGTCGTAGTTGCAGCTTCGCTTCAGCCTGTTGGGCATTCCAAGCAGACCGAACCTGTCTTTGGCTCTGAGTTTGTCTATTCGGCGGATCCAGCTCGGATCATTTCGGGAACTGTCAAAGACGCCGCCACAGGCGAGACGTTAGCCGGAGTGAGGGTAGAAAGCTACAAGCTGGACGGTTACCCTTTCGCCAATCATCGCGTGCTCAAAGCCGTCAGCGATTCGAAAGGAAGGTTTCAATTGGTCGGTATGCCCAAGGGAGCAGAAAATCAGTTGATTATTTTGCCTTCTGACGGAATGCCATTCCTAACGCGCACGTTGAAAGTGCCCGATCCGAATGGACTCGGCCCAATCGAGATGCAGATCGAACTCAATCGAGGTGTTTTGATAACCGGGAGGGTCACCGACAAAGTGACTGGCGTTGGTGTTCCGGATTGCCGTTTGAACTACTTGCCGTATCGCTCGAACGAGTTCGCTCTAAAAACGCCTGAATTCGGTATAGATGAAAACGGGCAAGATGACCAAACGCGATATACGACCGATGCAGACGGTCGCTTTCAGTTGGTTGGGCTACCTGGCAAAGCGGTTATCGGAGTCGTGAGCGTCTTTCAAAACTACCGTGTTGGATTCGGGTACGATGAGTTAACAGGTCCAAAGGAAGGTAATTCAGACCGCATCGATACGTATCGCAACCCCGTTAATCCGAGTCCCAAATGGCCGACATCCATGCGAGAAGTCGAAATCGATGCGGATGCCAAGAACTATTCTCTCGATCTGCAACTAGATCCTGGAACCTCGGTTCGGATCGCAATAAGAGACCTAGAAGGGAAGCCGGTGACCGGGATAACGGCTCAAGGACTGGCACCAAACGGAGATGGAAGTGCAACTCATGATGAAGCGCTATTCGCTACCAACTTTGGACCCAAAGAAACACGAAGCATTATTCTTAGACACGATAAACTCAGAATCGGTCGCGTACTGAGAGCCGGGTCTGAAGAAGTCCAGACAGAGCAAATTGCGGTCGTTCTCGAACCCTTTGCAACCGTTCACGGAAAATTGTTGTTGGATGAGGAGCAAGCGGCTACTGGTGTCGTTGTTCAAGCAAGGGTTTTGCCCAATGAAGACTTTAGTCTTAGCTTGCCCGAAGTTATAACGGACAATGAGGGTAGGTTTCAGTTGGATCTGATACCTGGGTGCAAGTACTACCTGGATGTTCGAGGAAACCAAATCCGGGTTTCGAGTCTCGCGAAAGAATTGGCGATCGTTGCTGGTCAGCAAATCGACATGGGAACCTTGGTACTTAAGGGGGATAGCTTTGTTGCGGTACAGGAACCTGCCAAGAAGGATGAATCGAAACCGGGCGCTCCGTCGATGAAGCCGCAAAACGCCAATCCGTCGATGAAGCAAGTCGGTCCAATCCCTCCAGCTTCTTCAGCCGCAAGCAAAGTTCCCACCCCAAACGAAGTTCGGCCCACATCGATCGTTGGAACGATCCGCGATGAAGCAGGGAAAGCACTTTCGGGAGTGACCGTAGGTGTGACCGGTATTCAAATCGTGGAAGGCGAATTAGGCCTTCTCGACCATCAATTTGTCCTGTCCGAAAAGGCGATTTCAACAATCGACGGGCGGTTTGAATTGAAGCTTCCCGACGATGAGAAAAAGCTCCAGAAAATTAAGTTGGTTGCAGGTGCCGAAGGCTATGGAATTCAATGGCGAGATGTCCACTCGGCCTCAATGCCCGATAGTTTTGACCTAGTTCTGCCGAAGCTTCAACCCATTCGATTGAGATTGGTCGATATCGAAGGCAGACCTGCCCTGGGAGTTTCGTTGGCTGTCACCACACTTATGAGAACCGGAAGTCCAACAAGCGGAGAGGATTTCCTTGGCTCGCTCAAAGACGTGCCGGAGATGGCTCAACTTTGGCCTCCTTTACAAAAAACCGATAGCGAAGGACGTTGCCAGATCCTTTGCGTTGGAAATGGAATAGGCGCGTTCCTTCAAGTCGAGGGAAGCGAAGTGTTTGCTCCCCAATCGCTCGTGATAAATTCAGGCGAGGTAGAGGAGCGTGGCGAACGCGATGCAACCTTCCGCGCCCAAGTAAAGAACGTTTCAGGAGACCAAGAACTAGTCATGCCCTTGGCCCCCGCTCAATTTTTCGAAGGGCAAATAACGTTGGCTGACACAGGCAAACCCGCCGCCGGAGTTAAAGTCGGAGTTTGGGCGAGCCAACAAGAGTTCGGTTCTATGGTGACAGTCAATGGAAAGACGGACGATCAAGGGAAGTACCGAATCAATCCCGAGGCGGGAATTCGATTTGGCGTGACAGCTTATCCGGCCAGGGGTGAGCCTTATCTAGCCAAAACCATTCCCGACATCACTTGGGGAGCGGGCCTCAAGTCAAAGACGGTTGACATCGCGCTTCCCCGTGGCGTGCTCATTCGCGGCCGTGTGCTAGATAAGGAATCCAATGCTCCGATTGCTGGAGTGAATGTGCAATATGCCCCCAAGGGCAATAATCCCAACAACTCGGATGACATCATTACCGGTTGGCAGTGTATTGTACGCACAGGTGAAGACGGAACGTTTGAAATTTCTGTTTTAGCTGGGAGAGGGACGTTGATCGTACTTGGCCCTCGCGACGCTTATGTCCTCAAGGAAATGAGCGGACTCGAGCTAGTTGGCGATCGGCCTGGTGGGGATCGTAATTACGCGAACGCATTCGTCCCGTTGGAACTTGCTACTGGTGCCGATCCGCAGGAGCTAACCATCGAAATCGAACGAGGCGAGAAAGTAGTTGGCAAACTTGTTGACGAGAATCAGGCGCTCGTGGACCGGGCTGTCATGATCACGCGACTCAAGATCTCTGCAGCTCATTTGACATGGCGAGGCTTCGGCGACGAATTGGAAGGTGGAAAGTTCGAACTAACAAACCTTGCATCAGGCGTTGAATACAAGTGCAGCTTTTTGGACCCACGGCGAATGCTTGGTGCGACCGTCCTACTTCGAACTGACGCCCCAGAACCCGTGATAATCTTGAAGCCTTGTGGCACAGCAAAAGTACGATGCGTCACTTCTAAAGGAGAGCCGCGCGACGCAATACGTCCCTCTTTAAAAATCGTTGCAACACCCGGTGCAATGCGCTATTCAGATGCAACACAAGCCGGGGAGCTTGCTGCCGACGAAGACTTCGTCGCCAACTTTGATCGCGTGAATTATTGGAACGGCCCCGTAACCGATGCCGAAGGTCGAGCGGAATTACCTGCTCTCATTCCAGGAGCGACTTATCGTTTTCTCGGCAACATCAAGGGAAAATTGACCTACAAGGACTTTACGGTGGAAGCAGGCCAGACAATTGACTTGGGTGAGATTGTTCTCGACCGAAAGTAGAACAGTTGTCTCAAATGTTCCTGCCCTGCGTATCCAAAGTTCGAAACCTCCTAACCTTTCATCCCATTTTTGTAGCTGCTCCCCTCGCCCTTTTTTAGAGGAGAGCGACGGTGTTGAGGGGTTTTGCACTGTTGATTTGATAGGGTTTTTTATCGTGAATTGAGTCCTACTCCTCGTTTCAGAAGCTCGAACAAATTACTAAACCGGAGATTTGCAAGTCATGGTTCCACCCCTCGCCTCACTCCCCTCTCCCCGAAGCCAGGCGAGGGGGAGAGAAACGCTTTAGAGTTAGAAATTAGACGACCCGAAGGTGCCACTTTGAAAAACTGGAAACCCTATTCCCCCAGCGCAATTTCCCCATGGGACGAGCGACGAGTGAACCACCTTCATCGCAGAGCCGTCTTTGGCGCAACCTGGAATGAAGTCCAACGCGATGTCGCCAGCGACCCACAATCCGCCGTGTCTAGGATCCTGGATGGACAATGCCGCATGGACGGTCTACCGGATGGTTTCAGTAACTTGGCAAATATCATCGGCTCCGCGGCGGCTGACTCCGGTAGCAACGAACGCCTTAAAGCTTGGTGGATCTATCAAATCTTATTCTCACCACATCCACTTGAGGAACGTCTCACACTGATGTGGCACAATCATTTTGCCACAAGCAACCTCAAAGTGAATGATCTGAAATTAATGCAGAAGCAGAACCATGTGTTCCGAAAATATGCATTGGCTCCATTCGGCGAACTGCTTCGAGCGGTCAGCCATGACCCGGCGCTACTATCGTGGTTGGACGCGCCGTCCAACAAGGCAGGTCAAACGAACGAAAACTTGGCCCGAGAAATGATGGAGCTATTCACGCTTGGTGTCGGCCATTACAACGAGACGGACGTCAAAGAAGTTGCCAGAGCTCTCACGGGTTGGAACGTAACGCGTGGCGAGTTCCAAATGCAAGACAAGCTTCATGACGCAGGCAGCAAAAGCTTCCTGGGCCAAACGGGCAACTTCAATGGCGATGATGTGGTGCGGGTTTTATTAAAGAATCCTGCAACATCCCGACGACTCGCTTGGCGATTGACCAACGAATTTCTCGCTGATGGCTTGGTGGATCCAGCGGGAATGGAAGAGCTTGCCAGTGGGTTGAGAGAGCGTCAGCTCGATATTCGCTGGGCGGTTGAAACGATTCTGCGATCCGAGTTGTTCTTTTCCGATGCGAACATTGCAAGGCGGATTGCTGACCCGACAACTTTCCTCATCGCACCGCTGCGTGCCTTGGAGTGTTGGCGTGAGCGGCCAAGTACGCTTGTTATGGCTGAATGGCTTTCTCGAATGGGGCTAGATTTGTTTTATCCGCCCAACGTTGGAGGCTGGAATGGTGGTAAAGCATGGCTCTCAACACGCAGCCTGATCGCTCGTACGAATTATGCGAAAGCAATTGTCGATGGACACTTATGCAGTCCAACCAAGCCGTTGAACTTGACGGAGCTCATCTCCAAATACGATTCAAGTGATACGTTGCAAAGTCAGGCACGTTGGTTGGCGTTGGCTCTTTGCAACAATTCGGATAGCGGTCTAATTCAAGCGGCCATCAAAGCTGCTGACTCCGACGTAGACCGTAATCAAAAGTTAGCAAATGTCGTTGTGGCGTTGCTCACAAAACCGGAAGCGCACTTGCATTGAGGAAAGTGGGTTAAGCTTCCAGCTTGCCATCGGTGATTCATCGCAAGCTGGAAGCTTACGCCACTTTGGCAACCCAAAAGGTAATAAGTGAAACGTACTAGAAGCCTAAGCCACTAAGGGACTCATCATGCAAACCCGACGAAGATTTTTAGAGCAGTCCGCGTTGTTGTCACTGACCCCGTGGATTCCGAATTTCATATCGCAATCGCTGGGAGCCACCAGACCAGCGATTGACGATCGTATCCTGGTTGTCATTCAATTGGATGGTGGCAACGACGGCCTGAATACGGTAATCCCATTCGCTGACGCCAAGTATGCCGAGGTTCGCAAGGAACTTCGCATTCCAGAAAAGGGGATCCACAAACTAAACGGCGAGATCGGTTTGCACCCCAGCATGAAGGGGATGTTCGAGCTATTCAAGGAGGGGCGATTGAGTATCGTTCAAGGGGTTGGGTTCCCCAATCCCAACCGATCGCACTTCGAGAGCATGGCAATATGGCAACATGCCCATTTAGAAATGGCCCAACACGATAGTATCGGCTGGCTGGGACGGACTGCGGACACATGGTACCCCAAAAGCGCGAGTGGTCCCGACGCCGTTTTCGTTGGCAACGAGTCGATTCCAGTTGCGATTCGCGGGCGACGATCGGAAGCGATCTCACTATTTGATGAGTCGGATCTGCTGTTGGATACGGATACTGTTCAACAAGCGATGCAAGAGAAAGCGAGCGATGAGATAACCAGCTACATTCAGCGAAATCTAACATCCTCATTCGAAAGCGCGCGACGTTTTGCGGAGAGTAAAAACATATTATTCTCCGGCTCGATCCAGTATCCCGTGAGCGAGTTAGCAAAGAAGCTGCAACTGGTCTCTCGAATGATCAAAATAGGTGGAGGTGCTAGAGTCTATTATGTGAATCAACCTGGGTATGACACACATTCCTCGCAGCTAATGGCGCATCAGCAATTGCTGCGAGAGTTCTCGCAAGGGCTCAAAGCGTTTTTGGATGATCTCAAGGTTACCAATCTAGATCAACAAGTTGCCGTCATGGCCTTTAGCGAGTTTGGTCGGCGCGTTCAAGAAAACGGATCGGCAGGTACGGATCATGGGATTGCTGGCCCAATGTTCCTTGCAGGTGGAGCTTTGCGTAGCGGAATCGTCGGAGCTCATCCATCGTTGACGGACCTTGACGAGGGTGACCTCAAGTTCTCGATCGATTTTAGGCAGGTTTACTCGACGGTGCTGACCAAATGGCTAGGCGTCAATTCACGCGTAATCGACTCGACTTCGGATTGCTTGGACCTATTTGCTGAAAGTTAGTCGCCGGACACTCTGTGGCCGGTTCTCAAAAGTCTACGCAAAGGCAGGTTCAATGAGCCAATATATACTGTAGGGAATAATCAGCAGCACGAATCCGCAGAATGCACATATGAAAACGGCAAGCAATGATTTTATGAGATCGGGACTTGCCAAGCACGTTGTCAGCCCGTATTTTTTCTAAGGATTGAG
>Ga0105045_10006559_pt1 | contig 10304 bp, 6 predicted proteins | sample MAT02_FD_78089 | JGI IMG/M metagenome (GOLD analysis project Ga0105045, IMG submission 78089) | Freshwater microbial communities from Lake Fryxell liftoff mats and glacier meltwater in Antarctica - MAT-02 (megahit assembly) | ecosystem: Environmental > Aquatic > Freshwater > Ice > Liftoff...
ATTCAAACCAATAGGCCTGGTGGATTTAGCGAATTGTTTGCAACACCGCTCGCTAATGTGGATACCAATATTGTGAATTCGAATGCAACGGGTTCTAAAGTGCAGGGCTTCTTTAACGTGGGTTCAGTTGCCAGTTTTGGCCGAAAGTTTAAGAGTCTCGATGAACTGAGTGAGAATTGATTGATTCGGGACTTAACGATTAATTCAATAGCAAATTAACCACCCCTAATGTAGCTTACAGGCTTAAATAAGGTTGTAGGTATGCCTCGTTTGTTTTTTGTAGCTGTAGCCATTTTTGTAACAGTAACTTCCGGATTTTGTCAAAGCGCAGTTGTTTTAGAAAACAACCCGGCTTTAAAATGGCAGCAGATCAATTCGCCCAACTTTAAAATACTTTTCCCGAAAGGATATGAAGAGCAGGCGCAGCGGATGGCCAATACCATGGAGCACATCCGCACCCCAGAAGCTCAGTCAATGGGAGTGGAACCCCGAAAGATTTCTATAATACTTCAAAATCAATCTTCTGTTAGTAATGGATTTGTTTCCATAGCCCCGAGAAGATCAGAATTTTTTGGGATGCCCTCACAGAATTACAACTTTATGGGCAATCTCGATTGGCTCAATCTATTGGCCACGCATGAATATCGCCACATCGTTCAATTTCAACATGCCAAGCGTGGCTTTAACAGAGCACTCTATTATTTATTTGGAGCCAACACGTTTGCAGCCATGGCGTATGCAGCCGTGCCACAATGGTTTTGGGAGGGTGATGCGGTTGCAACAGAAACAGCATTTACTTCTGGTGGAAGAGGACGAATCCCTAATTTTAATCTTCTTCATCGAACCAACCTGCAAGAGGGCAGAGTTTTCGATTACGATAAACAATATTTAAGATCGTACAAACATAACATACCCGATCACTATGTGCTGGGGTATAATATGGTTTCTTACTTGAGAAAGAAAACCGGAAATGCCGATACATGGGAAAATATTACCCGCAGAGCCTGGAGTGTTCCGTTTCTTCCCTATACTTTTTCAAGATCCATAAAGAAGGAGGCAGGATTGTATGTAAGCGAACTATATGATGAGATGGCTGCCGAACAGCAGAAGCAATGGGCGGAAGAATTAGCAAATACCACACTAACACCATTTGATGTTGTTAACAGCAGAAAGTCTAAGGCTTATACTGACTACGAGTATCCATTTGAAATAGGAACTGATTCGGTACTTGCGTTAAAATCCGGAATCGGAAACATTGAAGAGTTTGTAATTTTTTCGGAAGGAAAGGAAAAACGAGTGATGACTCCCGGGATTATAAATGTAACAGGCATGCTGTCGGTGGCAGCCAACCGCATTGTCTGGAACGAATATCGTTATGACCCCAGATGGCGTGTAAAAACATATTCTGTATTGGTGGGCTATGACCTAAAAACGAAACATCGAAAAGTAATTTCGCACCATTCGCGTTATGCGGCCGCTGCTTTATCACCCGATGGTACTAAAGTAGCCACAGTCGAAACCGGCACAGATTATCAGACTAGATTAATTATTATAGATTATGAAACTGGTGCTGTTCAGCAAGCTTTTGAAAATCCAACCAACGACTTTATTTCCATGCCGCGGTGGACTAAAGCTGGCAATGAAATTATAGCCTTGATTACAAATAAAAATGGAAAGGCAATTGCAAAGTTTGATTTGTCGTCTAATCAAATGACAGCGCTTACAGAGTTCACGGATGAAAACATTGGTTATCCGATATCCATAGGTAAGTACGTTCTTTACAACACACCACGCAGTGGCATTGATAATATTTTTGCTTTCGATATTTCATCTGGTAATTTCTATCAGGTAACATCCAGTAAGTATGGCGCATACAATCCATCTATTAGTGCTAATGGAAAGACATTATTTTACAACGAGCAGAGCCGTGATGGATTAAATGTGGCCAAAATTAATTTCGATCCTGCAAGCTGGGTTGCCGTTTCTAAATTTGAAAAACTTCCAGATTCAGGTTTTGAACATTTAGTAGAACAAGAAGGTCATCCGGACTTATTAAGCAATGTGCCAACTGAAAGTTTTGCTGTGAAAAAATATTCTAAGGTTGCACACATGTTAAATCCCTACAACTGGGGTGCCTATATTGACAATAGCCTTACTCAGGTTGAATTGGGAATTTCCTCGCGGGATGTTTTAAGTACAACGGCAATCAATGCGGGTTATATTTTTGATATTAATGAACGCACGGGCTCATGGAATGCAGGAATAAGTTACCAGGGATTTTATCCGATTATTGATTTGAATTTTTCGAAAGCTACGCGATCGGTTAATGAAGGTGAGTTGCAATATGACAAAGTTGTGGGCACCGATACAACAACAGTTGTTGACAATCTTACTTTTAAATGGAAGGAGCAAACTGTTGAGGCTGGATTGAGAATTCCATTGTTGACAACTTCATCACGTTACTTAAGCGACTTTACAATTTCAAATTACGTTGGTTATACACACGTAACGGACTTTCAAAACAGTATTGATGATGGTGGTCGATTAATACCGTCAAATTATCCCCAATATTTTTTTAGAAATTACGCTGGTAATGGCAATCTTATTTACAACCATCTTTCAATATCCAGCTTCCGAGTGTTGAAACGCAGCCGCAGAGATATTTATAGCAAATGGGGTCAAGCTTTCTTTATGAATATTTATGGAACTCCTTATGGTGGTGACTATACAGGAAATCAATTCTCCTTTCAGGGGCGACTTTATTTTCCTGGATTGTTTAAGCATCATTCTTTTTGGGGATACTGGGCGTATCAGAAAACAGACATTGCTGACATCAGATTGAGTACAGAACAAGGATTGGATAACTATACTTTCAGGAATCAGATTCCGCTACCAAGAGGACAATCCGTTTCGCGCTTTGAGAACTTCTATTCCATGTCTGCAAACTATGCGCTGCCGATTTGGTATCCCGATTTTAATCTTGGTCCCCTGATAAATGTTCAACGTATTCGTGGCAACGCGTTTATGGATTATGGATTTGGAAACAGCGATGTTAATCAAAGACCTACTTCAAGAAGTTATTTATCAACCGGGGTTGAAATAAAATTCGATATTAACGTAATCCGATTGCTACCCCAACTCGATGTTGGCTTTCGATATTCTTACGGTATTAGCCCATCAACTACCCGCTTTGAGTTTTTGTTAGGCACATTTAATTTTTAAGACAAAATTTGGGTAAAACGAAATAAATGATGTGCTTGAAAATAGCATAAATAGGCCTATTTTTGGTCACTTGAATCGTATCCCGATAGCTATCGGGACGTAAATCGTAAATCGTAACTAGTAACTAGAAAATGGCTGAAATAGTACGCATGCCCAAGATGAGCGACACCATGACGGAAGGTGTGATAGCTAAATGGCATAAAAAAGTAGGAGACACTGTAAAATCGGGTGAGTTGATGGCCGAAATCGAAACGGATAAAGCTACCATGGATTATGAAGCTTTCAATGCAGGAACCGTATTATACCTGGGTGCGAAAGAAGGTGAGGCTGTCGCGATCAATGGCGTACTTGCCATTGTTGGAAATAAAGGCGAAGATTTTAAAAGCTTGCTCAATGAATCAAAGAGTGAACCCGCTGAAAAAGAATCTGAAACTGCAAAAGAAGAAAAAAAATCAGAACCCGCTAAAGAATCTAAAGAGCCAGCCGTCTCTAATTCAGCAGATGCATCAATTGATACCTCGGGTATAAAAGCAGAAATTGTGTTAATGCCTAAGATGAGCGACACGATGAATGAAGGCGTAATTGCGAGCTGGAGTAAAAAAGTTGGTGATACTGTGAAGACCGGTGAACTGCTGGCTGAAGTTGAGACCGATAAGGCCACGATGGAGTATGAATCGTATAATGCCGGAACACTTTTGTATATCGGTGCAAAGGAGAAAGAATCCGTTGCAGTTAATGGAGTTCTAGCTATTATCGGAGAAAAAAATGCTGATTGGCAAACACTGTTAAAAGCACATAATGCAAAAGCATCAGGAGAAGCTAAGTCAGTGGCACCTGCGGCTGAGGAAAGTAAACCTGCTGACGAAACAAAACAATCAGAAGCAGAAGCATCAGCAGCACCAGCAGAATCAAGTTCATCGGAGACAAATGGACGTTTGAAAGCCTCGCCTTTAGCTAAGAAAATGGCGAAAGATCTTGGGTTTGATATTGGCAAAATTCAAGGCTCTGGCGAAGGTGGACGAATCACCAAACACGATGTTGAAACTTTTAAACCATCGGCTGCACCAGCAACTGAAGGAAAAGCATCTGCTCCGGTTGTGTTACAGAGTGTAGTAGGAGAAGAAAGTTTTGAGGAAGTTGCCGTATCGCAAATGCGCAAGACTATCGCGCGCAGACTTTCTGAGAGCATGTTTACGGCTCCGCACTTCTATGTTACCATGGAGATTAACATGGACAAAGCCGTGGAAGCTCGCAAGAGTATCAATGAGATTGCTCCCGTTAAAATATCATTTAATGACATCGTACTAAAAGCAACGGCTGCAGCACTTCGGCAACATCCGGAAGTAAATTCAAGCTGGCTTGTAGATAAGATTCGCAAGAACCATCATATTCATATTGGCGTTGCCGTTGCTGTAAAGGATGGTCTTCTTGTTCCTGTAATTCGCTTTGCGGATAATAAATCTCTTTCGCACATCGCAGTAGAGGTAAAAGAATTGGCTCAAAAAGCCCATGATAAAAAACTTCAACCAAGCGAGTGGGAGGGAAGCACCTTCACAATCTCCAACCTGGGTATGTTTGGAGTTGAAGAATTTACGGCAATCATCAATACGCCCGATGCCTGTATTTTGGCAATTGGTGGAATTAAGGAAACAGCGATTGTAAAGAACGGACAGCTTGCAGTTGGTAATGTTATGAAAGTTACCTTATCATGCGATCATCGTGTTGTCGATGGCGCAACCGGAGCCGCGTTCCTTAAAACCTTGAAAGGACTATTGGAAGATCCCGTAAGGATTTTGATTTAATAGAAGATAGTTTGTTAGAAAAAGGTCTGTGAAGAAATAGACCTTGAGGTTGACCATATTTTTAAAATTTTGATTTATAGAAATGATTATTCGCGATCCGATTCAAGTCTATGGTAAGAATCTGCTAACGCAGGAAGAGTCTGAATGTCTCAATTCTGTTACATCTTATTTACAAGCGAACAAAACTTGAATAATTGTTCAGTTTTTTTAAATCCTAGTCATGCAAAAAATTCATTCTACAACAATACTTGCTGTGCTGCACAATGGAAAAGTTTCCATTGGTGGCGATGGTCAGGCTACCATGGGCAACACGGTTGCCAAAAGCAACGTAAAAAAAATTCGCAAACTGCAAGATGGCAAAGTGATAACGGGTTTTGCTGGCTCTACTGCCGATGCCTTTACGCTGCTCGATCGCTTTGATGAAAAGTTAAGTGCTTATGGTGGCAATATGAAACGTGCTGCTATTGAGCTGGCCAAAGACTGGCGTACCGATCGGTTTCTTAGAAGATTAGAAGCCATGTTGATTGCGGCCAGTGAAGATCAGATTCTGGTAATCTCCGGAACAGGCGATGTATTAGAACCAGACAATCAGGTGGCGGCCATCGGCTCAGGTTCCATGTTTGCACAATCTGCCGCATTAGCGTTAAAGAAACATGCGCCACATCTTTCTGCTGAGGAGATCGTGCGCGAAAGCCTTGGTATCGCGGCTGATATTTGTATTTATACCAACCATAATTTGGTTGTGGAGAATTTGTAAAATTTACTTCACTTTCTTTCCCGGCATAACAGCACCACCCTGATACAAAGTGAGTTTCTCTACCTTGTTGTTTGCATCGCGCGAAAATTCAATCTGAGCTTCTACTATCTTAAGAAAGAATTTGGTTTCCGACTCAGGGTAAACTGCCACTTTAGGCTGCCCCGTTGCTTGAATAGATAGATTTCCTTTTTCAAGGGTTACTTCAATTTTAAATGTTGGCATAATCTCGTAGGTGCCAACATATTCCTTGAGTATTGTTTCAGAAATTACTATTGGTTTTTTTAACACTTTTAGTTCAAGTTTTGGATCAAGCAAATGAAATCCAAGATCATCGGCACCTGCTGTTGAGTTTGTTAAGATTACAACGGCTTTGTTTTTGGTTTTATCGAATCCGGCAAACGAACGGAAACCGCCCGTGCCGCCATTGTGCCACACAATATGTTCATTTTGGATGTGCCAGCCATAACCAATCTTCATCGCTCCGGCCTCGGCACGGGCTGTATGTGTAAGCTGAAATGCTTTTGAGAGCTGTGCGTTATCAGTTTTGAGCTGAGCAATCATAAACTTCATCATATCTTCGGTATTTGATATCAATCCACCAGCTCCGGTCAACACACTTTCGTTATCCCACGTCCAGGCTTTCATCGGCATATTTTCTGCATAGCCAGTCGCTAATCTTTTTTCGCGTTGCGTACCGCTTACAAAAGTTTCATTCATAGCAAGCGGTTTGGTGATGCGTTCAACTACCAGTTTTGGATATGGCTTTTCTTCAATTCGGGTAAGGATATAACCGAGTAGTCCCATACCTAAATTTGAATACTCATATTGACTTCCCGGATCGCGCGTTAACTCGCAGTTGCTGAGAAAAGCCGTGAGCGCGTCTTCGCGATAATCAATGTAAGGGTTTGCAGCATCAGCCGGACTAAAATTTAAAGGCATTCGTGTGAGTCCTGAATATGCGGTAGCCAAGTGCTCAATGGTTATAGCCTTGCCTTCTTTTTCTGGCAAAATCATTTTTGCAGGCAAATACTTCTGTGCCCGATCGCTAAAGGAAAGTTTATTTTCAAGACTAAGCATGGCTGCCATGCTGGTTGTAAATACTTTGGTGATGGATCCAATTTCAAAAAGTGTTTTAGCACTTACCGGTTCGCCCGACTGCACATTCATTACGCCATAATTGTAATAAGTGACTTTTCCATTTTCATAAATCGCAATGGCAATTCCGGGGGTCTCCTGAAAGTCAACGCGTTGTTTTATTTTCTCGTCTATAGTTTGGGCGAACCCAAATTGAAATGAAAAAGTAATGAGCGCTACTATCAGACTTTTTGGATTGATACTTTTAAAATTCATTGCTATTTTTTATTGAATTTAAGACCTATCGATAGCTTCTAAAATTATGGTACATGCTTTTTTAATTTCTTCTTCCGTAATAGTAAGCGGTGGCGCTATTCTGAAACTGTTTGGATGCGACAGAAACCAATAACAGATAACACCATTTTCTTTAGCATGCTGTACAATATTATTAACAATAGCTTCTGTTTCAAAATCAAACGCAAACAGCATCCCGATTCTTCGCATAGCTTTTATTTTAGGGTGTTTTAGCAAATGCTCAATTAGCTGGCCTTTCGCTTCAACAGTAGATATTAAATTTTCATTTTCAATTACCTCTAAGGTGGCGAGTGCTGAAGCACAACACACAGGGTTTCCACCAAAGGTTGTGATGTGGCCAAGCATGGGATCGTGCGTGAGTGTTTTCATTTTTTTCTCTGAAGAAATGAAAGCCCCAATTGGTAAGCCACCCCCAAATGCCTTTGCAATTGTTAGTATGTCAGGTACAATTCCAAAATGCTCGAATGCAAATAACTTTCCGGTGCGCCCCATACCGCATTGAATTTCATCAAGGATTAGTAAGGCTCCGGTTTCATTACATTGCTTGCGCACAGCTTGTAAATATTTTTTAGTAGGAATTCGAACTCCGGCATCGCCTTGAATAGTTTCCATGATAACGCAGGCAGTTCGCGAGGTAATGCTCGCGAGGTCGGCAAGATTATTAAACTCAATGAAATTGACATCGGGCAATAGTGGGCGGTAGGCTTGCTTTTTGGTTTCGTTGCCGGATACACTTAACGAACCATGCGTGCTGCCGTGATATGATTTTTTACATGAAACAATTTCGGTGCGGCCTGTGTAGCGCTTGGCTAATTTCAATGCGGCTTCATTCGCTTCGGTGCCGGAGTTTACAAAGTAGCTGCAGTTGAGTGAAGCGGGAAGAAGACTTGCTAATTTTTTTGCAAGTAGGTTAGGAGTTGCCTGAATGTATTCTCCATAAACCATCACATGCAAATGCTTGTCGAGTTGATTTTTAATTGCCCGAATAACATGTGGGTGGCGGTGACCAATCGCACTCACGCCAATTCCTGAAATCATATCCATATACAATTTGCCATCAGGAGTATATAGGTAAACTCCTTCGGCCCGTTCAACCGGTATTTGAAAAGGATAGGGCGAAGTTTGAGCCAGTGAATGGAGAAAGACTTCCTGCGAGAATTCCATGAGCAAAAATACAAAATGAAGCCACAGATTCACAGATTGCAGATCGAGTTATGATAGGTTAACTTTACATTCTGGAAATAGGTAGTTGGTATGTGCATAGCTATCCAAAACAAGTCAATGAATCTCCGAAGCTCTACGGAATCTAAAAAAGAAAACCTCCGCAGTTTCCCGCAGAGGCTTTATCAAACACCCTATCTTTGATAACTTTAAACTCTCGCTGGTCGCGAAGTTGAAGGCACCACATTCGATTTAATTTTTGATTGGTCTTTTGAGACTGCAGATAACGCAAACAGGATTCCAATTAACACAAGGATGATAAGCGCAACTAGTTGCTTCATCCTTACTTTCACATTAACATTCGACATCACCCTCATAATCTTCAGACTTAAATTCTACATCACGCTTCAAAGGTGGAGGCTCTTGCTGACTTTTATTCGACAATTATCGCGTAAAACATACATCTGTTGAATTATCAAAACTAATGATCACCACGCTAAACCTCACGAGAAACTTATTCATCCTAATTGTCTGTCCATCAATACTATAAAATGGTTTATGGATTTTTTTATACAATATCTTTTGCCATTTTGTCGTCATCCTGACTCTCTACTTGCAAAGATTTTTCCGATACTTGTTCGATGGCATATTTTGAGGTAAAAAAATTGATTAAGACGCTGTTGATTCTGTTTACTATAGTGTTGAGCGGTTGCGTTGGTGTCGACTTTGAAGATGATCCTATTGTGGGTGAACGGATTGAAGTTACCCTATCACAAGTTGCTTTACAGATTGATCAAACTTTTCAGGCTGAGGCGGTTTTTTATGATCAATATGGACTTACAAAGGACGTAGCTTTCAATTGGGTTTCTTCGGCACCCGCTATAGCATCTGTAAATGGCGAAGGCCTAATTACTGCGCATGCAGGGGGGCTGGCCTCTATTACCGTGTCTTTCAGCTCAACTCAAAATGAAATTTCGGTCAATGTGGTGCTTGACGAAAATCAAGTAGCTTCTGTCGTACTCAGCTCACCGGCAAATCAGACTTCCCTCATGCCAGGTGAGATGATTTCGCTAAATGCTATGGTGAAAAATATAAATGGCTTAGCGCTGCAAGGCCGCCAGATCGCATGGTTCAGTGAGAATGCTTCAATTGCCTCAGTTAATGCCCAAGGAGTTGTCACTGGTATAGGTCTTGGCATGGTTGACATTTATGCGATGGTTGAGGGGTTGAAAAGTAATACCCTAACCTTTACTGTTGGCACTGGACGCGCAGGCGTGTTTATTGGCACTGGCGGCTATAAAGCAATAGGTACAGCTTCATTAAGCGTAATAGATAATAAATTGATTCTTGAGTTGAGTAGCAATTTCGAGACAAGTTTTGCTTTAGGCACATTTATATATTTAGCCAACTCTACTAGTGGCGCGCAGGTGCGAGCCAGTGGTCTTGAGATAGCTCTAATTACTACCAATGGTGGCAAGACTTTCGATGTATCCGCGATTAACCCATCTGCGGGCTTGCTTGACTATAAGTATGTGATTATACTCTGTAAACCAGCTAGCCTTACTTTTGGGTTTGCTGAATTAAAATAATTATGAAGAAGGTTTTAGTTGTTCTGCTGCTTTTTGGTTTCATCCCGTCATTTGGTGGTGGCGGGTGGCCGCAGCCTAAGCGAAGCGGATATTTTAAGTTTTCTCAAAATTATATTGGTTCACCTTCCTATTTCGCCCCAGACGGAACCATTGTAGATATTACTACTATTCAATTGTTTACCTCTAGCATATATGGGGAGTATGGTTTTACGGATCGATTAACGGGAATTATTTACTTGCCTTTTTTTGTGCGTAGCACGCTAAACAAAATTCAGTACAACCAAAGTGGCAACTCTGTGCCAGGAGATGCATTGAATTCGATAGGCGATACTGATATTTCCTTGAAGTATGGACTCATTGTTAATAAGCCTATAGTGGTTAGCG
>Ga0105045_10006560_pt1 | contig 10303 bp, 8 predicted proteins | sample MAT02_FD_78089 | JGI IMG/M metagenome (GOLD analysis project Ga0105045, IMG submission 78089) | Freshwater microbial communities from Lake Fryxell liftoff mats and glacier meltwater in Antarctica - MAT-02 (megahit assembly) | ecosystem: Environmental > Aquatic > Freshwater > Ice > Liftoff...
CAGGCGCACGGCAAGCGCACCAGAGGCGTCAGTCACAGCGGGCGTGATGCGCGGCAGCGTCGATAGATCCACATCGGCGGAGGCCTGGAGCGCGAGTCCGGTTTCCATCGAGGCGTCACCAGCCAGCCGAATGCGCACGCCTGGTCCGCGCAGGCGACCCCGCTCGATGTGCGCCACGCCACGATCGATCGTGACGACGATGGGGTGCACATTCTCTAGTCTCAGATCGCCGCGCTGAATCGCCAGCGTGTCGACCTGAATCTGACCGCGCAGCGTCGCAGGCTCACGCATGCCTCCATCATCAAAGCGAACCATTCCGCGAAGGAGTCCCTCCGTCGGAATCGCGCCCGCATCCATCGCTGGCATGAAGCGCGCGAGGGACACGTCATCAATGTGAATCTTCCCGCGCAGCGGATAGAGCGACTGTCTTCCCACCGCGATGTCGAAGCCCACGTCGCCGTCCATCATCGTGCCGCAGATCAAAAACGCACTCGGCTGATCGAGTCCGCGCATCGGGCCATCCACCGTCTGAATCGGTGGGTCTTCGGGCCAATTCGCGTGTGCAAGGCCGCGACGTGCGTGGGCGCAGGGCTCGCTCTCGGGAACATTCCTTCCCCAGGTCAGCGCCTCCTGCACCCAGGGGTCATCCACGTAGGTAAGGCGCACATACGCGCGTCCATCACCGAGGGAGCGGCCTGCCGCGATCACGTCATGGACGCCAATGTCGGCGTCGACGAGCATGCGCTCGGCCGTGCCATGAACCAGCGCCGACACGCCGGCGATGCCGTCGAGTGCGCCAAATCGATCGCCGATGCCCTCGAGATCACGAAGCGCAAGCCGGTCTGCATTGGCGGTGATCTGCAGGACGCCGCCGCGCTCCATCGAGCCCGCGAGCGTGAGGACTCCATCGCCTTTGTGGAGCTCGACGTGGTCCATCGTGAGCACCCCGCCACGGTAGCTCTCGGACCAGTCGTACCAATTCCAGCTGCCTCGAAGGATACCGTTCTCGAACGCGTAGCCGTTGAGCGTCGCCGTTTGGATCCCCAGATCAAGGCTGGTGCGGAGCGTCCCGGAGCGTGAATCGCCGGGGTAGCCGTTCGTGTATTCGATCGTCGCTTGACCAGTGAGCACGCCCTGAAAGGGAGCGAAGCGCTCGTCCGTTTCGAAGTGGAATACATGGTAAAAATCGGCCAGCGTCATCCGCTCGAGTTGGATCCCGCCACGCATCGCGAAGCGGTTGTTGCGGAAGTTCAGGTAGACGTTCTCGCCGACGTAGTGGCTGTCCCGCTTGATGGCGACGAAGCGCGGAAACGTAACGCCCATGCCGTCGCGATCGAGATCGGCATCGGTCTCCACATCGCCCAATCGAAAAGCGTCGAACTCGAAGCCTGCGAGGCGTAGGTGACCCGTGACATGCGGGTCTTGGAACGACCCTTCAATGCGACACGAGGCGGGCCCAATGCCCGCCATTGCGAAGCCGTCGAGCGGTGAGATGTCGAGGAGGTTGGCCTCGGCGCGTGCGTCGACACGCAGCTGGTTGTGGAAGCCCAGCAGGACGTCGCCGAAGATGCGACTGCGGGGGAGATCGGCGACGAGATTCGAGAAGCGAACACCATCGGGGCGAATTGACCATCGTCCGACAAAATGCCCACGCGGGATGGCGATCACAGCCCGCACGGGTCGCACTTGGTAGGCATCTTTGGAGACCACGAAGTCGCGTGTGTGCAGGTCGATGGGCCCGCTGAGATCGATGTGCTCGGGGTCGGCGAGCGAGCCCTCAAGTCGCAGCTCTCCGTCGAAGATCCACTCCACGATCGAGCCTGATGAGACCTCGAATTGATCCATCAAGTGCGCGAACGAGAGGTCATCCGGGCGGGCGACGGCCACGACAGGGAAGTCTGGAGTGAGCCCAATTCGGGCGTCGATGTTGACGTGACCGCCACCCCCTTGCACGTCGACGACGGCGCCCTCGATGACGACCTCGTCGCGGTCCGCTGTGAAAGGCAGGCGCGCGCGATCACCCAGCCCGAACTGCTCGATGCGTGCGCCCTCGAGCTCGACGCTTCCGACTGCGCGCGGTGCGCCTTCGTGTCCGCTCAGTGTGGCATCCACGAGCACGCGCCCGACCATGCGCGGCAGGGTGATTGGGAGCTCAAGCGCAGCGAGCGTTCCGAGGTCGTAGCCCACACGCACGTGGCCGCGCACACGCCCGAGCCCGTCGATGTCCTGTGGAGGCGGCAGCGGCACGTAGACGTCTTCACCGTCGAGCGCGAGCGCTCCGATCGCGATGTTGGTCTCGATCACATGGAGCGCGTCAGGCGCTACCTCGACGCGTGCATGAAAACGCGTGAGCTCGTGGTGGCTCTCGGCGCGCTCGATGTTGCCGTGCTCGATGTCGGCGTCCACCGCGATGACGTGGCCCGTCTCACCGCGCACTTCCGCATTCACACCGCGGAGCTCGCCGTGCGCCCACGGGGCCGCATCCACCGTTACGTTGGAGTCACGAATCACGAGGCGTCGAAAGGGAAGTGTGGGCGCGCCTCCATCACCGTTCGACTCAATGCGCGGCAGATTGCGCACGCCGTCCTCACGCACGATCAGGTTCACGTTTGCCCGCTCAAGCTCGATCGAGCTGATCTCAACGCGGCCGTGCAGCAGCGAGCCAATCGAGGGCACTACGCGCAGCGCTTCTGCGTCGGCGGTGCGACCGTAGATTGGATCATCAAGCGCGATATCCGAGGCCACCAGCGAGAGCGGCACGAGCTCGATATGAACGCGACCCAGGGACGCTCGGAGACCGAGCTCATCGCGAATTGCCCCAACGGCAAGCTCACGCAGGCGTTGGTGTGCGTTCGATGAGCGCACGGTCGCCACGGCCATCGCAGGGATCCCAAGAGCAAAAAGCGCCAGCAGCGCCGTCCATCGACGGAAGCGCAGCCATGCGAGCGATCGCCTTTTTTTGCGGGACACCTAGTGGCAAAGCGTAGCAGCCACCTGGCGCAGGGCTCCCTTTTCGGCCTGCGGCAGCCGCGCGCAGGTTCAGCGAGTCAGCATCCCATCTTCGCTGTAAGGTGCGCGGGCGAGTCCAAGCACCACCAACATCACGGGAGCAAGCGATGAATCTGAGCGAACTGAATCATGACGAGACCCTCGTCCTTCTCGGCTTCATGCGGGTGATCATCCAGGCCGATGGCGAGTTCACCGAGAGCGAGCGCGTCCACGTGGCGAACGTTCGCACCGCGCTTGGCGTGGAGCGTTTTCAGACCGCGATGCAGGAGGCCACCCAGCGCTTCGACACGAACGACGCGCTCAAGGAAGCCACCCGGGCGATCGAACGTCCTGAGGCCCGCGAAGCGATTCACACGCTGCTGGTCGATGTCGCGGAGTCCGACAGCGTGACACCCGACGAAGAGAAGCCACTGCGTTGGATTGAGTCCTGGTGGTCGCTTCCCCGACATGGTGCATGAGCGATGGATCCAAACGCTTTCATTGATGAGCCGCCCGAGGGAAAGAGCCGCGAGACCGCGATCCGTCGCGATGCTGGAGGGCGTTGGTGGAACGCCGATGTGGCGATCACGCATCCGAATGTAAGCGCCGCATTCGACGGCTGGATTCGCCTCGCGGAGGATGGTCGGCTCTGTCTCGCGAACGATATCAACTGGGCCTACGTGACGATCGAAGGTGCGCCCTACACGGTGCGTCATGTCGTCTTCGGGGAGGAGATTCGCGTGGAGCTCTCGGGCGGTCTTGTTGAGCCTCTTGATCCGTCGACGCTCCGGCTGGATGAGGCCGGACACCTCTATTGCGATGTCCTCGAGGGAACGCTCGCGGCCACATTCTCGGGGGCCGCGATGAATGAGTTGGCGGACGCACTGGAAGACGATGGGCGTGCGCTGGTGCTGCTCGGCAGGCGTTGGCCGTTGAACTCGTCATCGGACCCGCTCGTGCCTCATCGCGAAGCAGAGGCACGCGTGGTAGACGCGCCGCAGTCATGAAGAAGCAAGACCTCTTGGCCGCGCTTGTTGTGGTCGTCCTCGGCGGCCCACTCGCGTTCATGCTCACGAGCGCATTCGCCGATGGTGAGCTGCGTCGACACGAGATGCCTCTGCGGGCGATGCTCGGAGACAGCGCGTACGAGTCGCTTACGCGCGGCGAGGACAGCGACGTTCACTACATGGGCAACGAACGTCTCGTGCCCGACTTCGAGCTTCTCGACGAGCAGGGCAACACGTTCAGCATGCGCGCGATGCGTGGACGCGTGGTCGTGCTGAACTTCTGGACGACGACCTGCGGCCCCTGCATCGAGGAGATGCCCAACCTCGTCCTGCTCTCACGCATCCTCGCTGATCGCGATGACATCGAGCTCGTGTCCATCTCGACGGATCGCAGCTGGGACGAGATTCGTACTGTCCTACCGCCGAACTCAGAGATGCGCGTTCTGCTCGATGCCGATCGCTCGGTCGTCCGAGGTCGGTTCGGAACCCGTATGTATCCAGAGACTTGGATCATTGACCCGAATGGGGCGGTTCGCTTGCGCATCGACGGCGCGCGCGATTGGTCGAGTGCGGTCGCGCTCGATCTCTTCGAATCCTACCTCTAGCGCTGGTCATCGCCGGTCACGGAATGAAAAAGGGCCTGTCGGAAGACAGACCCTTTTTCTTTGGTACCAGAGGTGTGCTTAGGCGCGCTCGAACAAGCCCGCTGCGCCCATGCCGCCGCCGATGCACATCGTGACGATGGCGTAGCGTCCGCCGCGACGACGAAGCTCGTAGAGCGCCGTGGCCGTGAGCTTGGCGCCCGTGCAACCAAGCGGGTGACCGAGGGCGATCGCGCCGCCGTTCACGTTCAGCTTGCTGTCGGGGATACCCAGCTCGCGCTTGCAGTACGTGGCCTGGCTGGCGAAGGCTTCGTTCATCTCGATCACATCAATGTCAGCGATCGTGAGGCCCGTCTTCTGAAGGAGCTTGCGCACCGCAGGGAGCGGACCGATGCCCATGATCGACGGGTCGACGCCAACTGTGACGAAGTGCTTGAACTTGCCAAGTGGCTTGATGCCGAGCGCGTCGGCCTTGGCCCTCGACATCACGATGGCTGCAGCGGCGCCGTCGGAAATTGGCGAGCTGTTTCCGGCCGTGACCGAGCCGTCCTTCGCGAACACGGGACGAAGCGCACCAAGGGCTTCGAGCGTGGTGTCGGGGCGCGGAAGCTCATCAATATTGAAGTCGAAGAGGATGCGGTTCTGGCCGTCGTAGCGAACACCGTGGACGTTGACGATCTCGTCCTTGAACTTGCCCTCAGCGATGGCGTTCGAGGCGCGCTTTTGCGAAGCGAGCGCGAACTCATCTTGCTCGGTGCGCGAGATGTTGAAGCGCTTGGCGACATTCTCGGCCGTGATGCCCATCGGCGTGTAGACGGCAGCGACGCGATCCATCGCTTCAGGAGAAGCCGAGAGCTTGTTGCCCGTCATCGGCACGAACGACATCGACTCGACACCACCGGCCACAACGACATCCGCGGAGCCTGTGAGGATCTGTCCGGCGGCGATCGCAATCGCCTGCAAGCCCGAGGAGCAGAAGCGATTGATCGTCATCGCGCTGGTCTCTTCGGGAAGCCCCGCGAGCATCCCGATCACCCGCGCCACGTTGAGCCCCTGCTCACCCTCGGGCATCGCGCAACCGAGCACGATGTCTTCCACATCGCTCGCTTTGAGCTGAGGCACGCGCGCCATCAGCCCCGCGATCACCTCCGCGGCGAACTCGTCGGGACGACGCTGCGCCAGCGAACCCTTATGCCCACGGCCTACGGCCGAACGAACTGCGTCTACAATCACGACTTCGGTCATCGTCACACCTCGGATGCGACCCTAGCACCTGAGGAAGTATTTCCCTCGCGGGAAAAGTACGGTCATGCTTTTCTGACGCCGCAAAGAGGCCAGCGTCCTCGCACGACTCACCTTCCCGGCAGAAAGAGTCTGGGCTCGCAAAATGAGGGGCTTGCGAGAATCCAATCGCCCGGTACCCTCGCGCCCTCTATGACCACCAAGAATAACCAGCAAGAGTTTCTTCTCGACAAGCGCATCGTTCAGCGGAACGTCGACAAGGGCCTCATCGATGCGAAGACGGTGGAGAAGCTTCACGCTGCACTTCCCGACCGTTCGGACAACGTTGCAATCACCAGCCTGGACGACGACGAGTCGACCGACGCTGGCGACGACGAGGAATGAGCCGTGACGTCCGCGAGCGACTTGGACGACGACCTCGCACCGCTTCCGGGCGGTGACGGAACGCCCGCGATCGATTTCAACACGTTCGTTCTCTCGCTCAGCGCAAGCTGCATGATCCAGCTCGGCGACCTCGCGAGCCCGGGCCAGGTGCAGGACCTGCCTGGTGCGCGTCAGACGATTGAGATCCTGCAGACGCTTGAGAAGAAGACGCGCGGCAACCTCTCAGGCGAAGAGGAGCGCGTGCTTCATCACGTGCTGCACGACCTTCGTCAGCGCTACATCACGAAGATCTAAGCGCATCCCGTCCAATCAAGAGGCGTGAGAGTCATTGGCTCTCGCGCTTCTTGCGTTCCGTCGTTGTAGTGTCCGCGCATGAGCCGCTCTCTCACCATTCGCCTCGATGCCTACGACCGTGATGCGCAGCGCACGATCCACGCCGCCCAAGCCCTCGCGGACGAGCGAAAACATCCCGAGGTCGAGCCCGTGCACATCCTGCATCGCTTGCTCGATCGCAACGACGTCGCGCAAGCGCTTGTGCGTCGTCTGGGCATCGACCCGATCGACGTCGTGCTTGAGGCCGAGGCGGTGTTGCGCAAGCTGCCGAAGGTGGATGGCGTCATCGCGTATTTCTCGCCGCGTCTGCATGAGTTGCTTGCGCGTGCGGAGGCCGAGGCGGCCCGTGAGAGGGGCTCGCTCGTCACCAGCACACATCTGCTCGTCGCGCTCACGCTGGAGACGCAGGGCCCTGTGGCGAGCATCCTGCGGGGCGTTGGGTTGACGTCGAATACGCTGCGAGACGCCTCGCGCGCCCCTGCGGATGCGCCCATGACGAAGGCGGCTCCGGTGACGCCTACGACTGAAGCACGCGGCAAGGTCGACCCAATCGCCGAGCATGGAATCGATCTCGTCGCCAAGGCGCGTGCGCAGCTACTCGACCCGGTGATCGGCCGTGACGGAGAGATTCGTCGCATGCTGCAGGTGCTCGCGCGCCGCCTGGAGAACAACCCGCTGCTCGTGGGTGAGCCGGGCATCGGGCGCACCTCGATCGTGCACGGTCTGGCGATGCGCATCGCGAGCGGAGACGTGCCGGCGGTCGTTGCTGGAAAGCGACTGATCTGGCTGGAGCTTGCGTCGGTCCTGGCGGGTGCGCGCCTCAAGAGCGAGGGTGAAGAGCGCGTGCGCTCGCTGCTCACGGCCGCACGGGATGCGGGGGATGTGATCCTCGTCTTGCCAGACCTCTCGTCGCTCGCAGGAGACCGCGCGCAGCCAGGTCTTGCGGCGCTGCTGGGCAGTGCGCTCGGTCGCGGAGAGCTACGCGCGATTGGTCTCGCGACGCCTGGCGTGGTGAAGCAACTCGCTGATGGCGAGCCCACGCTCTCACGTCGCTTTGTTGCCATCCCGATTGAGGCGCCCTCGCCCGACGAAGCCATCGCGATCGTGCGCGGCATCGTTCATCGCTATGAGGCCAAGCATGCGGTGCGTATTGCGGACACCGCGATTCAAGCCGCCGTGCGTCTCTCGCGTCGCTATGTGCCGTCGGCGAATTTGCCCAAGGTTGCCGTCGATCTGATCGATGAGTCCTCCGCGCGCGTGCGTGTTGAACTCGATGGAAAGCCAGCGGATGTCGACGCCAGAGAGCGCAAGCTTGAGACGCTCGATGCGCAGATTCGCTCGCTCCTCGATGACACGGATGAACACAGCATGCGCGCGCGCGCCGGGTTGGAGGAGGCAGCGAATGTGCTGCGTCCGGAGGTTGAGTCGCAGCGCGCGAGCTGGTCTTCTGCGTCGACGCGACTTGCCGAAGTGAAGGGCTTGGAGGCGCAGCTATTGGGGCTTCAAAACTCTTATGACGAGGCGACGCAAGCTGGCGATCACGCCCGCGCAGGGGAACTCCGCTTTGGTGCGATCCCGCTCCTGGAAAAGAAGCTCGGTGAGCTTCGAACGTCGCTTGGCGACATCAAGATGCGCTCGGATCGCGTGAGCGATGCGGACGTGGCGGATGTGATCGCGGAGTGGACGGGCGTCCCCGTGAGTCGGATGCTCGCGTCGGAGCAGACGCGCTTGCTGGAGATGGAGCAGACCCTTCAAGCGCGCGTGGTGGGGCAAGAGCTCGCGGTGAGCGCCGTCTCCAAAGCGGTGCGTCGCGGACGTGTTGGCCTGCGTGATGCGCGAAGGCCGATCGGCTCGTTTCTCTTCCTCGGCCCGACCGGTGTAGGCAAGACCGAACTCGCGAAAGCGCTCGCGGAATTTCTCTTCGATGACGACGCCTCGCTCACACGTCTCGATATGAGCGAGTTCATGGAGAAGCATATGGTCGCGCGCTTGCTCGGCTCGCCTCCGGGCTATGTCGACAGCGAAGAGGGCGGCTTTCTCACCGAGGCCGTGCGTCGCAGGCCTTACAGCGTTGTGCTCTTCGACGAGATGGAGAAGGCGCATCCCGATGTGTTCAACATCCTTCTTCAAGTGCTCGATGACGGGCGCCTGACCGACTCGCGCGGACAGGTCGCGCACTTCGCCGATACCGTCGTGATCATGACGTCGAATATCGGGAGCCACGTCATCCTCGATCATCCCTTCGATGAGAACGCCACGCCCGAGCAGGAGAAGATCTCGAGCGAGGTGCTTCGGGGCAAGCTGGAACGCGAGCTTCGAAAAAGCTTTCGCCCCGAGTTCTTGAACCGCATCGACGATGTCGTGATCTTTGATCCGCTCGGAAAAAAAGAGCTACGCGGCATCGTCGACATTCAGCTGCGTGGGCTCTCCAAGATGCTCAGCGAAAGAAGCATCTCGCTCAACGTGACCGACGAGGCGAAGACCCGTCTCGTCGACCTTGGACATGAGCCTGCCTTCGGAGCGCGCCCGCTGCGCCGCGTGATCTTGAGGAACCTTCAAGACCCCCTCGCTGAGACGATCCTGCGGGGCGGCTATGCGAACGGCGATGCGATCGAGGTCGACGTAAAAGACGGCGTCTTCACGTTTGAGAAGGCCGCTCGCCAAGCTTGACGGAGGTGCGGGGTTTCATTCGCGTGACGTCCCGACTCCTCCTCGCATTTCTGCTGCTCAGTGTCGGCGTGAGCGCCGTTCGTGCACAGGAGTCGCCGCTTGTCCTCGTGGTGAATGCGCCGCGCTACGAGCGCGCCACGCAGCGTGCGGTGCGCCCACGCGCATTCAGCACAGAGGGTTTTCGTTGCGACCCAGCGGATGTCGCCTGCGCGCGCGCATACGTTCAAGTACATGCCAACGCGCAGTTGCTCTTCGTGAGCGTGCTCTACGAGCGTCGCGCATGTGTTCCCATCGTGCGCGCTGGACGTAGGGTTGGCTCAAGAATGCTTCAAGCCCTGGTCGTCTCGCTCAGCCTCTACGATCACGATGGGCACCTCGTCCGTGAGTCACGTGCAGAGATGCCCAGCGGCGCGGATGACCGCGAGTTCACCACCGAGCAAGTGCGCGCCTTCTTCGAGAGCTAGCCGGGAACTTTTACGCGATGCCGTTGTCTGCCTGCAGATGAGCGAGACCAGCACAGCCAAGTCGATGCCACCGCACCGTACGGAGGAGTATGGTGCTCGGCCGATGAAGCGAGACTCTGTAAGCCGACCGATCCCGGATGGAAGACATCACCTGCTTGTGCCGGTCTCTGTCGTTGTCTCGGCCTCGCTGCTTTACGGCGCGCACCTGAGCTTTCCTATCGTGGCCACGGTCGCGCTTGGCTTTGTCGGGCTCTATCTCGTTGCGCCCCAGTTCATTCGCCGCTCACGCGAGGCCTTCGATCAGGACGCACTGAAGATGCGCGCCTCGGGCATGGCCACAACGTCTTCACTGCGTGGTCGCTTTGAACAAGCGCGGCTCTTTCGATGGCTGGATGCGCCCGCCGAGGTGGACGCGCGTCGGGGCATGATCGCGCTGGAGGCGAAGGATGCTGAGGCGGCGAAGAAGCATTACGCGGATGCGATCAGTGGATGGTCTGCCGAGCCTCCGCTTGGGGTGCTCGCGGGCTATGCGCATTCGGCCTACGACACGAAGGATGATGTGGAGGCCGTGGTCTCCTTGCAGAAGCTGCTGGAGCGCGGTGGGACGCTTCCG
>Ga0105045_10006561_pt1 | contig 10303 bp, 11 predicted proteins | sample MAT02_FD_78089 | JGI IMG/M metagenome (GOLD analysis project Ga0105045, IMG submission 78089) | Freshwater microbial communities from Lake Fryxell liftoff mats and glacier meltwater in Antarctica - MAT-02 (megahit assembly) | ecosystem: Environmental > Aquatic > Freshwater > Ice > Liftoff...
AAGAGATTGGGACGGGGCCCAGATGGCGGAATTGGTAGACGCACCAGCTTCAGGTGCTGGCGCTCGCAAGGGCGTGGAGGTTCGAGTCCTCTTCTGGGCACCATTTTTCTCGCGCGGGGACGCGGGTGGGGCGGGCGGGTTAGCTGCCCTTTTTCTTGCGGTGGCTGTCGAGGTCGAGGACGGCGTTGTCGGTGCCCTCGCCCTGGAGCAGGCCAAGGCGGCGGGCGACTTCCTGATAGGCCTCTACTTCGCCGCCAAGGTCGCGGCGAAAACGGTCTTTGTCGAGTTTCTCGTTCGTCTGCATGTCCCATAGGCGGCAGCCATCGGGGCTGATTTCATCGGCCAGGATGATACGGCTGAACTCGCCTTCGAACCAGCGGCCGAATTCAAGTTTGAAATCGACCAGGCGGATGCCGACGGCGGCGAACATGCCGGACATGAAATCATTGATGCGGATCGCCATATCCTGAATATCGTGCAACTCTTCCTGAGTGCACCAGTTGAAGCAGGCGATATGTTCCTCGGCCACCAACGGATCGCCGAGCGCGTCATCCTTGTAGCAATATTCGATCAGCGTGCGCGGTAGCGGCGTGCCTTCCTCGATGCCCAGCCGTTTGGACAGGCTGCCAGCGGCGACGTTGCGCACAATGACTTCGATCGGCACAATTTCAACACGGCGGATCAGCTGTTCGCGCATGTTGAGGCGGCGGATGAAATGATGCGGCACGCCGATGTTGCCGAGCAGCGTAAAGACATGTTCCGATATGCGGTTGTTCAGCACACCCTTGCCATTGATGGTGCCGCGTTTTTGCGCATTGAACGCCGTCGCATCATCTTTGAAATATTGGATCAGCGTATCGGGTTCAGGCCCTTCGTACAGGATTTTGGCTTTGCCTTCATAGATTTGGCGGCGACGAGCCATCGTTTGCACCCTTTTGTCGTGGTCAAAAAGAACAGGCCCCGGGGGGCACGACGCGCTGAACCAGCGAGTCGGGCTTCCGGGGCTATTGCAAGGGCTATAGCGTGGTTTTGCAGGCGCGTCACCCGTCGCGCGGCCCGGAGTCCAACGATGGCACGGGCGCAGGCGCGAACGGCGGATCACTGGCGAAACGGATGGGCGGCGCGATATGTGCCTGTTCGCCAGCGTGCACGATCAGGCCGCGCTGGGCGATGTGCGGCTGATCGAAAGCTTCGCGGAAGCTGAGCACGGGGGCAAAGGCGACGTCCTTGTCGGCGAACCAGGCCTCCCACGCCGCGCGGGTACGGGCGGCAAAGGTTTCGCGCAAAAACCGGGTGAGCGGGGCTTGCGCAGGACCGGCTTCCGCCTCGGCCAACGGGATAAGATCGGGGCGGCCCAGCGCGGTGAGCAGGGTGCGGGCGAATTTGAGCTCGCGCCCGCCAAGGACGACGTGCTGGCCATCGGCAGTCGCATAAACCTGATAGAAGGCCGCGCCGCCCAGGCTGCGCTGAGTGGCCGAATGTGGGGCGTCCCCACCCACGATAGCGCCGCCCGCAGTGTGGACGCACCAAGGGAGCATGGCGTCGAACATGGCGACATCGACATAATCGCCCTCGTCCGTCTGCGCGCGCCCGATCAGCGCCATCAGGATTGCCGACAGCGCGGTCAGCCCCGCCGCCATGTCGGCGCTGGGCGCGCCGGGCACGACAGGGGTGCCATCGGGACCATCGTTGACGCTGAGGAAGCCGGCGAGCGCCTGAACCGCCATGTCGTGCGCAGGGTGGTGGGCGAGCGGGCCGGTCTGGCCAAAGGCGCTGATCGAGGCATAGACGATGCGCGGGTTGATGGCGCGGACGGCGGCATAGTCAAAGCCCAGCCGTGCCATGACGCCGGGGCGGAAACCTTCGACAAAAACATCGGCGGTGCGCACAAGATCGGTAAGCGCGGCGCGGCCGGCAGCGCTTTTCAAGTCGAGCGCGATGCTGCGTTTGCCGCGATTAAGGTTGGCAAACCAGACGCTGTGGTCGCCCGCGAACGGGGCCATGTCCCGAACGGGATCGCCCGCTGGCGGTTCAACCTTGACCACCTCTGCGCCCTGGTCGGCCATCATGACGGTGAGCATCGGGCCGGGGAAAAATTGCGTGAGGTCGATGACGCGGATGCCGGTGAGTTTGCCCATGATCAGCGGGGTAGCATGGCGGCGGGGGCGTGCAAGAGGGCTTGCGTTGTTGGAAATGATATGTTCTATTTATGTTCCAATTGAGAAGGAGCCGATTCGGTGGGTGAAACTGCACAAGCCAGCGGCGGATGCCACTGCGGCGCGATCCGTTACACAATGCCGACCAAGGTGGCGCATCATGCCTTGTGTCACTGTGCCGATTGCCGCCGCCATGCGGGCGCGCCTGCGGTAGCCTGGGCGCTGGCACCGGTTGATGCGGTCGCGATCGCCGGGGAAGCACAGGTGTATGCCAGCAGCGAACATGGGCGGCGGCATTTCTGCGGCACCTGTGGGACCGGGTTATTTTACATCAATGACGCGATTTTTCCCGGGATGATCGATGTCCAGTCAGCGACGCTGGATGATCCCGATGCGATTGCACTGGGGGCGCAGATTCAGCTGGCGGACCGGATCGGATGGATGGGACATCTGGACGATGTGCCGGGGTTTGAACGCTATCCACCGATGGGGTGATATCTGGATTCTGCGCGCCCACCTGCCCTTGCGCGCGAAGTGACGCAATCCAGGCCGTAATGACAGTGAGTAAGGGTTAGCCCGCCCCCCGTCGTGCGTCCCACCAGGCCAGTCGTTCGGCAATGCGTTTTTCGAAACCACGATCGGTGGGGGTATAATAGGTCTGCATGCCAAGCCCGTCTGGCCAATAATTTTGCCCGGAAAAGCCATCGGCGCGTTCATGGTCATAGGCATAGCCCGCGCCATAGCCGATATCCTTCATCAGCTTGGTCGGCGCGTTCAGAATATGCGCGGGCGGAGCAAGGCTACCGGTGTCTTTGGCCGATTTCCACGCCGCCTTTTGCGCCACATAGGCAGCGTTCGATTTGGGGGCGGTGGCGCAGTAAAGGCAGGCCTGAACAATCGCCAGTTCCCCCTCGGGTGAACCAAGAAAGCGGTAAGCCTCGACCGCCGCCATGCACTGAATGAGCGCCTGCGGATCGGCGAGGCCGATGTCTTCGCTGGCGAAACGAACGATGCGGCGCAGGACATAAAGCGGCTCCTCCCCCGCCACCAGCATGCGCGCGAGCCAGTAAAGCGCGGCTTGCGGATCGGACCCCCGCAGTGATTTGTGGAGCGCAGAGATCAGGTTGTAATGCCCGTCGCGGTCCTTGTCATAGACCGGCATGCGGCGGTGGAGCAGTGCAGCGAGCGCAGGCGGATCGAGCGGGTCGGAGACCCCGGCGGCAAGCAACGTCTCGACCTGATTGAGCAGGAAGCGGCCATCGCCATCAGCGCTGGTGATGATCGCGTCCCGCGCATTGGCGGTAAGTGGAAGCGGCGCACCGGTGACAGCCTCCGCGCGGTCGAGCAGTGAGGCGAGAGCCGCATCATCAAGCCGGTGAAGCACCAGCACCTGCGTCCGGCTGAGCAGTGCGGCGTTAAGGGCAAAGCTGGGGTTTTCGGTCGTCGCACCGACCAGGATCACCGTGCCACGTTCGACATAGGGCAGGAAGCCATCCTGCTGAGCACGGTTAAACCGGTGGATTTCGTCCACGAACAACAAGGTCCGCTGGCCATTGGCGGCCAACCGATCGGCGTCGGCAAAGACTTTCTTGAGGTCGGCAACACCGGAGAAGACTGCGCTCAATGATGCGAAGCGAAGGCCTACGGCATTGGCCAGCAGGCGCGCGATGCTGGTTTTTCCGGTGCCGGGTGGCCCCCACAAAATGATTGAGGCAAGCGTCTGGTTGGCGACCATGCGGCCCAATGCGCCATCGGGGCCGGTGAGATGATCCTGTCCAACCACATCGCCGAGCGACGCGGGGCGCAGGCGTTCGGCGAGCGGAGCAATGGGCGGAGTACCTTGGGCCTCGGAGGCGAAGAGATCGGTCATGGGGTTACTTCAAACCGGCGTCATTGCGAGCGCAGCGAAGAAATGACTGCGTTATTTTTCAACGGATTTCCGCATCGCTGAGCAACCCCAGCCCGCGTTGCCGCCGCGCGATCAGGCGCAGATAGGTGTCGGCGACGGTCTGGTTGATCGCGTCCCAGCTGAATTCCTGGCTGCGCGCTGCGCCCGATGCACCGTGATCAGCGCGCAGGATTGGATCGGCACAGTAGTTGGACAGCGCGTCGGCGAACTGGCCGATGGCTCCCGGGCGGACGAGGCGGCCCGAGCGTTTATCGGCGACCAAACTCTCGCTGCCTGTGGCCTTCGCGGCGACCACCGGCAGGCCGCATGCCATTGCCTCCAGCGTCACATTGCCAAAGGTTTCGGTGACCGACGGGTTGAACAGCATGTCCATGCTGGCAATGGCGCGCGCAAGGTCGGCACCGCCCTGAAAGCCCACGAAATGTGCATCGGCCAGCCGGGTTTCAAACCAGTCGCGGGCCGGCCCTTCGCCCACCACCAACACATCATGCGCGACGCCGCGACGCTTGAGTTGATCGATCGTGTCGGAAAAGACGTCCAGCCCCTTTTCCATCACCAACCGCCCGAGGAAACCAATAACAGGGGTAGTATCAGCGATGCCCAGCCCCTGCCGCCAAGCCAGATCGCGGCGCGCGGGGTTGAAAATCGTGCGGTCAACGCCGCGCGACCAGATGTCGATGTCATAGTTCATCCGCTGTTCGCGCAGCAGCTGAGCCATCGATTCCGACGGCGCGACGAGCGCATCACAGCGGCGATATAATTTGCGCAACCACGCCTCGATCACGGGTTCGAGGAAGGACAAGTTATAATAGCGGAAGTAAGTTTCAAAACGTGTGTGAACCGATGCAAGCACCGGCAGGCCTTGGTCTGCGGCCCATTTGCTCGCCTGCCGCGCGACACGGTCGGGGCTGGAAATATGCAGAATATTGGGTGCAAAAGCCGCTAAATCCGCCTGGATCCGACGCGACAGACGCACCGGCAGGCGATATTCGGGGCGGCCCGGAATCGCGATACTAGGCACGCTGATCAGATCGCCGACGGGTTCGAAGGCGGGCATTTCAACCGTTGGCGAGTAAACCCGCACCGCCGCCCCCTGCCGCAGCAGATATTCGACGAGCCGGTTCAACGCCTGATTGGCGCCGTCGCGAACATAGTTATAATTGCCGCTGAACAGGGCGATACGCAGGTCCGAGGTGTGCATGATGCGAAGTTAGCGGGGATTGGCAGGGCGTGCAAACGCAAGCCGCGCCCTATTCCACCTCACCCCGGCCCAAGGGCGCTTCATAATCAAGCCGTGCTGGCGGGTGGAGTAGCAACCGGTCGACGCGGCGGGCATCGGCGGAGAGGATTTCCAGCCGCCAGCCGCTGGGGTGCATAATGACTTCGCCCACCGTTGGCACATGGCCCGCGAGCACGGCGGCAAGCCCGCCCATGGTGTCGACATCCTCGTCAATGGCGGCAAGTTCGGGCGCAATCGCCTCGCCAGCATCATCGAGTTCGGCGCGGGCATCAACCTCCCAACAGCCGTCGGCGCGGCGGGTAAACATAGCCTCGGGCTCATCGTCATGTTCGTCTTCAATCTCGCCAACGATTTCTTCGACCAGATCCTCGATAGTGACGAGGCCTTCGGTGCCCGAATATTCGTCGATCACGATCGCAAGATGCGTGCGAGTGGCGCGCATTTCGGCCAGCAGATCAAGCACGCCCATCGATTGCGGGACATAACGCGGCTGGCGCATCAGATCAGCCAGCGGGGGCGGTTCGCGCCCAGCGGCCAGCACCGCAAAAACATCCTTTACATGAATCATGCCGACGATGTGGTCGAGTCTGTCGCGGTACACCGGCAGACGGCTGTGCCCCGCATCGGCCAGATGTGCGACCAGTTCGGTAAAGCTGGCTGTATCGGGAATCGCAATAATGTCCGAGCGCGGTACGGCGACATCATCCACCCGCATTTCGCCAAAGTGCAGAAGGTTGCGCAGCATCTTGCGTTCAACCGACGACATCTTCCCGACCGGGCCAGATGCCGCGCGCGCGCCGCGATCCTCCTCTGCGTCGTCGATAACCTCTTCAATTTGTTCGCGCAGGGTTGGCTCGTTGTTCGATCCGAACAACATCCCGGTCAGGCGTTTGAACAGCCCGCTACTTCGACTGTCGCTGTCGTCGCTGCGGCTTGCACTTTGCTGGTCGTCTGACATTGCCCCGTTTCCTGCCCGTCAATCGGGCAAAGCTTGATGATCCGCATATGGGTCCGCGATCCCCAGCGTGGCAAGCGCTTTTGTTTCCAACGCCTCCATCGCATCGCCGCGGGCATCGTCCCGATGGTCATAGCCAAGCAGATGGAGCGTGCCGTGGACAATCAGGTGCGCGGCGTGATCCGCAACGGAAATGCCGCGCTCCCCCGCCTCGTGCGTACAGGTTTCGTGCGCCAGGACAATATCACCCAACAACAGTTCGCCATCATCGGTGTCGGCGAGCATTACAAAATCATCGGGGTCATATTGCGGAAAAGAAAGAACATTCGTCGGTTTATCCATACCGCGATAGTCGCGGTTGAGCGCCTGAACCTCGGCATCATCGGTCAGGCGGATGCTGATTTCCACCAGCGGCGCGGCATCGGCGAGGGGCGCATGCGGGGTGTGGGTCAGCGCGGCGGCAACCGCCCCCTGCGCCAGCGCCGCCCAGTCGCGGGTACCGGGCCAAGGAGGCAGCGCAGCAGTTTCGACATGAAGCATATTGCGGCCCTAAGCGGGCAGCAGGATTCGTGCAAGGCGGCACCGTTCATCGCGCGCCCGACCCGGTCCGCATGCAAACACTGGTGAAAATATGATGACGGCGCTAAGATGGTCTGATGACAAGTGTCCCCCGCATCCAGCAAAGCATCCTGGCCGCCAACGAACGCCGCCTGCTGAACTGGCTGTGCCCGCGGTTGCCGCAATGGATAACCCCCGACATGATGACAATGCTTGGCTTTGCCGGAGCGTTGATGGTTGGTGTAGGGTATATCTTCAGCATCCAGAATCTGACGTGGCTGTGGCTGGCGCAACTGGGTTATCTGCTCAACTGGTTCGGCGATTCGCTGGACGGCAGCCTGGCACGCTATCGCCGGATCGAGCGGCCCAACTATGGCTATTTCATCGACCATAGCGTGGACGCGCTGGCGACGATGGCGATGCTGGTCGGGTTAGGACTTGGCCCGTTTGTCGAGTTGGAGGTCGCGCTGCTGGCGCTCGTCGCCTATCTGCTGTTGTCGATTCATACCTATTTATGTGCGCAGGTGATTGACGAATTCAAGCTGACCTACCTTGCCGGCGGGCCGACCGAACTGCGCTTGATGCTGATGGCGATGACGGCGGCGATGTTTTTTGTCGGGCAGGACAAGCTGTTCGGCACCGGATTGTCGGCGTTCGATATCTTTGCACTGGTGGTCGCGGCGATATTGGTCGGGATTTTTGTTTCACAGACGGCGTCAACCGCCCGATTGCTGGCGAAACGCGAGGGTTAGAGGCACGGCCCTTATGTGCAATTCCGCATCCCGCAGCGCACAGTGCGGGATCGGCCGCTGGTCGCCCTAACCGCGCACGCGCGCCATTGGGTAGCTGCCCAGCAAGCGCACTTCGTTGCAGTGGAAGCGCAGTTCGTCGAGCGCACGATCCACCGCGATTTCTCCGGGCGCGCCAACAATGTCCGCGTAAAATTTGGTCGCGGCAAAACTGTCCCCGACCTGATAGCTTTCCAGCTTGGTCATGTTGACGCCGTTGGTGGCAAAGCCGCCCAGCGCCTTATACAGCGCAGCAGGGATATTCTTCACCTCGAACACAAAGGTCGTCATGACGGCGCGGCCCGGCGCCGGCAGAACGGCTTTTCGGGCGAGCACGACAAAACGTGTCATGTTGTGATCCGCATCCTCAATCCCCGGTTCGTGCAGCGTCAGCCCATATAGGTCGGCCGCCATCGGCGGGGCGATGGCGGCAAGGCCGGGTTCGTCACTGTCGGCGACCCAGGCCGCTGCGCCAGCGGTATCGCTGTGCGCGACCGGATCAATACCATTGGCGCGCAGCCAGTGACGGCACTGGCCCAGCGCCTGCGGATGGCTCATCGCGCGGGCCGGGGCAGCAAGGTCGCGGCTCATCAAGCCATGACGGATGCGCAGGAAATGTTCGCCAACGATGAACAGACCCGATTCGGGCAACAGGAAATGAATGTCGGCGACGCGGCCATGCAGACTGTTTTCGATAGGGATGATGGCGCGGTCCGCGCGCCCTTCACGCACCACATCGATAGCGTCTTCAAAGGCATAACATGGCAACGGCAGCGCGGAGGCATCAAATTCCAGCGCCGCAAGGTGGCTGTTCGCGCCGGGTGCGCCCTGAAAGGCAAGTGCCCGTGCAGATTCGGCCAGCGCCGCCGCGCTCATCCCGGTTACCAGTCGCTGTGCCGATGCTGAATAGCTGGCCATATGTATTTTGCCCCCACGTCGCCGAAGGCTCAGGCGTTAGCGGGCCATAAAAGATGGTGCAACCGCGCGTTGCCAGCCTTGCGCGCCCGGTGCAGGGCGATTATGGGGACGGCGACAAAGACATAAGGGAATACAGCGTGAGCGACGACAACCGCAACAATACCATTGCTGGCTGGGTACTGGGTGCCGGCATTGCCGCACTGGGCCTGACAATTTTGGTGGGCAAGACATCGCGCACCCATGCGCCGGAAAAGCCCGGTTTTGTGATTGTCGGGGAAGTCGCCGATACCGCTGCACCCTCTGGACCGCCGCTCGAAGCGCTCCTCGCCTCTGCCGACCTTGTCAAGGGCGAGGCTGTTTTTGCCAAATGTTCGAATTGCCATTCCATTGATCAGGGCGGCGCCAATGGCATCGGCCCCAATTTGTGGGCGACGATGGGCGCAAAACACGGCCACATACCGGGATTTGCCTATTCCGATGCAATCACCTCGATCGCGGGTCCGTGGGACTGGAAAGCCATGGATTCATGGCTGGCCAACCCGCGGCGGTATGCGCCAGGCACGAAAATGTCGTTCGCTGGCCTGTCCAGCCCCGAGGACCGTGCCAATTTGATCGCGTGGATGAATACCAAGGGGTCGAACTTGCCCCTGCCTGCCGTGCCGGCGGCCGACGCAGCGGCGGCACCCGCCGAGGGTGCTGTTCCGGTGGATGCAGCGGTCGCACCAGCAGCGGATGCAGCGGCGGTCCCGGCCGTGCCGACCAAGTGAGGTTGGCGCTGGTCGCAAGCGGCCTGCTGTCGCTTGCGGCTTGCGGTTCCCCTGCACCGGAACCGGATGGCAGTGACACGCCAGTCCCAGCTTTGCCGACACCCACCGTGGCACCGACCGCCGCGATGGGAGAGCAGATTTTTAAACGCTGCGCCGCTTGTCACACCATCGACAAGGGCGGCCCGAACGGGATTGGTACCAACCTGCACGGCGCCGTTGGCCGCGCGGTCGCAGCGCTGCCGAATTTTGCTTACTCCCCAGCCCTGCGGGCCAAGGGCGGGGTGTGGGACGCAGCGGCGCTGGACGTCTATCTCAAATCACCGCGACAGGCGGTGCCCGGCAATCGCATGAGTTTTGCGGGCATTCCTGAAGCGGCGGAGCGCGCGGCGCTGATCCTGTATTTGGCTGAGCAGAAGTAGAACAGCGATCATTTGCACGCTTCAGGGGGCCGCCACCCCATAAAATTCGGTCACAATCGCCCACGCCTGTTCCGCCGTTTCAACAAAGCGGAACAGGTCGAGATCGGGGGCGCTGATCACGCCTTCTTCGACAAGCGCGCCGAAATTGACGACGCGTTCCCAAAATTCGCGGCCGAACAGAATGATAGGGATCGGCTTGATCTTGCCGGTTTGAATCAGCGTCAGCAGTTCGAACATTTCATCAAAGGTGCCAAAGCCGCCTGGAAAAACGCACACGGCGCGCGCGCGGAGCAGAAAGTGCATTTTGCGCAGGGCGAAATAGTGAAATTGAAAGCTGAGGTCCGGGGTGACATAGCGGTTCGGTGCCTGTTCGTGCGGCAAGACAATGTTAAGCCCGACCGATTCGCGCCCGACATCATCAGCGCCGCGGTTCGCCGCCTCCATGATCGACGGACCGCCGCCGGAGCAGACGACGAAATGACGTTTGCCGTCGGCGTCGGGCGGAAAGACGCTGGCCAACCGGGCCAGCTTGCGCGCTTCTTCGTAATAGCGCGCCTTCGCCTTAAGGCTGCGGGCGATAGAGCGCGTGGCAT
>Ga0105045_10006562_pt1 | contig 10303 bp, 7 predicted proteins | sample MAT02_FD_78089 | JGI IMG/M metagenome (GOLD analysis project Ga0105045, IMG submission 78089) | Freshwater microbial communities from Lake Fryxell liftoff mats and glacier meltwater in Antarctica - MAT-02 (megahit assembly) | ecosystem: Environmental > Aquatic > Freshwater > Ice > Liftoff...
AGCCTTTCGAGATCATGAATTCCATTTCCACGGAGCAATCGCCGTAGCTGTCCACCGTCTCCAGATAGGGTGCTCCTTTGAAATCCGGGGCGTTCGTAATGATGGAAGCGCCGTCCTTTTCCGAGATGTCGAGATTACCCCCGCCGTTCGCGGAGACCTTCCCGCAGGTGGTCCAGCGCTCGTCGGGTTTGAAAATTTCTCCGGGAGGAGCGGCGTGTGAAATGGCAGTGAAGAGACTTGCTGCAAGGAGGACGTATCGCATGGTGGTGGGTTGGAACGTCATTACCTTGGGGAATCTTCCACCGCATGGAAAGATTTGAAGTAAGTTTATTCCCCTGGATTACGAATAAGGTTCTCCCTCACTGCTAATTTTTTCTGCCGGAACAGCCATGTCGCAAGATCCGGTTCCGTGAACGCCTGTTCCGAACATCTGTCATGGCTGGCTTCTTTGTATTCGGTGTAAGTGAAATGGGATGCGCCAAGAGCGGTTATCGCCTCCGCCATTTTTCTCGTCCGTTCAACCGGTATGATCTCATCCGCTTCACCGTGAAAAGTCCAGATTGGCAGATTCTTGAGGTGCGGGGCTTGAACCGGATCCCCTCCCCCGCAAACGGGGATGGCGGCAGCAAAAAGTTCCGGCCGGCGAGAAACGAGATCCCACACGCCGAAGGCCCCCATGCTCTGACCGACGAGGTAGATGCGGGACGGGTCGATTGGGAGCCTGTCACGCATAACCCCGATCAGGCGGAGGACGGCGGCGGAATTCCCGGTCGGAGAAGCGGACATAGGGCTGGCTTTATGCCAGTCTCCACTCTCCCAATGGTGGCCGCCGCTCCATGGGACAAGCACGTAGGACGGATGGCTTTTCCGGAAGGCAGGCTCCAGCCAGAGCCCTATGCTTTCCGGATTCATCGTGAGAACGGCACCGAGATCCCTCTCGGCTCCGGCGTGGTGGAGGACGACGACGAGAGGAAATTTTTCGCCCGGGGCCTTTTGCGCCGGATCGGGCGGGAAGAGGAAATATTTCAGCGCCTCCTCTCCCTGTTTTCCGGCAGGAAATTCAGCGAGGACGTGTTGGGTCTTCTGCGGGAGTTCGCGGAGTTCCGTGAGATCAAGACGGGGGCAGGCGGCCGTGTCTTGGGCGTGGAGACTAGCGACGCAGAGCAGGGCCGCGGCGAGATGGGACGGGGAAATCATGGGATCAGTTGTTGGCTTCGCCGGGTTCCTTTCCACCAAGCTTTTTCCCATCCGCATAAACCGGCAGGCGGGGAAGGAGGCGTTCCGTGCCATCAATATCTTCATGCGAGAAATCGCTCGAGGCATCGCGCCCGGGGGAGGAGATTTTCAGGCGCACGGTGCGGTGGTTGGTCTCCGGGGTGCCTGGGTAGATCTCGGTGTCCGGAAAAACCACCTCGACGTATCCCCCGCCCTCTGTCGTGTGGACGGAACATTTGGTTTTATCCGGATCGGAAACGGTGGCTTCGACGGGTGTTGTACTAGAGAAGTAGTAACGAAATGAAGGAGCGCTCGCGATGCGTGCAGGCCAACGGCTGCGGTTCCAGAGAGTGGCCTCGATCTCGGTTGCATCCGGTCCGGAATCGAGAGCCTTCGCGGAGACGAAAAACTCGCGGTCGGTGGTGAGGAGGTCGAGGGATTCATCGCGCTTTTCCTTGGGTGGGAATTTCGAATCGTCGATGGTTTTTCCTTCGCCCATTCCGTTCGCGCAAAGCCAGGCAAGGTTTGCGGTAAAGCCGGCGTTGTAGTCGAGCGCGACTTCGTTGTACTGGCTGTCCATCACGTCCTGGATCGGCCGGTCTTTCTTATCGAAGACGTAACCTTCCTTGCGGACGGGTTCCTTCCGGTTGGGAAACTGGTAGAAAAAGTCCCGCTCTTCGCCCTTTCCCGTGAGCAGGTAGGGGCGGTTCTCCTTACCGCAGAGGAAAACGTCGTTGTTATCGGGTCCGGCAATAAGCGCGCCATAAAGTATGTGGCGGCTGGATCCACGCTTCTCAGGTTTGCCCGGGATGAAATGTTCGAAGCCGGCCCAGGAGCCATACGCACCGCGATGGTGGGGGTTGTTGAAAGGCTTGTTACCAAAGCCGACTACGTAACTGCGCCCGTAGGGGTTCGCGCCCAGAGCGTAGTCCACCTGGCGCTTCGCCACCCTGATGTAGAGTTCTTTCAGTTCGGCGTTGGTCTTTGTCCCTTTCCACCAGGTGTTGCCGCTGATGACGGGAGCTTTTTCCACGAGATCGGAATAGTAGAGCGCGATGGCGGCGGCGCCGTTCGCATGGCGAAGGCTGCCGTATTCGTGGGCTGACCATTCGCGCATCCCAAGGCCGCCGGGGGTGCTCTTGTACTCCGTGAAACATGTGCAATAGTACTGCAGCTCCGCATGGAATTTTTCCGAATCCGGGCTGAGCTGGAGGAGGTTCAACACCGCAACCCGGCCCAGGTTCGACCAACCGGAATCGAGCCACCAGTCGTGATAGTTCTCACTCTTGTAGGGACCGTCGTAAAATACGTCCGCCTTGTCCTGCCAGGACTTGCGTTTTTCCGCATCTTTCTCACCCCGCGCCAGCCAGCTCATTGCGGAAAGGACCTGCGGGACGGGCGAGCTGCGGTAACCGATCGCGACGATCTTGCCATCGCTCCTCAGCGCCTCGTTGCGCTGTTTCAGGATCGTCTCCTTCTTCGCGGGGTCCATGCCCTCGGCGAGGGCCGGCCCCATGTTCGCGATGGCGAACTCCGTCAACAGACCGGCCCGGTAAAGGAGTTCGTCTGAAAATTTCGTCACGTCCATATCCCCGTAACCGTTTTTCCCGGCGAGCATCTCCCCGTGTTCGCGGAAGAGCATCGCGGTGGCCGTCATCGCACTCGCCATAGCCGCAGGGATGTCACCGCCGGGAGCTTTTTTACTCAGGATAAAAGCGGGGCGGTCCGTCATGATCCCCGCAAGCTCCGCGCCCGCCCACATGGAATGGACGTTGCGGCCCTCCACGCCCTCGCGCCCGCCACAACCAACGGCGACCTCCAGATCATGGGCGGGATCCTTGACCCCCGGGTTGAGCACGCAGCGGAGGAAATAATCGTTCACATGATGCAGGGACTCTAACAGCTCGTCCATCTGCCCTGTGTTCAACCAACCCTCGGGACGTTCGAGTGCGCTGTAGGCCAGCATCGTCGCCGTATAGGCCATGGTCAGGTTCGCCGACCAGTGGTCGCCCGCATCGAACCATCCTCCGGCGAGGTTATGGCCGATGTCCTTGCCGTCTTCCAAACATGAATCGCCCCGCCACCCGACGCGGTTGTTCGGAGAGAGTTTTCCATTCTGCTGCGCCTCGTAGAAATACAGGGATTTCTGAAGGGCCTCAGCATAATTGAACTTTTCCGCCGCCGGACAGGAGGACAAACAGGTGAGAAGCGCTGCAGCGCCGGATACGAGTGGTCTAAACATGAAAGTTGATATGAAAGGAACGGGGCGACCCTCTTCCCGACCGGCTTATTAGGCAAACCTGGGGGCGTTCAACACGTTTTGCAAACTTGCGCTGGCCCCGCGATGCCACAGACTGGCACCATGTCCAACACGGTATCCCTACAGCAGATCGCAGATGCGGCGGGTGTGAGCAAAAGCACGGTATCCCTCGCGCTGCGGAACCATCCGCGTATTCCGGAAACAACCCGGGAAAAGATCCGCTCCGTGGCGGGCGGGCTGGGATACAGACCCAATCCAGCGGTATCCGCCTGGATGGCGCACCGGCGGCGCCTGTCTCCGGCGCAGGGCGGCTCGTGCATCGCATTCATCAATCTCTGGCAGGATCACAGTGCCTGGGAGAATTCACCTTGGTTCACCCGCTACGTCCGAGGGGCCTGCCAACGCGCCGTGGAGCTTGGCTACGGTTTTGAGGAACTGCGCCTCCACGCTCCCGGTATGAACGGAAAAAGGATCTCCTCCATCCTCAAGGCACGGGGCATCCGCGGCGTTATCGTGGGATCCGTGCCGGAAGATGCCAGGCCACCGGAACTCAACTGGAGCCATTTCGCCGCCGTCGCACAAAGCAACTCGCTGGTCTCTCCGGAACTCTCCCGCTCGGTCTCCGATTACGCGCATGCCATGCGGACGGTGACCGGGAACCTGACAGCCCTGGGATACCGGCGCATCGGTTATGCCTCCCCTAGGACTGTCGAGGAACGCACCGATTTCCTTCACCTCGGCGCTTTCCTCGCATACCAGAATGGTATCCCGAAGGTGAACCGCATCCCCGTAATCGACTGGGTTGCAGATCCGGATGACAAGCTGGAAAAATGGATCTCGCGCCACCGCCCGGACGCTATCGTTTCCCACGATCTGGATATGGAACGGATTTTGAAACGCATCGGATTGAACGTGCCCGGGGACATCGGCGTCGCGGCCCTGTGTCTCCACCCCCGGAAAGGCTGCGACACTGCGGGCTACGACCAGAACCTGGAGCGTTGCGGCGAGGTCGCGGTGGATCTGCTCGTCGGGAGACTGAACCGGAACGAAACGGGACCACCCGGGGGTCCGGTCATCACCATGACCCGCGGCACATGGCGCACGGGCAGGACGGTCAGGGATATCCCTTAGTTTGCGGAACGCTTGCGGCGCAGCTCAAGGTATATGCTGTTGTTGCCATTGCCGCCAGTAGCCTCGAACTCTACAGACTTTCCGGCAATGTATCGGCTCCTCGCTGCTGTTCCGGGGCTGTGCGGGCATTTGGTAAACGTGTACAACAAACCAATGAAGGAAAGCCTTTATAGAAAAACGGGCAATGGTAAAAAGAGCTTATCCCGGACGGATAAACGTCCCGGATCCACTCAAATAAACACACCGAACCTATGAAAAACAAACTCAGCATCCTCGCCCTTTCCACAGCGGGCACTGGCACGGACTCCACCACTAACAAACAATCGACCAATACAATGAAATCAAAAACACTCGCATCCTCCCTCATTCTGTTCGCGACCGCCGCGACCAGCCACGCAGCGATCAGCGTCCAGGACTCCTTCCTCACCGGCGGAGGATCCAATTACACGGTGGGCAACATCGAAGGCCAGAACCCGACCACCCTCGGATTTTCCGGCGCATGGGTGAACAACTTCGGAGATACCGGTAACAAGACCGTCAGTGCAACCAACCTCTCGCCATCCGTCAATGCAGGAGGTTCCGTGAACTTCGTCCACGACGGCCGGATCGGCAGGTCTCTCACATCGGCGATCTCCACCACCGGGACCATCTACATCGGCTTCACCTTTCAAGCGTCAGCAGCCAACTACCAAGCCCTTGAGTTTACCTCTGGCGGCACCGATGATTCAAACCGCACAATCCAAGTGGGTGCCAGCGGAAGCGACTTCGGCGGCGCTAACTTTGGACTGCGCGTTAACAACACGAACACTCTGCAGCTTCAAAGCGACACTGCGTTCAACACGAACATTAACACCTACGTCCTCCGTCTCAACCTCTCGGCAACTTCGAACGGCGACAGCATCACGATGTTTGTGAACCCTGCGAACGAGTCAAGCGGCTCCACCACCCTGACCGGATTCGATTTCAACGGTATTGATCGCCTCGGCATCGCCAACTTCTCCTCGGCCGGCTTGAGCATCGGGGTGGATGAAATCCGCTTCGCCGACAACTTCGCGGAGGCAATCCCCGAGCCTTCAAGTTCGGCTCTTTTGCTCGGCGGCCTTGGCAGCCTGGCGCTGATTCTCCGCCGCCGCTCGTAGGCTCGACCTATTCTAGCTTGAGTCTTACAGGGCACCCGCTGATCGGCGGGTGCCTTTTTTGCATCCGGATCACGGGATCAGCAGGCAGATGATGCGCATCGATATTCCGCGGATCATTCCAACACGAACATCCCCGGGAATCCTGACCGGGAGATGGTGACGCCTTTCCCCCCAGGGGCAGGTCGCCCGTACGCGATTGAAACCAGTCGCGATCACACCCCGTCATCCAGGTATAATGCGGCAGCGCACAGACCCTTCCCCGAGGCGAACCAAAGGCACCGAGATCCATCCGCGCTCCCGGAGACAAAAAAATAAGTTCTACCGGACAGCTTTTACTTTTGTGGGATCCGGCACGTTACTGAGATCGATCGGAAAGACGAACTCCGACTCCTGGTCCTGCATGCCGTGGGCGTTGACCTGCGCCTGCCACTGCTCGAGTGTGATGTTCGGCTTGGGATCCGTGGCATCCAGGGAATAGAGGATCTTATAGCCGGTGCCGTTCTCATGATCGGTCGGATTCTTGGTGAAGGTGTTGTTTTCCGAGATGACATGCTTCGCAAAGTGGGCTGTAGGGGCAAGCCCGTCCGGAAAGGCATCGCCGCCAATCTGGAAGATATAGCCGATCACCGGCTTGTCGCCGATGTTGCCGCCACGCGAGGCGAAGGTGTTTCCCTTGAGTTTCCAGCCCTTGAGGCTGAATTCGAAGTCCCCACTCCCGCGCTTCACATCCGAATTGATGCGTATTTCCTGGCAGTTGTAGTTGTTGTCCACCCCGGGGGTGAAGTTGTTCCAATACAGATACGAGTCCTGAATGGTCACGTCCGGTGAGCCGCTGGAGATGAACCCGGCATTGGTGTTGTTGCGGATGACCGAGTTTTTCACCGTGATCGGACCGCGCGTCATTTCCGAAAGGACGCCGTAGCCCGCGGCACCGGTGCCGCTGTTATTCTCGATCATGCAGCGGTCGAGCACGGTGTTCGAGCCTGCATAGTCCTGCCAGAAACCGTTCGCCAGGTTGCCATTGAAGCTGCAGCGGATGAAGACGAGACCGTTCGCGCACTGGCCGAAAGCCTTGAAGCCGGCGGCGTCGTTCATATCACCCCAGGTGCCCTCCATGCGCCAGTTGTTGTTATTGAACTCACAGTCCTCGAAGAGGTAGTTCCGCGGCGTGAACTCCTTCGCCTTCGGATCCGCATTCTGCTCGGCGCCGACCTGCACCATGCCCGCTCCGCGCAGCCCGTTGTCGTTGAACCTCGAGTCCCGCACGGTCACGTTGATATAGTTGTTCACTTCCATCCCGATCGCGTTGTTCTCCGTCACCGTGCAGTTTTCGACCAGCACGTTTCTTGGCAACCCGGCCGCGCTCTTCACCGACTGGTCACCTTCGATGTGCAGCGCCGCGCCAAACTTCATCGCGTTCGCGGCGCGGGTGACGACGAGACCCCGCAGAACGAGGTTCGAGTGGTCGCTCACCTTGAAAAGCGGGCGGCTGAAAGCCTGGGTCTGCGCGTAATGGCTGGTATCGTGGCCCCGGACTGCCATCTCCACGCGGGCAGTGCCCATGTCGAGACCCGCCGGCGCGCGGAGCAGCACCTGGGAGGTGTCCTCATCTATGGTGAACTCGCCTGGCTTCAGATCCTCCTCGGCGACGGCGCCGCCAGTTTCCGTGACGCGCTGGGACCAGCGCCCGTCATTCACCCACAGCATCTCCCTGCGGCGGTTCAGCGGCGTCGAACCCCACCAGGCGTTCTCGGTGTTAAGACCCCACTTGTTCATCCATTCGCGTGCCCAGACTTGCGGCGTCCCGGTCTGCTTCCAGCCAGCGAGGATATCCGCCCCCGATATGATCGCCTTGCCGGGGTTCCGCGCCTCGAAGATGAGCAGGTTGTCGCCTTTGCCCACTTCCACGTAGCGGCGGTAAACCCCATCCTCCAGAATGATCTTCGTTGCCGTTCCGGCCGCCGCGTCAACTGCCTTCTGGATGGTGCCGAACGGCTTCGCATCGTCCCCGGCATTCGCATCGTTACCTTCCGGCGAAACGTGGAAGGTCTGCGCAACCTTGCCCTCGTCAATGACGACTGGATCGGCAGCAACACGGCCCGCAGCCGCGAGGATCAGGAAGGCAAGCAATGCCTGCGGACGGGCAAAGGAACGGAATAACGGGGATGGTTGTTTCATGGATATATATTGAGGATTTTGACTGACTTCCCGAACTGCCATTGGCGGCGGAGAGAAAGCGTTCGCAACATGCAAAGGGTTGCCGACCTATCTCTCTTGTGCGATAGGGAAAATGCAAAACACGTTCTCCAATCATTCGGGACACCACCATGTGAGCACCGGGAAAACGTGTACAACAAAACACCGGAGGACAATCCTTGCCGAAAAAAGGGGCACCGGTAAACAGAGCGTATCCCGGATCAACTTACCGGGTTCTCTACAAATAACCAACCCCACCAAAGAACCTATGAAAAACAAACTCAGCATCCTAGCCCTTTCCATGGCGGCAGTTCTCCCCAGCCATGGAGCGACGACCTTGCTCACGGAAAACTTCGACACCGCGACAGCCAATACCCAGCCAAACCAAACCCCCACCTCTGTTACGGACTTCCCGAGCTTCACCGCCGTGCAGCTTACGGGCGGCGGCGATGGGATCGGATCTTCGACTAACGCCGCACTTCCTCAGCTCGCCGGCAGCACGAGGTGGGCTTACTTCAACACCAGCAACGGCAACTATATGGCTGCTTATACCAGCGCTTTCACCATCACCGCTGCGACAACCGATCTGACCCTTAAAGTCGATCTGGGCCGACGGACAAATTTTGGGGATGGTCGTTACATCCTCGGCTTCGTGGAGAACTACGATGGCGCGGTTACCGGTGCCTCCGCTTCCGGCACGGCGGTGGGTTCGTTTACCCTCGGCGGAACGGGTGGCGGGCTTCTAGGTGCCGTTCAAATTCAGAAGTCGGCCATTACCAGTGGTGAATTTCTCCTGAACCAGACGGCCACCTATACCAGCACGGTCGGCTCCCAAGTGCGCGCCGTGCTTATTTTCGACAACACGGGGACAAACTTCCAACAAGGGAATTTCGACAATTTCAGCCTGACGGCTGTTCCCGAGCCAAGCATCATGGGTCTCCTTGGCCTGACCACCATCGGTATCGCGACCCTTCGCCGCCGCCGCGCGTAAGCTCCGGCTCAGCGAAACCTGAGTCCTACAGGGCACCCGCCGGTCGGCGGGTGCCCTTTTTGCATCCGAAACTCCGGGTCGGTTTCGCATGGAAAATCCACCTGGAGATGTCCGGTAGATAGGAGAGCCTGCCGGGCGCCGTACCCGGAATCATGAAGAATACCCTGCCCCCCTTGTTTCTGGCTGCGGGTAAAACCTGGTGGAAGCCCACATCACCAGCGACATCGGCGGCGTCGTCACCATTTCTCCTGACGCGCGCCTGCCGCCGCTGCCCTGGGGTTTCGCGTTGTCATCCCAGATCTGATAGATGCCGCCTAGATCGGAAAAGGAGACCTGGTCCTTTCCATGGCTGTCGAAGATCTGGATCTCTTAGCGACCCATCAGATAGGCGCCGGAGTTCGAACCTTTCGAGATCATGAATTCCATTTCCACGGAGCAATCGCCGTAGCTGTCCACCGTCTCCAGATAGAGTGCTCCTTTGAAATCCGGGGCGTTCGTAATGATGGAAGCGCCGTCCTTTTCCGAGATGTCGAGATTACCCCCGCCGTTCGCGGAAACGTTCCCGCAGGTGGTCCGGCGCTTGTCGGGCTTGAAGATGTCTCCGAGAGGAGCGGCGTGTGAAATGGCAGTGAGCAGAATTGCTGCAAGGAGGGCGTATCCCATTTTGACGGGAAGGAAGCGCCAAACTTGGAAGATCTTACGACTCAGCGGAAGAAGAAATTCTCGATAAAATTTATCCGATCGGATAATTGACGGCGACGGTCTTTTGGGGCAAAAAGATTTCCAGTCTGGACTCAGGCGGGTGTTGAAAATTCGTTTCATATCCGCACGGCCAGAGCCGCCAACGAAAACCGGATTCAAAAAAACAGCGATCGCAGTGGAAACCGGCTACCCTTTTTGCGGGCTCTTTGTTTCAACGCAATTCACTCTCAGTCCCCCAACTCCCTGAAAAACAAACCGTCACTTCACCAAATTATGAAAAACAGAACTCAAATACAAATATTAGGAATCGTCGCGACCGTCTTCGCGACGGTCAACGCGACCCAGGCTGCCGTGACACTTATTCAGGAAAATTTTGATAACTACGGTTCCAGCTCGGGCTCACTTGCCACCCAGAACGGAGGGTCTGGTTTCTCTGGTGCATGGACACAAACAGGCGCAGGCACTCATGGCTACAACCCCACCAATCTCACTGCATCCGTTACGGGCTACACAAACACCGGCGATGCTGCTGGTGGTAATGACGGTGCCGCGTCCAACAACACCTACAACGGAGGCTTGGGCAATTTTAACAGCACACGCGCGATCGCTCAACCCACTATCGCCAATGGAGGCACGGTCTGGTTTAGCTTCACCGTCAACATGGCATCC
>Ga0105045_10006563_pt1 | contig 10302 bp, 8 predicted proteins | sample MAT02_FD_78089 | JGI IMG/M metagenome (GOLD analysis project Ga0105045, IMG submission 78089) | Freshwater microbial communities from Lake Fryxell liftoff mats and glacier meltwater in Antarctica - MAT-02 (megahit assembly) | ecosystem: Environmental > Aquatic > Freshwater > Ice > Liftoff...
TCACTTTGATTTACACGCATCTAACAAAAGGAGCGGTTGATAAAATTCAAAGTCCACTGCATCGACAGGTTGATGAAAATAATAAGAAAAGTATTGAATAGAAATTTTGCTAATTGAAAAAAGTTGTATAAATTTGTGGGTATTTATTAGTTACCTGAAAGCTGAAAAAACAAGAAACATACATAAAATGGAAATACCAGTTGGAAAATATGACGTAGAACTTATAAAAAGGACAAAAGAACTTATTCAATCATACAAAGGTCAATATAATTTGACTCTTCTTATGAATGGAATTTTAAGCTTAATTGTGCTTCCTCAACAGCACAATGCAAGATTAAGAAGATTGAATTTTATGAGTCGAGAAATTCAAAATATCCCCGAAATCAAATTTGTCCTAAACTCACCCAATTATTTTTTTGACCCGAGAAATTTTCATTCTGACCTGAAAAATTTATTAAATCGAGTTCGAAATGGGATTGCCCACCAAAGAATTGAATCTATTTCTGAAAATGGTAAGTGGAAAGGAGTAATAATTCAAGACTATGACAGAAACAACAAACTTGGACTAAATCTCGAATTAACAACCGCTGAATTAAGAAAGTTGGCATTCTATATAGCGGATGAATATTTGAAAGCAATCGAAAATGCAAATACCAATAAATAACGAAGGCTTTTCTATTTGCTTGGAACCCAAAAAAATGAAATTGGACAACACTTGAGCAAAGTATCGACCAAATCGAACAAACAGGTCGTGCAACTGAAAAATGGAGTGTAATAAGTCATAAAAAAATACAACCAGGTGACAGAGCATTTTTAATGCGACTTGGAGAAGAACCAAAAGGAATAATGGCTGCCAGATTTGTGGCTACACCACCATTTTTATCAAAACATTGGAGCGGAGAAGATAAATTAGTGAATCGTGTAATGATTGACTTTGAAGCAATCTTAAACCCTGAAAAAAAACCGTTTTTAAACCTTGACATTTTAAATCAAGGAAATTTAGCAAAAGTAAATTGGACACCTCAATCTTCGGGAATTGAGATTAATCCAGGAGTTACAGACGAATTAGAAGCAGTATGGTTTGACTTTTTAACAACCCAAGAAATCCGACATAATCCGTTCAAAGAAACCGAAAAGGACGAACAGAAAGTATATACAGAAGGAACGCCAAATCAGGTTTTGGTAACTAAATATGAACGAAATCCATTTGCAAGAAAAACTTGCATTCAACACTTTGGACTTTCTTGCTCTATTTGCGAATTTGACTTTGAGAAAAAATACGGAGAATTAGGAAATGGATTTATTCACGTTCACGATTTAAAACAAGTTGCTAATATTAAAAAAGAATATAAAATTGACCCAATAAAGGATTTGAGACCTGTTTGTCCAAACTGTCAAGCAATGATTCATAAGCTAAAAGAACCATACACAATTGAAGAAATGAAAGAAAAAATGAATAAAGCCAGCAGGTAACAATGTATATAAAAAATAGGCGAAATAGTAGTATATTCAAAGCTTGTGGCTCGTATAAAACTTTGTGCTTAACCGAAAGTTTCGTGCTTCGAAATCGCCTACTTTTCATATACTAAACGGTTATCGGTAGGTTTACAGAGCCGACCATAAAAAATAGACAATGAATAAACTAGACAGAATAATATCAGCATTATACTTAGCAAAATCCGACAACAGAGAAAAAATGTTAGCGGACCTAATTCAGAACATTTTGTATAGTGTAAGTGAACCCATCGACATTGACACTTTAATTAAGTTTATTGTTGATAATTTTCATCTTGAACCGATTAAATATGAAATTCAAGAAAGTATCGATTATCTTGTTAGTGAAAATGAAGTCTGCACAAAAGAAAAAAAGTATTGTTTAGAAGACAAGGCTTATTCCAAAATACACTCAATAATTTTAAAAAGTCAAGGCGAAACTGGTAAAAGGTTTGAAACATTCAACTATATTGTTAAGGACATATTTGACGGCTCTGTAAATGAAGAAGAAATTAAAACACTTTGGGCAGTGTTTAATGAATATCTTATGGAATGTTTTATGATTTTTGGAAGAAAGGCCATTGATATTTTTTTGCCATACAAACAGGATGAATTAAATGAAGATGATAATATTTTCAAAGAATCCTATCTAAAATTAAAATCCGAAAAACTAATAACAATATTTAAAAAACTAGTAATTGAATATCCTGACAGGCTAACAGAAGCTGAATTGAGATACTTAACTGGTTTAGCAACAAGAGCAGAGAGATTTTATTCTTTGGGAGTTGAAAAAGAAGAATATCAGAAAATTAAAAATTTAGAAATAAAAGATTTGGTTGTTTTAGTAGACACCAACATTCTCTATTCTGTTCTAAATCTTCGTGTACATCAAGAAAATGCAGCTATTTTTGAATTAATAAGAATTGCAAAAGAAAAACAAATTGACTTAAGGATAGTTTACCTTCCGAAAACATATACTGAACTTCAAAAAGTAAAATCATATTTAGATAAAATTATTTCTAAAGTAAACTTTAGAGTTCCTCAAATTAAGGCAATGTTGTCTACCGACCGACTTGACTCGTTTGCTCGAAAGTTTTATGAAAACAAATTAAAAAATAGTGACTTACCGCATCCCAGTGAAAAGGTTACTTATGCAAGTGATTTTTTTAAAAGTCAGGGAATTATCATATACAATAATCGATTTCCTAAACTTGAAGATGATACAGAGTTTATTAACAAACAGATTATTGAATATGTTGACTTTCAAAGATATTATAACAATTTGTGCGATGAAAAAGGATATGATTTTCATCTAAATAAGGACGACAAAAAAATCGAACATGATATTTTTCTTAGAGAAGGTATCAAAATATTGAAGGAGAAATTTTTAGATGAAAATGAATTGAGATTTATCTGTCTTACTCTTGATAGAAGTTTAATATATTTTGACCATTACGCTTTACGTAATGAAAGCAAGGGAACACACAAAGTAATAAACCCGAATTTTATTCAGCCATCCCAATTCATTAAAAGGATTAGACCATTTATACCAATATCTACTAATAACTATCGGAAAGCTTTTATTTCATCACTTACAGCTCCGAACTTTGAAAAGGACGATGACAAAGGCACTATTTTAATTCAGAAAACTATGACCTATTTTAAAAACTTAGGGATAGATGATGAAGAAGTTATTTTGAATTGTATTAAAAGGGAACTTTTCTTAGAGGAACTTGTGAAGCATGAAAAAGATAACACAACGGAAGAGTTTATTAAAACAGAAATAGCAAAGGAGATAGATAAAATTAAAGAGCAAAGGGAAAAGCTAGAAAAGGAATTATTATCTCAGGAAAAACGGACAGAGAAATTAATCGAAATAAAAGATAACGAGAAAAAGGAAATACTCAAAGAAAAAGAAACTGTTGTCACAAAATTAGAATCTAAGGTTTCAGATAAGGATGAACGAATTCAGCAATTGGAAGATAAGTTATCATCCTTTGAAACGGAACGAGCACTAGACAAAGAAGAAAGGAGAAAAGAAAAAGTCCTAGCAAGTTTTGAAAAGGAATTAAATCAGTGGACTTCAAACAAAGAAAAATATATTTCTGAGTCACTAACTTCAGACATTCCAACTTTTAGAAACCACACCCTTTATTTTACATATGTTTTTTTAATCACGATTTGTCCAATTGTTGTAGGTTTTATATTAAAAGCTAATGACCACATAATTGCAAAAATTGAAAGTTATGGCATAAACCAATGGTTTGTATGGGGAGGGTTGACACTAATTTTTATTATCGAATTATTTGGAAGAGCTTATCTTTTCAATAAAGAAAAAGTAAAAAATGGATGGGAATGGTTTGTTGCATTTTTCAAAAAAACCAAATACAAAAGCATTTTAGAAACAAGACGAAAAATTCATGAGGCGGTCTTTATAATTAAAAATGGACAAAAACCAACACTTGAGCAGCATGAAAAAAGTACAAACGCATAATAGCACCTACAAAAAATTGGCGGTTCAGTGGTTAAATGAAGCTTTGTGCTTCCTATCAGGTTTTGTAGTGGCAGACAGTTTAGTGCTTCGAAATCGCCAACTTTTCATATACTAAACGTTGTAAGCAAGTTGCAAACCGAAATACAAAAAATTAAATATTATTAATATGCCAATACAGACAATGACAAATGCACAGAACTCAAAAAAAGACGAGTTTTATAGTCAATATCACGAAATTGAAAAAGAAGTTTCAGCTTACCGAGAATATGACTCATTTTGATTTGTTTTTCTATATTCTATGCACATCAATCAAAGAGCTCAAATAAAAGACACTTAAATTTCAATCCCATTTGCCTTCACCCAAAAATAAAAGTCGCTTAAAATGCGTCTTATTGCGTCATTTTTATCTACTTTTGATCAACTTTTGGTAGTTTTTAGACAGACTGCCGTTGTAAGCAAGCCTAAATGACACCCATTCTAAAAAAAATGAAACTAATAAAATGGAAATGAGCAATCAAATACCAATTATATATAAAGACAAAAGCCTAACTCCTTTTGTCTTTTACTCCGAATTTTTATTGGACGTTGCCAAATTTTATTCTGAAAAAAATGATAAGGAGAATACCGTTGAATTTAAGCTTATAGAAGGAAATGATTTAGAATTCACTCGTAAAAATTATTATATAGACCCAATTACTTTACCATTATTATTAAGTCTTTTTCAACAGCTTAAAAACCATCATAAGAAACCTATTAAACTTCATTTATCCAATACACCTATTACAATTGATGTTTTAGAATACTTATACCGTTCACAATTTTTCTATATCACTGGTGATAATATCAATCCTAATTTTCCACTCGGCAGAAATATTTTAGATTTTGATGATGTTTATTTGGGGGGATTCAAGGGAAAATCGATTAGAACAGACCATAAATTAAGATGCTACTCACTTAATGACGATAATTTAAAGAACAAACTAATAAAAATTACTGAAGGTGAACCAGCTAAACGAGATTATCTCGTACAACACTACACTTATAAGGTTAAGGAACATTTTTACGACTTGTTATTTGAAAATTATACTACTAATCATTTAACCAATGAGTTTATTGAAATCCTAGCGGAGCTTATCACGAATGGCGTTTTACATTCAAAATCAGACGCGTTTGTTTTGATGTTTTCTGATAAATTCAAAACGAAATTTGCAATTTCCGATAACGGAATTGGGCTTTACGAATCACTAAATAATAAAAGTGATGTAGGTGATTTCTATATAAAATTTGAATTGTTCAATTCTTTATCCCGTTCTTTTCCATTAAAGACTGATGAAAAAATAAAAAATTCGGTCTTGATTCTTTTTGAAACACTTTATTACTCAATGCTAAAAGACAGGCAAGGTCTTTTTGATTTGATGTGTAATGTAGTTCTTGATTGTAGTGGTTATTTCAGATTGCACACAGACAATGCTCAAATAATTGTTTCTGCAAGAATGTTAAATGAATTATCAAAACTTTATGAAACGAGGTTTGAGATATTAAATGCTCACAACTCTTTGCTTTTTGAGCAAGTTAATTATGAGATCTTTAAAGAAACAATGGTTAAACTAAAAGAGAAATGCAAAAATCAAATGATTGAACTTGCAAAATCAATCTTTAAAAAACACTCTGATGATACAAGATTTTCAGCATTAAGAATTTTTGATGTGCGTTTTAAAGGTGTGCATATAGAAGTTGAAATCCCTAATTCAATTGAAAGAGTATGATAATTTCAAAAATTACAATAGACAATTGTTTGTATTATCATTTACACGCTGAGCAAACAATAACTTCCGCTTTTGTTGATAGTGGTAATATTGGCATATCTGAGCAATTGGTTAATGAAACAACATTAATCAAAATAATAGATGATTATAGTATATATGATGAGGATAAACCCGAAGTTCTGGTTTTGAACTTCGAGTCTACTAATGCTATTCAAAACAACCAAATTTCAAAAATCAGTCAATTAAAAAGCTTAAACTCAAATCTTATACTGATAAATGTTAAAAAATCACTGATAAAAGAATTAACCCTACTTAGCTTATTTAATAACTCCAATAATATTATTGATGAAGATGGGAATTTTTTGGTATTCAATTGTTTTGAGGCAGGAAAATTTCAAGTTATTTATTCCACACAAGAAATTTTTAAAACACATTTTTTAAATTTATTAACAGAAAAGGATTATATAAAATCTTTGGAAGGACAAGAGAGATATCACGCTTCATCCTCAGTATATCTTTCTAAGTGGATAAATATAAAAAAAATCATCAGTCTTGATAGAGAATTTTTCTTGTATGCAATTTATAATTTAGCTATCAAAACTTATCAAAAATGGTTTAAAGACCTGAAAACTTGGGGTGATGATAATAAACCAATTTTAGTATGCCAAAATCTTAATAGCTCCTATATTACTTCGATTCTTTCAACTTTACTAAGAACCGATATTGTAATCCTTGATCAAATAGGCCCAATAAACAAAATGTACAGTACACTTGACAGTAAAATAGACAACAATAAAAAATACATTGTAGTTTCTGATTTAGTTTGTCTTGGAACAGAAATTAAAATTGCAAAAAGTCTAATTGAATTTTTAGGAGGCAAGTATTTAGGCAATGTTTCTATTGTCCGAATTCAAACAATTGATACTAATTACAGAAGTTTTGAAGACGCAGAGAGTGTATTTGTTATAGACAAGGAAAGCAACAAGAAGATAGGTTATGAAATTTCAACAGCGATAGATTTATAAAATGAAAAAGGCAATAATACATATATCAGATTTACACGTTTGTTTACATCAAGACTTAAAAGGTAGAGACACAAATGAAATAAAGAAATTTTGGTTGACAACTAATCCAAAAGACGGTTCCATTGAATATATAAATAGATTTTGTGAGTTCATAAAAACAAAATATGATATCAAAAAAGATGATTTGTATTTACTTGTAACTGGTGATATTACAAACAAATCTGAAGAAAAAGAAAATTTATCAGCAACAGAATATTTACAGTTAATCAAAAATAATTTAAATATTAAATTAGAGAATGTCTTACTTCTCCCTGGTGATCATGATGTAAACTGGAAACTTTGTGAAGAGGCATTCGCAGAACATAAAAAAGGTGGCGGAGATAGAGAGGCTTGTGAATTAGATGAAAAATATAAGTACTTTAAAAAATTATATTTAGATTTTACAGGTATTTCATTTGATACCTCAAAAGTTATCGTCAATCAAATAAAATTTGAAAATGAAAAGCTTATAATTATTGGAATAAATACCAACTTGAGAATTGATTATGAAGGAGGTTCTGGTTTTGTCGATAAACAGAAATTCAAGCAAGAACTAAATGAATTGAAAATTCCTGCTAACTATTCAATAGTTGCCTCGTTTCATCACAATATATTTTCAGCTTATGAAAATAAACAAACTGGTTCATGGGATAAGGATAATAGAAAAATTATGGTTGAATTTTTTCAAGAGAAACAAATTAAATGCTTTTTTTATGGAAATGAGCATACTATAGATTCAAACTTCCAAGGAAAATCTAAAAATGATTTATTGATGAGTTCAGATTCAGGCAGTTTTTCTTCAAAAATTAAACCTACACCTTCATTCAAGATTTACGACATAATTAGCGATACAAGTTCTTTAAAACTAAAAAATAATATTTATACATATTTAGATTATGATAATGTTAATTCAAACGGTAAATGGATAACTACGAACGCGTCAGAAAAGGATGAATTAGAATATTTTGAATTAATTATAAAAAAAGAGCCACCTGCTAAAGCTAAAGAGATTGTTGAAAGCTCTGAACCCCTAACAGAGATTGTTATACCTCAAATAAAGCATAGTAGTTCTCAAGATTATTCGACCAAATTGTTTAATCTCGTTAAAGAAAAAAAACTTTTTCATTCTGGACACTTTCATTGGAGTGAAAGTTCGAGAGCCCATAATTGGATAGATGTCACAAAGATATTGAACAACTTTAATGATTTAGTTTTTGCAAAAAATGCAATTCTTGATTTAGTTGAAAAAAACATTGGTGAGGATTATGATTTTGTTATCGGATTAGGAATTGAAGGAAATATATTATCTACAAAAACAGCAATAAAACACGAAAAGCCATATTCTTTTTTACCATATTCATACCGTTATGATGGTCATAATGAGTTTGAAAGAGAAATCTGTTTTGAGAATGAAGGCAAGTATAAATCCGTATTAATCATCACAGATGTCGTAAATAATGGAAGGACAATTAGAAAATTGATACATAAAGAAGGCAGAGCAGTAGATTTTTTCAAAACTGTAGAAAAAATTTTTGTTGTGTCGCTTTTCTACACTGGTAATATTTTTAAGCCCGATACTACAATCTTAAATCTTACTCAAGAACAATTAACTTTAAAGAAGATTTTAAAAGAAGATCATCCTGAAAGTAGAATTTCATATTATTTTGTAACAGCAATGAAAGTAGAAGAATGTCCATATAAGGAGGATTATAAAACAGCTTGTTTGTTAGTACAAAACCCAGGTTTGGGCTGTATTCATAAATTTTACGATGAAGATAAAGTTGCAGAAAGAAAAAATTTAAAAATCAACCCGTAAGTGTGAGCAAATTTGCAATTTGCAAAAGCCAGACAGGCAGAAATTATAATAAAAGATGACAGTAAAAATACAACAACACACCGACTTGACAATGACGGGGGATAGAAGGCCAGCTTACAACAGCACCTACAACAAATTGGCGGTTCAGTGGTTAGATGAAGCTTTGTGCTTTGTATCAAGTTTTGTGGTGGCAGGCAGTTTAGTGCTTCGAAATCGCCAACTTCTTGTAGCTGCAAAACGTTATGGGCAAGTGTAGGACGACACAAACAAGACGACAATAGATAATGATAAAACGGAACTATTATTCAGTTAGGACAGGAAAAATATCACCAGACCAACAAATAAATTTTGAGGTTCTGAAAAAATTGTTTTCGGTAACGTATAACAAATTAAACTCTGACGGATATTTTCAAAAGTATTTCGGTATTAATTGTCAAGACGGATATATTCCTGGTGAATTGGGGGAAGAAATTGAAGCAATGATGTTTGTTAATTTAAGAAAGGATAACCTTTATCCGATATATACCAACTTGCCAAATTACACAGAAGATGACTTCTTTGATGTAATTGAATTTTTACACGACCATTGTTCCAAAGGATTAAACGGACACTATCACAATTGGAACAACTGTGGTTATCACTTTAAAGAATTTAAAGACTTTGAAGGGCAAAAATATTTTAGAGAATTATTGAACCCAATTTTAAGAGAATATAAAGATGGATTTGAAATGTCGGAAAGCGGAGAAATCTTAATTCTTTCTGACAATGGACTTTCAAACTTAATTGAGGCTGACATCCCAACAAATGACAAGGACAATATTTCAAACAAAATTAATTCTGCAATACTAAAATTTAGACGACATAAATCAACGCTTGACGACAGGCGTGATGCAATCAGAGAACTTGCGGACGTTTTAGAATTTCTCAGACCCGCAATTAAGGAGCATTTAAACAAGAAAGACGAAAATGACCTTTTTAATATCGCTAATAATTTTGGAATTAGACACCATAATAAAGACCAGCAAACTGAATATGATAAAGCAATTTGGTATAGTTGGATTTTCTATTATTACTTGGCGACATTACACGCTGTATTACGAATGACAAACAAGAAATGAAAAGAAAAACTGGTGCTAACGGGCGTTTGGCAAAAGTGGCGGTTCAGTGGTTAAATGAAGCTTTGTGCTTCGTGTCAAGTTTTATAGTGGCAGAAAGTTCAGTGCTTCGAAATCGCCAACTTCTTGTAGCTGCAAAACGTTAGTGGCAATTATAAAACCGACCGTATGGACAATAGATAACGACAAAAGACAATATGAAAAATGACTATTTAGAAAGTTCAAAAAAACAATTTGAGTATTACAAAATGCTTGGAGAAAAAACTTTTGCTCAACTTTCAGACGAACAACTTTTTTGGCAATATAATGAAGAAAGTAACAGTATTGCTATGATTGTAAAACATTTGTGGGGAAATATGTTATCTCGTTGGACAAATTTTTTAACTACGGATGGGGAAAAAGAATGGAGAAAAAGAGATGCTGAATTTGATAAAGATATTGCAGACAGAACTGAACTTATGGCAAAATGGAATGAAGGTTGGACTTCTTTGTTTAACGCAATAAATTCATTGACTGAAAACGATTTGAAAAAAGAAATTTTTATACGAAATCA
>Ga0105045_10006565_pt1 | contig 10301 bp, 9 predicted proteins | sample MAT02_FD_78089 | JGI IMG/M metagenome (GOLD analysis project Ga0105045, IMG submission 78089) | Freshwater microbial communities from Lake Fryxell liftoff mats and glacier meltwater in Antarctica - MAT-02 (megahit assembly) | ecosystem: Environmental > Aquatic > Freshwater > Ice > Liftoff...
ACTTCCGCGACGACTTCCGCGACGACTTCCGCGACGACTTCCGCGACGATTCCCGCAACGACTTCCACAACGATACGCGCAACGACTTCCGCAACGATTACCGGAACGACGCCCGCTACGGTGTGGGTGCGGTGCGCGGCAGGAGTGTCGGTCGTTCCAGCGACGATGGCCGCGCCGGGAACGGCAGCGGCCGGTCCGCCGGCGGGATGCTGCGAAGCCGCGATGCACGGGGCAACACTGCGGGTGAGGCGCGAGGCGGTGGTTGGAACGTGGACCGCACGCGCGGTTCGGAGGCGGGCCGGGAGCGTGCACCGTCTCGCGGCGAAGCACAGGCAGGAGCGGCGGAGGGCAGCCGGTCGGACAGGCGGTGGAATGGATCGCGCGGTGAGGTGGTACCTACCCGCGAGCGTGATGCCTCGGCACCGCAGTCGCGCGAGGCACCCAGCCGCCGCGACATGCCGCTGGTCAACCCGCGTCGCGCCGAGCCATCGCCTCAGCGGCAGTCGGGCCCCGGTGGGCGGCAGCAGCAGGGTGGTGAGCGGACGGCACGCGAGCGCCCGCGGTACTGAACGGCGGATGAAGCGAGCCCGCGCATCAGGGGCGGGTGTTGCTCGCGGGGACGCGTGCCGGTCGGCGCGCGTCCCCGCGGTACACGTGGTGGTCCCGTCACTGACTCGACCTTCGTCTGTGTAGCGCGCAGCCATGGCTGGCACGACATTGCGGCGTGCAGACCACGCCGACCTTTATCAATGCCCAGAGCCTCGCCCCGTCAGAGTTCCGACGCTGGGTGCTGCACGGGACCACGGTCGCCATCGTCGCGTACGGCGCATTCGTGATCTTCGAGTGGTCTCAGGATGGCGCAGTGGCGGCGCTGACCGGACAGAACGCCGTGATGATGCTCCTGATGAGTGTGGCGTACGTGGTTGCCGCGCGGGTCGATCCGCGTACGGCGGCCGTGCTCGCACTCGCCGCCACCTGCGTGGATCAGTTGTCGGGCGTGCCGGGTGCCACGCAGTTTCCGCGGTCGGCCATGATGCAGCTGCCGCCACTGCTCATGGCCGCCGGTCTCCTGCTCGGTGCACGCGCGGCATTCATCGTGGCAGTGGTCATGTGGCTCGCGCTGACGGGCGCCGCAATGGTGTCACCCGCGATGCAGGCGGGGATGACGCCGGAGGCGGTGCGATGGCTGCTCTCGACCGCGGTGGCGCTCTTCGCGAGCTGGGGGCTGATCGCGCTCACCATGCGCAGTTTTCGGCGCATGTTCCAGACGATGCGGACCACGCAGCGCGACTACGCCGATACGATTCGCTTCACGCCGCACGGCATCATCGTGGTGGATCCGGCCGGCAGCATCATGCTCATCAACGAAGCGGCAGAGCGGCTGCTCGGGCAGCGCAGTGACGCGGTGACGGGGCGGCCGATCGCGGTGGTGCTTGGTCGTATGGGCACCGCCGGCGCGCTCGCCCCGCTCGCCGATTGGACTGCCACGGCACCGATCGAGGTGTCAGTCCGCCTTCCCGATGACCTCACACTGCATCTGGAGGGCACCTGGCGGACCATGGCCGGTGAGCGGCATCAGCTTCTGCTGCACGACGTCTCAACGCGGATCGCGGCCGAGCAGCACAGGCAGCAGATCGAGACGCAGCTGGCGCATTCCCAGCGACTCGACGCCGTTGGTCGGCTGGCGGGCGGCCTTTCGCACGACTTCAACAACATCCTCACCGCCGTCAGCGGCTCGGCCGAGATGCTGCGTTACGAGCGCAACCCGGCGGAGCGCGAAGCGTTGCTGGACGAGATCATCGCCGCGAGGGATCGCGGCTCGGCGCTGACGCGGCAGCTTCTCGCCTTCGCGCGCCGCGAGGTGACACAGCCCCGCGTCGTGGATCTGGCGGAGCACGTTCGCGGGCTGGAGCGCCTGTTGACGCGCGTGGCGGGCGACCGCTCTCGGGTGCGTTTCGTGCTCACCAGCGACTGCCGCGTGCGGGTGGACCCCGGCCAGCTCGAACAGACGCTGGTGAACCTCGTGACCAACGCACGGGATGCGATGCCGGAGGGCGGGACCTGCACGATCACCGTGGAGCAGGTGGCGGATGCACGCGCCACGGCACACGTGCGCCTGCACGTGGCGGACGAGGGCGTGGGCATGCCTCCCGACGTGGCGGAGCGCGCCTTCGAGCCGTTCTTCACCACCAAGCCGCGCGGACAGGGCACGGGTCTCGGCCTCGCCTCGGTCCACGGCATGGCCGAACAGAGTGGCGGTACGGCGCAGATCGCATCGACCCAAGGCCGTGGCACCCGCGTCACCATCGAGCTTCCCGCCTCGGAGGAGGAGGAGGCGAGCAGTACGGCGGTGCCACCGACACGCGTGGCCGACGCGACTGGCTGTCAGACGGTCCTGGTCGCGGAAGACGACAGCGGGACGCGCCGCATCGTCGAGCGCCTGCTGCGCCACGCCGGTTACGTCGTGCGTACGGCCGCCGACGGCGCCGAAGCGATGGCCTTCATCGAGGACGGCAGTGTGGCCTTCGACCTTCTGCTCACCGACGTGATGATGCCGGGATTCACCGGTCCCCAACTCGCCGACCGCGTGCGCGCGCTGCACCCGGGCAGACCGGTGCTGCTCATGACCGGGTACGCGGAAGACCAGCTGGCACGCCTCCTCGACACCGCCGCGCGTCGCGAGGTGATCACGAAACCGTTCTCCGGCATCGAACTCACGTCCCGCATCGCGGAACTGCTCCGGAGCGCGGTTCCCGTCACGGCGTAGAAAAACGCCGCACGGCAGATCGACGGCAGCACGCGGGAAACGACCGTCGGTGCAGCGCGTCAGACGGCGCGCCGTGCACGGGTCAGCGCCCGATCCAGCGCATTGGCGAACGCCTGCTTGTCCTTCGCGCCGTAGGTGGCGTGTCCCCCCGTCTCCACGCCGCTGTTGCGCAGCCCCTCCATGAAGTCGCGCACCGAAAGCCGTTCACCGATCGTCTCGGCCGTGTACTCCTCGCCGCGCGGGTCGATCACGACCACGCCGTTCGGTACCAGCACGGCCGCGAGCGGGATGTCGGCCGTCACGGCCACATCGCCACGCACGGCGTGCTCCGCGATGTAGCGGTCCGCCACATCGGGACCGCCCTCCACGCGCACCGCCGTCAGGTACGCGTGCCCCACCGGCAGCTGGAGCCGCATGTTGGCGACGAGGATCGTCTGCAGCGCGAGGCGCTCCGACGCGCGGTAGCAGATCTCCTTCACGTCGCGCGGCGCGGCATCGGCATCGATCCAGAGCGTCACGCCGCCACCGCCCAGCCGCCGTCGGGACTCGTCACCCAACCACCCACGGACGTCTCAGCGCGGCGTCGCGGAACTCGGCGAGCGGCGTCGGAGCCTGGCCCCGCACGGTGGCGGTCAGGAGGCATGCGGCGACGAACAGGCGGCGGGAGTGGCAAGACATGAGACCAATCAGCACCGGGTGAGGACAACCGGGCAATGGCTGCGTGTCAACATTGGCGTCTCGTGCCTCTCCATTCAGGCTGCGGCCCGTTGTCGCCTGCGGTGCAATCCGGTACGATCCGCCACACCCACTTTCCACGTCGACACCGTCCATGTCCACTGTCCCGCTGTTCCGGGCGCTGTTTGCCGGCGCCGTCTCGATGTCCGCCCTGCCGCTGTCGGCGCAGGTGCCCGACGCCCAACCCATGCCGGTGGGACGCACGGTCGATGGCACCCTCACACGCGACCTGCCCACGTTGAACGAGCGCGGCCGCTTCCGCGTCTACCGCGTCGAGGCGCGCCAGGGTCAGCGGTATTCGCTGCTCATGCGCGCCGACGCCTTCGACTCCTACGTTTCCGTGGCGCGGCAGGTGAATGGCCTCACCGACTACCTCGCCAGCGATGACGACGGTGCGGGCAACTCCAACGCCCGCCTGCGCTGGACGCCGAAGGTCTCAGGGTCATACTACGTCATCGCGCAGTCGCTGAAGGACGACGGGCTCGGTGACTTCACGGTCAAGTTCGACACGCTGCCGGCCACGATCATCACCCCGCCGCGTGCCATTGCGCTCGGCACGCCGCTCGAGGGTGTGCTGGCGGAGACCGACCCGTCGGTGGATGGCAACGGGTCGTTCCACGACCTGTATCGCGTCAGGGCAACGCGCGGCCAGCGCCTCGTGATCTCGATGGTGTCGAAGGACTTCGACTCGGTGCTTGGCATCGGCCGCATGGTCGGTGACTCGCTCGCGGTGGACGAGACCGACGACGACGGTGGCGGGGAGAACCACGCCCGTCTCCGCTTCACGGCCAAGGAGGATGGCGAGTACATCATCCGCGCCCAGGGCATCGACGCGAACCAGCTGGGCGCGTACACGATCACCGTCACCGGTAGCGCAGTGGTGAACAACGTGCCGGTGGCGCTCGCGCCGAACACGACCGTCACCGGCGAACTCACCGAGAGCGACGAGACGGCTGCCGACGAATCGTCCTTCGACGCGTACACCTTCACCGGCCGCGCCGGCGAGCGGGTGACGATCACCATGATGTCCAGCGCGCTCGACAGCTACCTCGTGATCGGCCGTCTGGTCAACGGCGAGTTCGAGCAGATCGCGTACGACGACGACGGCGGCGAGGGGAACGACTCGAAGTTGGAGCAGACGCTCGAGCAAGCCGGCGAATACGTGATTCGCGCCAATTGCGTGGGCTCGGGCAAGACTGGCAGCTATCGGATCCGGCTCGAGCGGTCGGGTGCCGGCGCGGCAGCGCGTCCTGCGACGCGACCGGTGGCGCCGGTGCGGCGGCCGTAAGGCCGCGACCCTGACCGCGACCGCGATGGCATCGAGAACGGCGACTGAAACAGCATGTCGCAGAACGGCATGGCCGCAGAAACGCTCAGCTGCAGCACTGCACTGGCGCAACACGGCCGTTCTCGCCTGAGGATGGGGTCAGTGAGAGGTCGGGGTACCGTGCTTCTGGTGGAACTGCGGGGCGGTTGGAGTTCCACGATCACGGGGGGAGCTCCGATCCTCGCTGACGTCAGCGCCTCACGCGACGGCCGCCACCAGCGGCGCCAGCTCTCGCTCCAGCGCGGCGCGTTCGCGGCCATCGCGCAGCGCCATCTGGAGCGCGAGGCGTGCCGGCGCGTCGCGATGGCGATCCGGGACGAAGGCACGATCGGCTGATTGCCAGCCCCCGATCCGCACAGTCATGCCGTGCGGTGCATCGGACGCAGTGATCAGCGTGACAAGGAGAGATGACATCGGCGGCAGGACAGATGGGACCACAGGCGCCAGCGCAGGGCAGTTGCGCCGCTTGAAGGTGCCACTACGTTAAAAAGTAGCCGTTCGCGGGTGCCCTGCTCCCCCCTGGCCGCGGGTGATGACATGGACGATCGGGAGCTCGGTGCGACCGCTGTCTCACGCCGAGAGTTCGTGGTGGGGATGGCGGCGCTCGGTGCGGTCTGGATGGTGGCCGGCACGGCCTGTGCACGGGACGCCGGCTCGCGCAGTGCAGAGCCAGCGCTGGTGCACTTCGCGCCGGAGCAGGCGGCACAGGTGGAGGCGATCACCGCCCGCATCATCCCCACTGATGCGTCACCCGGCGCCCGTGAGGCCGGAGTGGTCTATTTCATCGACAAGATGCTCACCACACACGCCAGGGAGCAGGCCCCGCTCTTTGCCGAGGGGCTCGCGTCGCTCGACGCGGCCGTGAAAAAGGCGCATGGTGCGACCGCGACCTTCGCCGCGCTCACCACTGCACAGCAGGACGCGCTGCTGACCAGCATCGAGAAGACTCCCTTCTTCGGCGCGATCCGTTTCGCGACGATCGCCGGCTTCCTCTCGCTGCCGCGCTACGGCGGCAACAAGGACTATGTCGGCTGGAAGTTCATCGGGCAGGACAACGTGATGGAGCACACAGCGCCCTTCGGCTGGTACGATCGCCCTGAAAACCAGGTGGCGCTGCTCGGCACCGTCCTGTGACACACACGGCATCGCGGCCGGCGGCGGCACCGGTGGCCGGACGGACCTTTCCCACCGACACGGCGGTGGATTTCGTCGTGATCGGGTCCGGCGTCGCCGGTGCTTCGGTGGCGCGTGAGCTGACGGCGAAGGGCTTCGACGTCGTGCTGCTGGAGCAGGGCCGTACGGTGCCGATGGACGACATGGAGCACGACGAGCTCGGCGCCTTCCTGTATTCCCGCTGGACCAACGCCCCCGCGACGTCGCCGCAGACGTACCGCAAGACGCCCACGGAGGTCGCGACCCGGCAGCAGTTTGCAAACTACGCCCGCGTGGTCGGCGGCACGACGTTCCACTTCACCGGCAACTTCTGGCGCCTGCGCCCGATCGATTTTCACGAGGCGAGCACGCGTGGACCGGTGGCCGGGACGACGTTCGCCGACTGGCCCATCACCTACGAGGAACTCGAGCCGTACTACACGGCCGTCGAGTATGCCGTCGGCGTGTCGGGCGAGGTGAATGACGATCCGCGCGAGCCGATGCGCTCCAGGCCATTCCCGTTGCCGCCGCTCAACGCCACCGGACCGGGCGTCCTGCTGGAGGTCGGCGCACGCAAGCTCGGATGGAAGTCGAAGGCGGCACCGATGGCGATCCTGTCGCAGCCGTACAAGGGCCGGCAGCCCTGCCACAACTGCGGCTTCTGCCTCGCGTTCCCATGCGAGTGGGGCGCCAAGTCGGGCGCCAACTGGACGATGGTGCCCGAGGCCCTCGCGAGCGGACGCTGTGAGCTGCGCTCCGACAGCTATGTGCGCAAGATCGACACCGACGACCGCGGCCGCGTCACGGGCGTCATCTACCTCGACGCGCAGAAGCAGGACGTGGTGCAGAATGCGAAGGCCGTGGTGCTCTGTGCCAACGGGGCCGAGACGCCACGCCTGCTGCTGAACTCGAAGTCGAACCGCTTCCCCGACGGACTCGCGAACAGCAGCGGCATGGTCGGGAAGAACCTGATGCTCAACGGCGGCGTGCAGTCGAGCGGCATGTTCGAGCACGAGATCCACGCACACAAGGGTCCCGTCGTCACGCGCATCACGCAGGAGCTCTACGAACTGGACCCGTCGCTCGGCATGACGGGTGGTGGCGGCTACGACTTCAGGATTTCCACGCCGGCCATGATCCGGACGCTCGACATGCCGGAGAAGGACGGGGGGATGTGGGGCACCGGGTTCAAGGCGCGCATGCGCCAGTGGTTTCTGAACTCGCTCGACTGCTTCGGCCACACCACGTCGATGCCGGTCGCGACCAACGCGGTGGACCTGGACCCGGAGCTCAAGGACGCGTGGGGACAGCCGGCCATGCGCATCACGTTCCGTGAGCACGAACACGACATGCGCGTCTACCACCACTTCCAGCAGCGCGGACGCGAATTGCTCGAGGCAGCCGGGGCGACGACGATCACCGACACGCCGATCGGCGACACGCCCGGCAGCGCCGTGCACCTGCTGGGCACCGCCCGCATGGGCAACGACGCGGCAACCTCGGTGATCGACAGGTACCACCGAGCCCACGACGTGCCGAACCTGTTCATCGTGGATGGCAGCAGCATGGTGACCGGTGGTCGCGGGCAGCCGACGATGACGATTCAGGCATTGGCGTTCCGCGCCGCGGATCACATCGCGCAGTTCGCGACGCGCCACGAGATCTGACCGTCGCCGCGTGACGCGCGGCCCTCATGCGGATGCGCCGTCAGCCCTGCCGGCTCATCCGCAGCACGATCTCCCACTCGTCCGCAGTCACCGGCACCACCGAGAGTCGGCTGACCTTGAGCAGTGCCATCTCCTGCAGCTCGGCGCTCGCCTTGATCTCGGGCAGCGTCACCGCGCGCGGCAAGGCGTCGACGGCCTTCACATCCACCATGAACCAGGTGGGCGTCGCGGCCACGCTCGCCGGGTCGTAGTAGTCATGCGTGGCATCGAGCGCCGTGTGATCGGGATATCCCTCGCGGACCACCTCGCAGATGCCGACGATCGCCGACGGCTCGGCATTGGAGTGGTAGTAGAACGCGAGGTCGCCGGTCTTCATGCCGTCGCGCAGGAAGTTGCGCGCGCCGGTGTTGCGCACGCTGTCCCATGACGTCGTGGATTTCGACGCCCGCTGCAGGTCGGTGAACGAGAACACGTCGGGCTCCGACTTGATCAGCCAGTAGCGACGGTCGCCGGGCTGGCGCGAGAAGACATGCGCCCACTTGCCTTGCTCGTAGGGCATGGACTGCGGCGCCTTCTTCACGGCGGGCTCTGCGGGCTCCGTCGCCGCCCGCCCCTTCGCGTTGGTCTGCGTCGAGATGGCCTGCTTCGGGACCGACGTCTTCGCGGCGCGCTTCGGAGCAGCGGCCTGCTTCGCTGCCACCTGCCTCGCGGGGGCTGACGTCGTCGTGGTGGCCTTCTTGGCTGGCATTCGATTCCTCGGTGGGGCTGACTGCAGGTATCCGGCTGATGGCGAAAAATACGCACTGCTGCCAGACACCGTGCGGTCGATCCGCGCGCGCCGTCAGCCCGGCATGCGGCAGCAGCCATGCTCCACCGAGGCCGCTGGACGTGCCACAGGAGCGCGCACCGACGACCGGACGGCGACCGCGGTCACCTCCCGGTCCGACACATCGGCGGTCCGACGGCGGGCGCCGACCGCGCCGGTCGCGACGGAGGGAGGGCGGCCGCACTGCCGACGGCACGCCTGCGCGCACTGGCGCTGTCGTCGTATGTCCGCGGACTGGCGTGGCAAGGGGCTCGGCTCAACGCGGAGACGCCGGGGGTGGTGCTTCGCTTCGTGCGACAGCTCTCCGGCGATGACGTTGCGCTCATGTGGCAGCGTCGAACTGAGGCCAGAAATCGCGAGTGAGCGACACCAGCGAGCTGCTGGACGTGGTGAACGCAACCGCTGTCGCATTGCATCGGCACGGGATCGAGTATTTCGTCACCGGCTCGTTCGCCAGCAGCGTGCACGGTGAGTTCCGCGCGACCAGTGACATCGACATTGTCGCGGCGCTGGATGTGAAGCGTCTCGAATCGTTGCTCGATGAGCTCTCGAGCACGTGCCTGATCGACCTGGATCAGGCGCGCGAGGCGCGCGACATCGACGGGAGTTTCAACCTGATTCACCTGACCACGTATCTCGAGGTCGACGTGTTTCCGTGTGCGTCGGCATTCGATCGTGAAGCGATGCGTCGTGCGGCGGCGGTTCAGTTGCCCGGTGCCGGCGAACCGCTCCGCGTTGCGAGTCTGGAGGACATCGTTCTCTCCAAGTCGTGATGGTTCCGACTCGGTGGGGAAACATCGGAGACACAACAGCGTGATATGCGACGGCTGATCGCGCTCGATGAAGTGCGTCTCGATCTGGAGTATCTCGCACTGTGGGCCCCCTAGCTGAAGGTCGACGGTTTGCTGCGCGTGTTCCTTCGCTGAGCTGCTGCCAGATCGTTGGACCGGCTGGGATGCGCGCTCTGATGCACGCTGCGCTACCGTGCCGCTGCGTGCATCGGCGGCCCTGGCACGGCATGTCACGACCGTCCATCCTGCCGCGGGCTCCATATATTCATCAGGATGGACGTACCCTCGCACTACGACGAGATCGGCGGCGCCGAGTCGGTCGCGGCGCTGGTGGACCGCTTCTACGACCTGATGGACAGCGCGCCCGAAGCCGTTCACGTGCGCGCGCTGCATGCGTACAGCCTGAAGGTCTCGCGCGAGAAGCTGCGCCTGTTCATGACCGGCTGGCTCGGCGGGCCGCAGCTGTACGTGGAGGCGTACGGACACCCGCGTCTCCGGCAGCGGCACTTCCCGTTCGCGATCGGCGCCGTCGAGCGCGACGAGTGGCTCTGGTGCATGGACCGCGCCCTCGCCGAGCAGCCGATGGACGAGCCGCTGCGCGCCTACCTGCAGCAGCGGCTGCATGCGCTGGCCGAGCACATGCGGAACACAGAAAACTGACTGGACGCGACTGACCTCTGGAGCGCAGACGGCACTGCTCAGCGGCCGGCGCAGTGAATACTGGATATTCGTTCCACGGTACCGGGCGGACGCCGTGCAGCGGCGCCAGACCGTCAGGCCGTGCACCTGCGTCGAGTAGTCGTCGACGATGCTTTCATCCGGTTGCTCGCAGGCGTGCGTCCGGAGGAGGCAGCGTCTCCGACATGGTCGTTCGTGGCAGTGGTGCCTGGGAAGACGACGCCGGGATCACGTTCGGCAATCTCGAGCAGGCGAAGCGCGGCTCCATCCGGCCTGCGGCGATCCGCGTCCCACGCCCGCATCAGTCGGGTGCTCACGTTGAGAAAGCGGGCGAACACCGATTGCGACGCGTTCACCC
>Ga0105045_10006566_pt1 | contig 10301 bp, 5 predicted proteins | sample MAT02_FD_78089 | JGI IMG/M metagenome (GOLD analysis project Ga0105045, IMG submission 78089) | Freshwater microbial communities from Lake Fryxell liftoff mats and glacier meltwater in Antarctica - MAT-02 (megahit assembly) | ecosystem: Environmental > Aquatic > Freshwater > Ice > Liftoff...
ACGAGGGCTGTGGCCGCGTCGTCACGCGTGATCCCCCCAAGCGACGAGGCGGCCTCGTCGGCGCGCGCGGTGGAAGCCGCCGCGTGCTCGCGGGCGGCGCGGACCTCGAGTTCGAACGCCTGGTACTGCGCGCGCGCGGCTACGAGCGTCGCGGCAGCAGCGTCGAGCTGCGCCTGGGCACCGGCGGTCGCCTGTTGACCCTCCGCGGCCACGCCCTCGATCTCGGTCGCGACGGCCGCGAGCGCGCGAGTCTTCGCGGCGAGCTCGTCGTCGCACTCGGCGAGCGCCGTGACCAGGTCGGCCGCTTGTGCTGGCGGCAGTCCGGCCCGCGCCTGTTCGGCCCGCGCGGCGCTCTGGGTGGCGAGCGCGCGCGCGCGCTCGGATTCGGCGAGCGCGAGATCACGATCGAGCTCGAGCCGGCCCAGCGCCTCGCGCCTCTCGGATCGCGTGAGCTGCAGCGCCGCGTGCCGCGAGCGGATCTCGGGCACGCGCGCATGGGCACCGAGCCCGGGCGGAGCGGTCGGCTCCTCGGTGCCCAACGCGGCCCGCGTGCGCGCGAGGCCGTCGCGCACCGCGGTGAGGGTCGCGTCGTCGACGGTGCCCGCCGCCGCCTCGCGGTCGAGCGCGTCGGCGCGGGCATCGTCTTTGCCGCACCGGTCGATCTCTGCATGCCACGACGCGCTCGCCGTGCTCAACGCGTCGATGCTCGCCACGCCCGCGGCAGCGAGGATCGGCGCGCCCTCGGCCTCCCACCGCGCACGCGCGGCCTGCAGTCCGGTGCGCAGCGCCGCCGAGCCGGCTTCGATGCGCAGCGAGCCCCACTTGTGCACGTCGATCACCATGTCGCGCAGCGCCGGCTGGGTCGTGGTCGCGGCGGTGATCACCGGCGCGTCGCCGTCGACGGTGACCTGGGCCGTGCTGCCGTCGGCGAGGGTGAACGTGACGGCGAAGCCCACGGCTGCCTGGTCTTCGGCGCGCCGTCGCCCATCGTCGAGAGTGCGCAGTGTGGCGAGCGTCGTGGCGCTCGGCAGCGGTGCGCGCTGCAGGGCGGCCCGGCGCTCGGAGCTGGCCTCGCGCACCTGCCGGGCCTGGTCGGCGAGGGCCCGCGCCTGGGCCCGCGCCTGTTCGGTGCGCTCCGCGAGCACGGCGGCTTCGCGCCACTGCAACCACACCAGCTGCCGCATCGCTGCGTCGATCTCGGCGTCGACCTCGACCAGCGTATCGGCGAGGGCCGCATGCGCCTGGGTGGTCCGTCGCGCTGTGCCGGTGGTCACCTCGGCGTGCCGCGCATCCGCGGCCGCTGCACCGTCGACGGTGAGGGCTTCGTCGAGCGCTCGCCTGCGCTCGGTGAGGGCGTGGCGCTCGCGTTGCAGCGTGAGATCTGCGCGGCGCAGGGCCTCGAGTTTGGCCTCGGCTCCGTCCTGGCGTGCGAGGGCCTCGAGGGTCGCGCTCGCCGATTCGCGCGCGGCCTCGGCGTCGACGACGGCACCGGCGGCCAGCTCTGCGCGCTCGATCAGGGCGGATGCCGTGGCGTGGGCCCCCTCGGCATCGACGCGCAGCGCGGCGACCCGTTGCAGGTCGCGATCGATCGCCGTCAGCCGGTCGCGTGCCGCGTCGGTCGCGGCTCGTAACTGCCGCCACACAGTGTGGGCCTGCCACGCCGCCTGCACGCGCGCGAGATCGGCCCGGGCCTGATCGAGCTGCTCGCACAGCGCATCCCTGCGGACCCGCGCCTCGTGCAGCACCGCGGCCACGGCCTCGCCTTGCTCGGCTTGGCGGAGCAGCGTCTCGTGCTCGGCCGCGATCTCGCGGATGCGCTCGGCGATCCGACCGAGCGGCGTCTCGCGTCCGCGTCGCCAGTTGCCACGGCTGTCCTTCGCCAACTCGACGTTGCCCTGCGCGGTGGTGAGGATGCGCTTGAACAGCGGATCCTCGGCCAACGACTGCAGGGCCTCGGTGAGCCGCTCGCGCCCGGCTGGATCGGTGTCATCGGCGAGGGTGTCGCCGAACAGCTCCTCGATGCGCGAGCTGGCCCCGAGCAGCGCCGTGGTGATGAACGACTTGGGCAGCCCCTTGGCACCCCCCTTGCCGCCGGGCTCGCGCACGCCCCACGCCAACATCTTGCGCAGCTCGCCGTCGACGGATCGGCCGGTCTCCTGCTTCGACCACACCTGGCCATCGCCCGATCGCTCGAGCAGCGCGGTGCCCCGCGTACCCTCGGCCCAGGTCTTCTCGACCCGCCACAGCGCACCGCGGTGGGCGAACACCAGGCGCACGCGCGGCGGTGCGGTGGCGCCCCATGGCTCGAATCCGCGTCGATCCACCGACGACGACGGCAACAGCAGTACCGATCGCAACGCCTCGCCGAGCGTGCTCTTGCCCAGATCGTTGGGCCCGTACAGCACGTTGAGCCCGGGGCCGAACTCCACGCGCGCCGACTCGACGCACTTGTACGACTCGACCTCGAGCGAGCGCAGTGCGAAGTGCCCGGCAGGCCGCACGATCTCGGTCACGTCACCCCCGTCTCGCGCGCGAGCTGGTACAGCCGCACCAGCGCGCGCTCGGCCACGTCGGCCCGCTCACCCGCGGCGATCATCGCCTGCAGCCGCCGCGCGGTCTCGCGGACCTGCTCGGGCAGATCGTCGAGCGCGAGCAGCACCCCGGTCGCGTCCAGTGCGAGCTTGCTGCGGTCGAGCTCCGCGATCGCGATCTTGCCGCCTTGCGCCTCGCCACCGACCAGCTCGCGGAGCAGCGCCTCGGCCTGGGCGTGCTCCTCCACCGGCAGTCGCATGTCGACGTGCAGCCGCATCACGCTCGTGCGGTGATCCTCGCTCCGCAGCGCCCGCAGCTCGGGCAAGGTGGTCACCGTGCGCTCGTGCCAGCGAAAGTGTCCGACCGGCTCGGCCCGCAGCACCGGCGCCCGATTGCGGCGACCGAACAATGCCACGGTGACGCTGCCGGCATCGAGCTCGCCGAAGCGCGTGGGCTCGGGCGCACCGGGGTAGAGCATCGGGCACTGCGGCGGGCCGTGGACGCGGCGACCGTGGGTGTCGCCGAGCGCGACATAGTCGAACCCGCGGCTGGTCGCGGTGTCCAGCGCGATGGGGAAGTTCGTCGCAAGGCCAGGGAAGCCGAAGGTCTGGCCGTGGAGCAGGGCGATGCGCACGCGGTCGTCGCCGGGCTCGCGCGAGGGCAGGTGTGCGGCCATGTTCGCCTGGCCCGCGGTGCGCCGGCATGGCACCCCGTGGAGCACCGCATGCTCGCCGAGCGGCAGCGTGAAGTCGTCACGATCGACGATGTGCACCCACGGCGGCAGCGCCTCGCGGAACGCTAGCTTGCGCCACACCGACGTGGCGATCAGCGGATCGTGGTTGCCGGGCAGCAGCACGAGTGGGCGATCGGTCCACGGCTGATCGCGCAGCAGCTGGGCCAGCGGTCTCCACCACGCCTCGGTGGGATCGGGCAGGTCGAACACGTCACCGGCGACGAGCACGGCGTCGACGCCGAAGCGTTCGGCGACGCCGAGGATGTTGCGCACGGTCTCGAGCCGCTGCTGGGTGAGCCGCCGATCGTGCTCGCCGAACCCGGGGAAACGCAGGCCGAGGTGCCAGTCGGCGGTGTGCAGGATTTTCGTGGCCATGGCAGGGTCGCGCTCGAAGATTCGCTGCGGGTCGAGAGCCGGGGCCATCTGTGGGTTGGGCTCCGGGTTGGGCTCCGGGTTGGGCTCCGGGTCGGGCTCCGGGCTCATGGTGCGGCGAACTCCACGTCGAGGATCCGCTCGATGCGCGGGGCAGTGTAGCGGCGCTGGTGGGCCTGCTGCATCCACGCCGACCAATCGGCGTCGTCGCGCTGTCGCAGGCGTTCGACCGCGTGCTCGGCGGTCTCGAGCGCGCGCTCCGACTCGGCCACAGCCCGCTCGGCGCGCGTCCGCGCATCGGATCCGGCGGCGGCATCGCGCCTGGCCCGATCGCCGCCGAGCTGCTCGCGCAGCGCGTCGCGCTTTCGCATCCACACCACGCGGCGGTCCTCGATGCAGCGATCGATGCGCAACACGACATCCTCGAAGTGGCGGCGCTCGTGGGCCTCGAGATCGGCGATGGCGGCGAACAGCGCGGCCTCGACCGCGTCGTCGAGGTCGATGTCGTCGACGGCCAGCGGACCGATCTCGGCGTCGTCGAGTACCGCGCCCAGCAGCGCGTCGACCTGGGCGCGATCCATGGCGGCGCCATCGGGGTCGCGCACGGCGACAGGCAGCAGCTCCACGACCGGCTCGAAGCCCTGCTGCTCGAGGCGCACGACCACCAGCCGTCCGCGCACACCCGCGGGCAGGCCGTCGGGCCGCTGCCGCAGGCGCACCGTGAAGCGTCCGTCAGAGCTGGCGCGCCTGGACTCGTCGACCGCGGCGTGGATCAGGGCGTGGCCGAGGTGCAATGCATCGCCGAGCTCGGGATCGCGATCACCGATGATCACCACCGCGCCCGTGCGCAGCTCGGTCGGCAGCCGGGGATCGGCGGCCAAGGTGAGCCGCACCCGGCCTTCGATCGTGTCGCGCTGCCACGGCACGCCGCTCGCGTCGAGGTAGGCGGTGACGACCTGCTCGAGCGCACGATCGAAGGTGGCGAGTCCACCTTCGAGATCGCGCTCGATGGTGCGAAAGGCGTTGCGGACGCTCTCGTCGAAGCGCGACTCGATGATGCCGGCGGTCCGCGCGTGGGTGGCCTCGAAGTCGTCGCGCGCGGTGCCGATGCGCTCGCGCACCGCGTTGATCTCGGCGGAGATCTCGTCGAGCGTGCGCGCCTCGGCGTAGATCCGCCGCAGGTGGCCCTCGAGCTCGGCCCCGACGACGCTCGCGAGGGTCTCGGGCTTCGCGGTGCCGACCTCGTGCAGGACCACATCGGAGGCGTCGAGCACGGTGCCGAACAGATCGAGCTTGCGGCTCAGGATGTCGAACACCAGCCGCTCCGCCTCGTTGTCGGTGGCCAGCAGGTTGATCACCGTGACGTCGTTGCGCTGACCATAGCGATGACAACGACCGATGCGCTGCTCGATGCGCTGGGGATTCCACGGCAGATCGTAGTTCACCACCGTGTCGCAGAACTGCAGGTTGAGGCCCTTGGCGCCGGCCTCGGTCGAGATGAACACCGCTGTGCGGGTCTCGAATTCGTGCATCAGCGCCATGCGTACGGCGATCTGCGCACTGGGGCGGGTGTGCTTGGGCAGGCTGTCGCCGATCTCTGCCTGCCACCGTTCGACGGCGGCGTCGACCCGCGGGCCGACATTGGTGCCGCGAAAGCAAGTGATCTCGTCGCCCTCCACGACACCCGAGCCGGCCAGGATCTCGCCCAGGTAGTCCTGGGTCGCGAGCGACTCGGTGAAGATCACCAGCTTGCCGCTGCCGTCGCCGGCGGCGAAGCGCTCGCGGACCAGGCGCACGGCGTGGATGAGCTGGGTGGCCTTGCTGTCGACGCCGATCGCGTCGGCGCGGAGGATGAAATCGCGGACCCGGGCGAGCTCGGCGGTGATCCGCTCGGTCTCGGGCGGCGGACCCTCGTCGACCTCGGTCGCCTCGACGTCGTCGAGCTCGAGGTCGCCGGCGAACACATCCACGGTGTCGCCGTCGCCCATCACCCCGGCGAGCTGGCGCTCGAGCCGGGTCGCCACGTTGCGCAGGCTGGCCGCGAGCGCGCGATGCGACGAGGCCATGCGCCGGTGGAATCCGATGATGAGCAGCCGCCGGTGCCCGCCCCGGAACGCGCACGCCCTGGGGTCCATGAGATACGCCGTGACGTCGTCGTACAGCCCGCGTTCGGCGGGTGTCATCGTGTAGCCGAACAGCTTGGCGCGGCGCTGCGTGAACGGCTGCTTCATGAACTCCTGCGCCTGACGCCGCAGGGTCCGCTGGCACACCTCGCCGATGCGGGACCGCAGCTCTCCGTCTTGGCCCTCGCGCAGCGTCCGGTCGTCGCCTTCGCAGAAGATCGCGCGGAACGTGCCGAGATCCCCGAGCAGGCTGCCGGTGGGCTCGACGTACTGCACCAGGCCCCACAGCTCGGTCAACGAGTTCTGGATCGGGGTGGCGGTGAGCAGCAACACCGGCGAGCCGGCGATCGCCTGGCGCACGCGGTAGGCCATCCGCGCCTGGGTCGAGGTGTCCTTCAGCGCGCCATGGCCGTCGAACCGCTTGTAGATCCCGGCGAAGATCTCGTGGGCCTCGTCGATGACGCACAGATCAAAACGCGCAGCGGCGCGGAGCAGGGCGCTGCCGGCCTCGCTGCCGGCCCACTCGCGGCCGACGATGTACACCGCCGTGTCGTCGAGCGCGGCGGTGGCTCCCGAGATCTCGCGGACCTCGATCCCGAACAGCGTGTACAGCTCCTGCCGCCACTGGCCCAGCAGCGGCTTGGGGGTGACCAGCAAGATGCGCCCGGCGCCCTCGGCCCGCCGCTGCGCCATCACGAGGCCGGCCTCGATCGTCTTACCCAGCCCGACCTCGTCGGCGAGGATGCAGCCGCCTTGCGGGATCCGCTGCAGCGCGAAGATCACCGCGTCGATCTGGTGCGGGTTGGGATCGATGCGGCCTGCCCGTTGCGAAGCGACCCAGCGCTGCTGCTCGTCGGCGCGGCGCAGCCGAACGAGCTGCTCGGCGAAGTAGCGGCGCGTGACCGGGTGCGTGGTCGTCATGCGCGGGGCCAGGTGTAACAAATCCCGGCCGCTGACGCAGCGGCGCGCCCGTGCAGCGCTCGCGCGGTGGCTGCTACGCCGCGTTGCCGACGGCGAGGTACCCGAGCAACGCCACCAGCGTGAACAGCAGCGCCACGATCGCGTACAGCACGGGGCGCCCGCCCGTGCCGGGTGCGGCGTGTTCCATGGGCGCCATCGTCGGCGGCGCGAGGGTGGGGATCAGGCCGACCGGCAGCGGTGGGGCGACGGGGGCGCCGCCGATGGGATCCCGCGCGGCAGCGGCCAGCGTGCGGACGTCGATCAGCCCGGAGCCGCTCGCCGCGTGGAGGCGTGGCGCCGTGGCGCTCGGCGCGGTGACGGTGCTCGCGACCTTCGCGAGATCGAACAGCACAGAGTCGGGGTTGCGCGCACCCTGAACGCTCGGCGTGGGAGGTTGTGGGGAGAACCACAGGCCAGAGTTCTCGTCGCGCTCGTTGGTCTGGATCACATTTCCTCCGCGCGGACAGTGTGCACACGCCCGCGGTAGACACCACATAGTGGTCGACTTCCGTGCGCGCGAGGGCCGAAATGGGGGCCGCGGCGAACGCGACGGCGACGATGTGGGGCTTTGAACCGTGGGCGCGCACGCACGTGGCGCGGACGACGATCGCGGTTGTGTGCACTTTGGCGGCCAGAAGATCGGGGTGCTCCCCGACAGGGTGTTCGCGGATCGATCCGGCGCCGCGCCCGGCGACTGGGCGAGGTCTCGTCCGCGGGGCGAATTCCCGCGCCGAGGGCCGGTTTCGACGCGGAAATTTGATGGATCGGCCGCGCCCGGGCCATGGTCCACAGCGTCGTGCTGCCCGAAGTCATCTGCCTCTCGATCGCGCTGGGCACCGGCGCTCTGCGCCGCGATGACGTGCCCACCGTCGCCGCCACCGAGCGCGCCACGACGGAGGTGGCGGCCCATTTCCGCACGTGGCTCGCCGATCCCAGCGCCGCCGGGGCGCAGGCGATCCGTGAACGCGTCGCGCTCGGCGCACCGCCGGATGCGCTCGTGGTCCTGCTCGAGGGCATGCGCGAGAGTCCGCGTCCCGATCTGGCAGACATCGCGCAGGGCCTTGCCGGCTATCGCCGCGCTGATATCCGCGGCCATGCGATCGCGGCGTGGGCCGAGCTCGGGGGGGCGCAGGCCGAGCGGGCGATCGCGGCGGCGGCGACCGATCTCGATCCCGGGATCCGAACCTTGGCGCCCGCGCTCGCCTCGCGTCATCCGAGCGAGCGCGCCGCGCAGATCGTCGTCGACCTGCTCGCCCGCGACGCTGATCTCGCCGCGGTGCTCGAAGAAGACGCGCCGGTGATCGAATCGGACGCGCCCGTCGTCGACGACGACGCGGTCGTCATCGTCGAGGACGCGCCGTGATGCGCCTGGGATTCTGGCTCGCGCTCGTGCTCGGCGGGTGCGCGATGCGGCCGCTGCCGGCAGCGGCGCCCGAGCATGGCAACCTCACGGCGGCGAGCGTCGCCCGTGACGGCGACGCGAGCCCCGATGCGTCGGCGCCCGCGTTGGTCGTTCTGATCGAGCGCTCGCGCGTGGTCGCCGTCGATCCCATCGGTGGCGCCGTGCGATGGAGCCTGCCGCTGGTTGTCACCGGGCATCCGATCGCGAGCGCCCAGACCGTGTATCTGCCGGTGCGCGGGCAGGGTGTGGTCGCCGTCGATCGCGAGCGCGGGACCATCCGCTTCACCGCGCAGCTGCCGGGCGAGGCGCTCGTCGGACTCGCGGTGGACGAGCCGATGCTGATCGCGACGGTGCTCGATCCCGATGCGCGACGTCCCGCGCAGATCGTCGGCGTGTCGACCGAGGACGGCGAGGTCCGCTGGCGGCGTCCGGCGGCGGCGCGGCTGGGCATCCCCGAGGCGGGTGGCGGCATCGCGGTCGTCGGCATCGGCGCGCAGGTCGTCGCGCTCGGAGCCGACACCGGCCGCGAGGTCGCCAGGCTGGACATCGGCGCACCGGCAGAGCACCGCGCCGAGCTCGAGCGCGTCGTCCATCGCCGCGGGATGTGGTTCGTCGGCAGCGGCACGCGGTGGGTGGCGCTCGGCGTCGGCGGGCAGGCCCATGGCCTCGGCCGCAGCTATGCGCCCGCGTTCCGCACGGTGCAGGGTATGGACGACGGCCACGGCGACGACGAGCGCCTCGGGCTGTGGCTACGCTGGAGCAGCGTCGACGCCTCGCCGCGCGATGCCATCTTGTTGTCGCGCCGGGCGGTCGTCGCTGCCCGGCTCGACGCCGAGGGCAACCCGATGCGGCCGCGGTGGGTGCACGTCGAGCAAGGTGGCGAGTTCGTCGCGATGGAGGTCGTCGGCGATCGTGTGATCCTGGTGCGCGAGGACGGCATGATCGTGCAGCTGGCCGACGACGACGGGCGTGAGCTGCATCGGCTCGCCGGTCACGAGGACGCCTTCGGTGCCCTGGTGCTGGGTGCCGAGCCCCAGGTGCGTGGGGGCGCGCACCGCCACGACGATCCGCGGGTCATCGGCGATCTGCGGCGGCTCGTCGCCCTCGAGGATCCGCGGTTGTTGCCGGCGCAGCGCCTCGCCACCGATCTGCTGTGGCGATCCGAGGATCCGCGGGTCCGCGCGCTGGTTCAGGGCCTCGCCGATGCCGACGTCGCCGGTGGCACCCTTGCCGGTGGCACCGAGCGCGCCGCGATGCTCCGCGATCACGCCCGCGCCGTGGTGCGCACGCCTTGGGGGACTGGCTCGGACGCCGAGGCTTCGTCGCTGCTGGCGCTGCTGCGGGCGCGGCCGCGGTTCGGCGAGTACACTGCGGCGCTCGAGTTCTCGGCGCCGATCCGCGCCGCGGTGCGCTCGGGCAGCCCCGAGGTCATCGCCGAGCTCGGCCGGCTGTTGCTCGCGCCGTCGACGGGGGCGGAGGATCTGGTCGCGATCGTGGAGGCCTTCGCGATCCTGGACGATCCGCGCGCTGTCCTGCCCGTGGCGGCGTTCGTGACGCGGTATCACGCCGACGAGCAGATCGTCGCGGAGTCGCCCGCGCTGCACCTCGCTGCGCGCGTGCTGCTGCAGCATGTCGAGAACGGGGAGGCGCTCGCGGTGCTGCGGCGGGTGGCGGAGGATCCGTTGTGCGCGCCTAGCTTGCGCACGGTGATCATGGGCGGCCTCGGGGAGCTGCGGGTGGCCGCAGCTCGGCGCGCGGGGGGGTAGGGCTCCTCCGGGGGCGGCATCGTGGCCGCGCGCCGCTCGTCGTTTAGCGCGTCGCCCCCGTGCGATGCTCCGCCCGTGTTCCAGGTCGAGCCGATCCTGTGGCTGCAGGAGCACGGTGGATCCGCGCTGCGCTTCGCGATGGAGATCGTGTCGTGGCTCGGACGATCCTCCGGCTACGCCGCGGCGCTGATCGTGCTGGCGCACGTGCGATCGATGCGGCGCGGGCTCGCCCTCGTATTGCTGATGCTCGCGTCCGCCGTAGTGATCGACGGCATCAAGACCACGGCCCTACTGCCGCGCCCGGAGCAAGTCGACGATCGCGTCCTTGGCAGCGCCCCGGCGCTCGTGGCCCTCGGCGGCGCGCCCGATCCGTGCAGCCCGCTGCCGACCGCGACCATCGCCGCCACGCGCGA
>Ga0105045_10006567_pt1 | contig 10300 bp, 8 predicted proteins | sample MAT02_FD_78089 | JGI IMG/M metagenome (GOLD analysis project Ga0105045, IMG submission 78089) | Freshwater microbial communities from Lake Fryxell liftoff mats and glacier meltwater in Antarctica - MAT-02 (megahit assembly) | ecosystem: Environmental > Aquatic > Freshwater > Ice > Liftoff...
ATGCCTAGCACCACATTTGGCGGGTATTTTTTAATCGCAAAATGTGCCTGTGAAAAAGCGTTAAGTAATTTAAAAGGCAGCATTAACCAACCCTTTAATCCTTTGCCTCGCACGCCTTGCATAGTAATCATGACTTTTTGGTAGTCTTTATTCTCAATTAAGCGATTTTCCATACCGCCTTTAGTGCATAACCAGACGATACTCCAGCCTTGCTGTTTTAAATGATCAGCCACCGCCATCGCTGGATACACATGCCCGCCTGTGCCTCCTGCCATGACCATAAGTGTTTTTGTTTTGCCTACTGTTATATTGGCGCTCATGCTGGCAAACCTTTTTGTAATCGACGATTCTCATAGTCAATTCTTAGCAAAATTGCCATGGCAATACAATTTGCCAAAATACCGCTACCGCCAAATGAAAGTAGCGGTAATGTCAGGCCCTTAGTCGGCAAAATACCCATGTTTACACCCATGTTAATCATGCCTTGTACGCCCATCCAAACACCCAAACCTTGCGCAAGCAACGCGGCAAAATAACGCTCATTTGCAATGGCTTCTTTGCCAATACCAAATGCGCGAATGATTATCCATACAAATAAAGCGAGCACCGCAAACACACCGACAAAACCCAACTCTTCCGCTATTACCGCTAATAAAAAGTCGGTGTGCGCCTCTGGCAAATAAAGTAATTTTTCTACACTTGCACCCAAGCCCACGCCTAGCCATTCTCCACGACCAAACGCTATTAGTGCATGCGATAACTGGTAACCTTTGCCATAGGGGTCTGCCCACGGATCCATAAAACCAATCACGCGCTCTAATCGATAAGGTGAGCTCCAAATAAGGAACACGAACCCGATTATTAGCAACACAATCAAGCCGCCAAAAATCTTGCCATTAATGCCGCCTAACCATAAAATTGAGATTGAAATTGCCGCGATTACCGCAAAAGCACCGAAGTCTGGCTCACGTAATAGCAGACCACCAACTAGCAACATCACTGCCAACATTGGCAAAAAGCCATGTTTAAAGCTATCCATAAGCGCGCCTTTGCGCACGGTGTAATCCGCCACATACATGGCTGCAAAGAGCTTCATAAACTCAGAAGGTTGTAGATTAATCACAAACAAAGATAACCAGCGGCGGCTACCACCGACAACGCGACCAATGCCAGGAATAAGCACTAACACGAGCAAAGCTAACCCAATTAAAAATAAACAAGGTGCCATTTTTTGCCACCAAGCGATAGGTATATTAAAAGCCACGAATGCTGCGCTGAGGCTAATCAATAAAAATATCGCTTGGCGAATCAAGTAGTAATTACTCTGATGCCTGACGGCTTTATCTGCTTCGGCAATTGCAATAGAAGCTGAATACATCATGACCAAACCTAACCCAAGCAATATCAAAATAACCCATAACAAGCCTTGGTCGTAATTCGGCGAGTTCACATGCTCACGATTAAACATTGTATTAATCATGCAAGCTCCTTTAAACGCATTACTGCACTGACAAACACTTCTGCACGATGAACATAGTTTTTAAACATATCGAAACTGGCGCAGGCTGGTGATAGCAGCACTGCATCACCTGTTTGGGCGACTTTTTTAGCGATACTCACAGCTTCAGGCAAGTCAATCGCGTGGTATATAGGCACTTGTATTCCATCAACTTGAGTTTCAAGTAGTGCAGCTTCAATCAAGTTGGCATCACGGCCAATTAACACTACTGCACGTGCATTTTCTGCAACTGCAGTCTTTAGTGATGAAAAATCTTGGCCTTTGCCATCACCACCAGCAATTAGCACAACTTTTTGCGATAAACCCGCAATGGCAGCGCAAGTGGCGCCTACGTTGGTACCTTTTGAGTCATCGTAATAATCTACGTCATCAATACTGGCAACCCATTCCACACGGTGTGGCAAACCTTTAAAGTTATATAAAGTTTGAATGATTGGCGCGTAATCAACACCAATTGCACGGCAAAGTGCAACTGCTGCTAGCGCGTTGGATGCGTTATGCAAACCAATAATTTTTAAGTCTTGCAAATTAATCAGCTCTTTATCGCCATCCATCAACCATGTATCGGCATCTACAATATTTAAACCATATTCATTTGCGTCATTCTCAGTTAAACCAAATGTGATTTGGCGCAACTTAGGCCGCGCCATTAACATACTCCACGCATCATCGCGGTTAAGCACTTGCACTAAAGCGTGATAAAAAATACGAGCCTTTGCAATGGCGTAATCTTGAAAACTCGCATATCTGTCCATGTGATCTTCAGATAAATTGAGCATTGTTGCAGCATCAATAACCAAACTATTAGTGGTTTCTAGCTGAAAACTTGAAAGTTCTAATACATACACATCTGCAACAGGCATATTTAAAGCGTCTAACACTGGCAACCCAATATTGCCTGCAACGATTGTTTTTAAACCTGCAGATTTGCACATTTCGCCCACTAAAGTCGTTACCGTTGTTTTGCCGTTTGAACCAGTAATTCCAATGACTTTTGCTTCACTTGAGCGGTGTTGTGCGAACAGCTCAACATCACCAATAACATTAATACCGCGGGCAATTGCCGTTTGTATTTCAGGCGTGTTCAGCGGCACGCCTGGGCTTGCAACAATTAATTCAGCCTCAGCAAATACATCAGCTTTAAATTCACCAGTATGTATTTTTACTTCTGGTAACTCTATTTTTAAAACCTCGACCCCTGGCGGATTTTCACGCGTATCAGCCACTGACAAACGTGCGCCTTGGCAACTAAGCCAGCGTAATGCAGATAAGCCCGTTTCACCAAGGCCTAGCACTAAAACACGTTTATTTTTGAGCTCTGTTTTCATTAAACTTTCTATTTCTTATCTAAGTTTTAGGCTAGATATGCCGACTAAAACCAACATCATGGTGATGATCCAAAAGCGCACAACTACTTGCGTTTCTTTCCAGCCTTTTTGCTCATAATGATGATGTAGCGGTGCCATTAAAAAAATGCGTTTACCGATACCTGTTTTAAATTTAGTGTATTTAAAGTACGCGACTTGCGCCGCAACCGATAAGGTTTCCATCACAAATACGCCACCCATAATAAAGAGAATAATTTCTTGCCTCACAATCACTGCCACAATTCCCAATGCTGCGCCGAGTGCTAATGCGCCAACATCACCCATAAACACTTCTGCAGGGTAAGCGTTGAACCATAGAAAACCCAAGCCAGCTCCAGCCATCGCAGCACAAAAAACTGCCAGCTCACTAGCGCCTGGAACGAATGGAATGCCCAAGTATTTAGAGAAGTAAAAGTGCCCTGTCACGTATGCGAATAGGGCTAAAGCACTTGCTACCATTACGGTTGGCATAATGGCTAAACCATCTAAACCGTCAGTTAAATTCACGGCATTACTACTACCCACCACAACTAGGTAAGTCAAAATAATGAAGCTTATCGCTGAAAGTGGAATAATAAGCGTCTTAAAAAATGGTATATATAATGTAGTTTCAGCAGGTACTAAAGCAGTTTGTTGTAAAAATATAGCTACGCTAAAACCAACAACAGACTGCCAAAAGTACTTTTCTTTTGCGGACAAACCTTTAGGATTGCGATGCACTACCTTGCGCCAATCATCCACCCAGCCGATGATGCCAAAACCCAGCGTGGTAAAAAGCACCACCCACACAAATCGGTTGCTTAAATCGGCCCAAAGTAAGGTTGAAACTGCAATGGCCACCAAAATTAAGGCGCCACCCATGGTAGGTGTGCCTGCTTTAATTAAATGAGTTTGTGGGCCATCGTCACGCACTGACTGGCCAACTTTGTAATAAGTAAGTTTGCGGATTAAAGTTGGGCCAACTAAAAAAGAAATCGTCAGCGCTGTTAATGTTGCCAACACTGCTCTTAGCGTAATGTAATTAAATACATGAAAACCACGAATATTCATGTCACGTGCAAGCCATTGTGCTAGTTCTAATAACATTTAATGCGCCCCTTTTTCTCGTTGCTTGCTATCATCAATATAAATTTCGTTCACTATTCTCTCCATTGCCATAGAGCGCGATCCCTTGACCAAAACATTGCTGCCAGAATTCATCAGCTTCAGTAGGTCGTCAGTTAAGCTTTGTGGGGTTAAATAGTGTGTTGCGGTTTGCGGTCTACTTGCGCCAGCATTTTTATTAAATGTGTTGGTCATGCCTATACTCAATGTGCCTAAGGTAAGTAAAATATCGATACCCGCCGCTTGTGCATACGCGCCAATTTCAGCATGATATTCTTCAGCTTTGTCGCCTAACTCGCCCATATCACCTAGCACTAATATTTTTTTGCCTTTTTTAGCTACAAGTACATCGATAGCTGCTTTCATCGACGTTGGGTTTGCGTTATAACAATCATTAATCACCAATGCACCATTAACCCCTTTTAAGTGCTGTAAGCGATCAACAACGCCACCATAGTTTTGCAAGCCTTGCTGAATACTTTTTAGCGAAATATCCATAGCAATTGCCGTTGCCGTTGCCGCCAAAGCATTCATCACGTTAATCAAGCCTGGCGCTGACAAGAGCACTGCGAAAACACCCTTTGGTGTTGTGACTTTTATATCGCAAGCACTCGCTTGCAAGGTATATGTAGCAGTGACATCTGCAGGTTTTTTTAAACCAAAGGTAAAGACTTTTTTATTTGCAGCTAGCGATTTCCATAGCGGCACAAATACGTCGTCTGCGTTGATGACCGCGATGCCATCTTTAGTTAAACCTTCAAAGATTTCACCTTTTGCATTTGCAATCGCTTCAAGCGAGCCAAGTTCGCCGATATGTGCACTGCCTGCGTTATTAATCAACGCGACATTAGGTCTTGCAAGATTGCTTAAATAGCTAATTTCACCCTTGTGGTTCATACCCATTTCAATAATTGCGTACTGATGTTGCTTATTTAACTTGAGCAAAGTCATTGGCATACCAATGTGGTTATTTAAATTACCCTCGGTTGCAAGCACATTACTCTGTGCATTAACTGCCGCTTTTGCGATGCTACTAAGCATTTCTTTCACTGTGGTTTTGCCGTTGCTACCAGTAATTGCCGCAACTGGAATTGCAAACTGACTGCGCCAATATGACGCTAATTTTCCCAATGCTTCTAATGTGTCAGGCACTAACAATGCTGGACTTAATCCAGACTCTTGGCTTAGTCCAAAGTCTTCGTTAACCATCGCTGCAACAGCGCCTTTACTTAGCGCCTGTTCTGCAAAGCGATGTCCGTCAAAGTTTTCACCCTTCAATGCGACAAATAATTCTCCTGCAGTCACTTTTCGGCTGTCTGAATTCACACTAGTAAATATTGCGTCATCGCCTATTAATTTAGCGTTTAATATAGTTGCGGCCTTTGATAGCTTCATCATGCTGATATATCTCCTGCAAAATGTGTCTGTGAAAAACCGTTAAGTTTTTCACCTGAAATAGCAAAACTGTTAAGTTTTTCTACTACAACAGCCATATCACTAAAAGGTACTTTAACCCCAGCAATCTCTTGATAATCTTCGTGCCCTTTGCCTGCAATCAAAACAATATCGCCAGCTTTTGCGATAGCAATCGCACGTGTAATTGCAGTTTCGCGGTCAGCTTCTATCAAAAAGCTAGACGCTTGAGTCGCCACAATTTCTGCAATAATCGTCAACGGGTTTTCATCTCTTGGGTTATCTGAAGTCACGATGACTTCGTCTGCAATTGTTAAAGCAATACTTCCCATCATTGGGCGCTTAGTCTTATCACGATTACCTCCGCAGCCGAACACACAAATGAGTTTGTCTGTTTTTTGTAATTGGTCTTTTAAGGTATTGAGCACTTTTTCTAAAGCGTCTGGAGTGTGTGCGTAATCAATGACTACTAGCGGCAAATCACCGCCACCGAATTGCTGCATGCGTCCTTGTATGGGCTGAATATTGCCGATAGCCTCAACTGCGTTTTCTAAGCTAATTTCTAACGCTAATAAAGTACCTAATACTGCTAAAATATTGTCTGCATTAAAACGACCAAGCACATTTGCTTGAATATTTGCGAATCCTTTAGGTGTGGCCACCTGCATCGCTAAGCCAGTTTGTGTGAACATTAAATTAGTACCACGCACATCAGCCTCTTCGTTAAAGCCATAGGTGATTACTTTTTTCTGAGCGGCTTTCAGCTCAGCACAAACTTGCTGGCCAAATGTATCATCCGTATTAAGTATCGCGGCTTTTAAGCTTGTCCATTTGAACAACTTTCGCTTAGCGTCAGCATAGGCTTGCATGGAACCGTGATAATCCAAATGGTCTTGTGTTAAATTGGTGAGCACGGCTATATCAAACTTCACACCATTTACACGCGCTTGGTCCAAGCCATGCGATGAAACCTCCATCGCCACTTTAGCCACTTGCTGCTGTACAAATTCCGCCAACATACCTTGTAACAATATCGCGTCTGGAGTGGTGTTATTCGTAGTGGATAGTCCAATATACTTTTGTGCAGGACTTAACGGTTTTTCATAAGCACATTTTTCGGTCTCGAGCTTTTCTTTAACCAAAACGCCGCTTCCAATCGTGCCTATCACCGCAGTTTTTTCACCTAAAAATGTTAAGCACTGAGCCACCCATTGGCTGACTGAAGTTTTACCATTGGTTCCTGTCACACCAACAACGCTTAATTGGCGTGATGGATAATCATAAAACTCTGCAGCAATATCGCTGATTTGCGTTTTTAAATGTGTAACACCCACGTTTTTTACTTGCCAAGCTGCTTGCCAAGTAAAGTTTTCATTATCCCAAATAACCACGCTAGCGCCAGCTTTAATGGCTTGCGGAATATAATCACGGCCATCTGATTGTGCGCCTTTGTAGGCCAAAAACAGCGCGCCTGTTTTAACCATACGGCTATCAGCTGTTATCGCATTCACACGCTGATTTAACTTAGAAAGTATGGTCATATACTCTCCTTCATGTCTTCCGCGTCAGAAGGTATTACAATATTATTATTTGGCGCATCTTGTGGCACAGCGAGCATCCTTAGTGCATCAGTCATCACTGCACTAAACACTGGTGCAGCTACCGCACCGCCGTAATATTGCCCCGTTGTAGGTTCATCTATCATTACCGCCATTATTAAGCGCGGGTTTGATGCCGGTGCCATACCCACAAATGAACCAACGTATTTATCTGCTTCGTAACCATGTGTACCAAGCTTATGTGTGGTACCAGTTTTACCTGCTACGCGATAGCCCAATACCTGTGCTTTTAACGCTGTACCACCTGGCAGAACCACTAGCTCTAGCATGTCTTTAATTTGGTGTGCGGTATTCGCGCTAAACACTTGCGTGCCTAATGGCACATCTTTTAGCTTTAAAAGCGACACCGGTTTTAATTCGCCATCATTTGCAAACACGGTATAAGCACGCGCTAGCTGCAACAAAGTTAGGCTAATACCATGTCCATATGACATCGTAGCCTGTTCAATAGGGCGCCAAGTTTTATAATCGCGCAATTTACCAGACGCTTCTCCAGGAAAGCCAATATGCGCTTTTGTACCAAAACCCATTTGGTTAAATACGCTCCATAAATATTGGCGATCTAAAGAAAGTGCTATTTTTGCTGAACCTACATTAGAAGATTTTTGTATTACCTCTGACACGGTTAGCACGCCATGTGGATGCGCATCGTGTATCGTTGCATGACCAATACTCATATAGCCTGGCGTGGTTTGAATTTTAGTTTCTGGCAGATATTGGCCTGACTCCAAACCTGCCGCCGCTGTGACAGGTTTTAGCGTTGAACCCGGCTCAAACATATCAGTAATGGCACGATTGCGGGATTTACCTTGAATATTGACAGGATTATTTGGGTTATAAGTTGGTACATTTACCATTGCCAATACTTCGCCAGTTTTTGCATCTAATACAATCGCCGCACCCGCTTTAGCCTTGTATAAATTAACTGCTTTTAACAGCTCTCTGTAAGCTAAATACTGAATTCTACGGTCTATTGAAAGCACTATATCATGACCATCTTGCGGGACTTTTACCGCCTCTAAATCTTCAACAATATGCCCAGCACGGTCTTTAATCACTCGGCGACTACCTGCTTTACCAGATAGCGTGTCGTTCATGATAAGCTCAAAACCTTCCTGCCCATTATCATCAATGCCAGTAAACCCAACCAAATGCGCAGTTACTTCGCCCGCTGGGTATTGACGCTTGTAACCACGCTCTAAGTAAACACCAGTAACGCCAAGCTTCATTACATTTGCAGCCAATTCAGGCGATACGCGGCGCTTTAAATATACAAATTCACGCGCGCTATTCGCTAGTTTTTTATTAATTTCCACTGATTTAATATTGAGTATTTCTGCAATTTGTTTTGTTTGTGTTGCGTTAATTTTTACGTCCGACGGATTCGCCCAAACAGATTCCACTGGGGCACTATCTGCCAATAATTCACCGTGTCTATCTGTAATTTTGCCGCGATGTGCAGATAATGTAATGGCACGGCTATAACGTGCATCACCTTTTTCTTGCAAAAAGCTTTTATTCAAACCCTGCAAATACACCCCGCGACCCATTAACACCGCAAAGCCTGTGAGCACCAATACCAACAATAAGCGACGGCGCCACTCAGGCAATTTCACCATGCTTTTGCTTTGCAGTGACTTTTGCATAGCAGAATGAATCGCCATTACGGGCTCACCTCTACCGTTGTTTTTTCAGTTTCTAAAATTATGGCTGGAACAGCCTGTTGCTCTAACTGTTGCGGCGAAACCACTTGTATTCTTTGTTGTGTTGGCACTTCCATTTGTAGGGTTTGTGTGGCAATTGACTCGACACGCGAATGCATTGCCCATGTGCTTTGCTCTAATTGCAGCTGTCCATATTCTTGGTTATATTGTTTTGCTGATTCACCAAGTTGCTCTAACTCTATGTAGAGCTTTCTCGATTGATGATGCGAATTCACTAAACCTAAGCCTGAAAAAATCAGCGCAAAAAATAAAATAAGATTTAAGCGTGTCATGCGACCAGCGTTCTTTCTGCTACACGCAACACTGCACTGCGTGAACGCACGTTATGCTTCACCTCTTCTATGCTTGGCTTAACCGCTCTACCTATACTTATCAATTTAGGTTGTGGCAAATCTGCCGCGCGCACTGGAAAATTAGCAGGCAAGTTATCCGTATTTTCTTGGTGACGAATAAATTGCTTTACCATGCGATCTTCTAGCGAGTGAAAACTAATCACCGCCAAACGACCTTTAGGTGCTAACAATGCCAAGCACTGCGGCATGGTTAGCGAAAGCTCCTCAAGCTCCTTATTGACGAAAATCCGTAAAGCTTGAAATGTGCGCGTTGCGGGGTTCTGGCCAGGCTCAAACCGCGTGATTGCACCTGCCACGACCGAGGTAAGTTGCCCAGTAGTGGTGATGGTGCGCCCGTCATTGCGCTCCGTAATAATCGCCCTTGCAATCTGCTTAGCAAACCGTTCTTCACCATAATTTTTTATAACCTCCGCTAAATTTTGCTCCGTAACAGTTGCGAGATATTCCGCCGCTGTTTGGCCACAACTTTGATCCATGCGCATATCGAGTGGCGCATCAAACCTAAAACTAAAACCACGGCTTGGCTCATCAATTTGCGGTGATGAAATACCTAAATCGAGTAGAATTCCGTCCACTTTTAAAACATCCAAACTAGCTAAAGCCTTTTGCATCCCTGCAAAATGGCTGTGTACCATGGTGAAACGTAAATCGTTAATGCTCTCGCCTGCTGCCACTGCTGCTAAATCCTTATCAAAAGCAATCAAACGACCCTGAACGCCTAATTGCCCTAGTATCTTTTTAGAATGGCCGCCACGTCCGAATGTCCCATCCACATAAGTTCCGCTCGGCTTAATGGCGAGCGCATCCACAGCTTCATCAAGTAAAACTGTAATGTGCGATTTAGTATTAGGAGTGTTAATGGAAGCGTCTTGCATAGCGGCGTGAGTGACTTTAGAACTTTTATTACCTTTGGCTTTATTTTTTTCGGGTTTTTCAGTTTGAGTTTTTATTAAAAACGTTGACGATGGAGATACTGAGACCTGTTTTATTGGTTGCTTGGGCGCGCTATTCACGCCCTTAATCACAATGAAAAGCCCTCAAGTTCAGCTGGCATTTCAAAGCTATCGCTTTGCATTACTTGCGCCAATTGTGCGCGCCACGCTTCTTTGTTCCACAATTCAAAATGGCTACCTTGGCCGACTAACATCACTTCTTTATCTAAACCAGCAAATTCGCGCAACTCTGGCGACACCAAAATACG
>Ga0105045_10006570_pt1 | contig 10299 bp, 4 predicted proteins | sample MAT02_FD_78089 | JGI IMG/M metagenome (GOLD analysis project Ga0105045, IMG submission 78089) | Freshwater microbial communities from Lake Fryxell liftoff mats and glacier meltwater in Antarctica - MAT-02 (megahit assembly) | ecosystem: Environmental > Aquatic > Freshwater > Ice > Liftoff...
TGGGTAACCAATGTCAAGGACCGATGTGGTCAGAGCCAGAATCGACGGGCAGGTCAAGCAGCAGGCGACCGATGTTCTCGCCCAGATGGGACTGTCCGTTTCGGATGCGATCCGAATGATGCTCATCCGTGTTGCAACGGACAGAGTGCTTCCGTTTGACATCAACATAGCCAAGGACCATGGCGACACCGCCAAGACCGGTCGAGACGCCGTGCATAAGCAAACTCATGGCCCTCGGTAGTCGCATTAAAACAAGCGAATGGCGTCCGGTTCCGCGCGCGCATTGCAAGTTTGCCGTGGATCTGGACCAGGCCCGCGTCAGATGACTGCCTTCAAAGAATGAGCGTCTTGCACTCCTCTCTCAATCCCCCGCCTCAGGTTGCCAAAGATCGCTCCGCCGAGAAAGAGCCTTCTCTAGACGGCGATTGGAGGCTGTTCAACCCGAGCATCGATGATGATGGGTCTTCCTACGCAGCAATCCGACGGCTCACTCTGCTAGGTGCTGACCAAGCCGTATCCGGCCTATCGTCGTTCGCGGCCAAGCAAGGCCCGAAATCGCTTCAGTCGCTTAAGACGAGGGTCGCAGCAATCCTGCTTAGAGACTTGATCAGCATTTGATGGGAAGTTCGGGTCAACTCTTACCATGTCTTTGTTCGTCCCCCCGCGCCAACAGAATCTGCCGCGCGCAAAGCGCTCAATCGCCAGCAACTTCTCTTCGGCAGGAACGACCAACTTCTAGAAGATTCGCACCGGCGCTTCATCTTCGGCATGGAGCGCCCCTCGAAGTATTCATCGTGCAAGCCTATCACTGACCTCATCGTAGATGGACGCAGGTTGGCGGAGCAGTTGCGACCGATCGCCAGCGAGCCGATCGCGATAAGAGGGTCAGCTCTCGAACGAGTTTGCAAGCCGTATTTGCAGCTCGTGGGCGAAGAACGAGACGAGTTCACAAATATCAGACTGATAGACATCTGGCGGTACTTCCGCCACAGCTGGAGTACCCGCTACCGATCGTCACCCGGACGGAATCTCTTCTATCTCGTACGAGATGCCGCGCAGCCGAATCATCCAGTAATGGGGATAGCCGCGCTCGGCAACACCGTGATGCAACTAACCCCGCGCGACTACGCTCTTGGGTGGACGCTCGATGGCTTGGTCAACACGTGTGCTAACGGTGACTTCAGCGAGGCCGAAATGTTCCGCGCGTTTCGCCTGCGACTCGAGGAAGACTTCGATCAAATCTACAAGGAAGACCTGCCTGTAGAGAGGCGCATTGATCACAGCGTCGATGATGAAACACTCAGTCGCTTAGCGGTTATCGAGGCTGACTCAATACGTGATCGCGAGGACGCACTTCGCAGCGACGAGGATGCCGTCCACAACAAGGTTGCGGACTTAACATCGGAACGCCTCAAAGAGCTAACAAAGTCACCGTTGTATCGCTCAAAACGGGCGAGGGCTGCCAGAGAACTTCTTCGAGCTTATCGGACACTCGCAACTTGGCCATCATCTTTGCGCGATCTCGTGGCAACGGATCATGGCATGTGGGCGGTCAACGTCGTACTCAAGCAATTGAAGAAGCGGCACTCGGCCACAAGCATGATGGAGTTGACCGTATGCGGAGCTGTTCCGCCGTACAACCATTTGCTCGGCGGCAAGTTGGTTTGCCTGATGATGATGAGCCCAAAGGTGGTGAACGACTATCGAGAGCGCTACAGCGGAGTCGTCAGCATCATCGCAAGTCAGATGGCCGGAAGGCCAATCACGAAGGAACCACACCTTGCGTTCCTGGGCACAACGAGCCTCTACACAGACCACTCCTCGCAGTACAACAGGGTGAAATTGCCAAACGGAAGCGTTGCCGGTCAATCGGCGATCGTTGAATACAAGCAACTTGGGCGTACTGAAGGCTTTGGTTCGCCTAATCTGTCTGCGGAAACAGAACAGGGGCTTGCGGAGATCGCTGAAGCCACGAGCGGATTTCGGAATGTCAACTTTATTTTTGGCGAAGGCCAGAGTCCGAAATTACGCTAGTTGCGTCAAGGGTTTGCGGGTCTTGGTCTGAATCAGTCGAATCTCTTACAGCATGGTTCACCGCGAATCATCTATGGCGTGCCGCTTGTCAGGAATCTTCCTGGCGTACTGCTGGGAATCGACTCGGACCCAAAATATGCAATTGACTCAGCCCGAGTTGAGGCCGAGGAAGACATCGCGCGGTATTGGACGACCAGGTGGCTCGCATCTCGGCTTAACCATCTGCCAGCGCTTGATGCCCTCGCCAAGTCCACTCCGCTGACCGAGCGTGTCTCGCGTCTGATACCGGATAGACCTGCCGAGTCTTTGGCGCAGGCGCAGTTGCCTTTTCGGACAGGTACGGGAGAGAGGATCGCTATGCAAAACGAGACCAAGCCAGACGAGCGCCTTCAGTTTATTCGGCTGCTGTACCGAAATGAGAGCGCGTTCAGTGATCACGTGAGCCTCGCTCGCCTGAAGGAACTGAACATAAAGACGAATCTGGAAGAGGTCGTCCGAAAAATTGTTCGGAGCGGAGGCTCGGTCGTCATCACCGGAAATGCGGGAGACGGAAAGACGCACGCAATCCTTCTAATGAAGAAGGAACTCAAGGACGCCGAGGTAGTGACTGACGCCAGCGAAATGGCTTCGTCCGAAATCGCGGCTCGCTGGCAGCGCGCACGCGACGAGCGTCGCCCGTTTTGCATTGCAATCAATGAGGGGCCTCTTGTTGACCTTGTGCGAGAGCATCGAAAGACACACCCTTGGCTCGAAGAGATTCGCGGTCAATTGCTGCGCCTAGTCGGCTACCGGCCGCTTGAGAGCGCGAGGGACGACACCGATGAGAACTGGAAGCCTCAGGCCGGTGAAACAGTAATCGTGGATCTGAGTCACCGCCGGGTCCTCTCGGCGGAACTCACCGCTTCCATCATCGACAAGTTGACGGACGACCACTGGTATCAGGGCTGCGCAAATTGCCCAGTTCAAAAGGCCTGTTCGGTAACCTACAACCGCACCATGCTACGTGCTGACCTCCCGAAACGCCGGATGGTGAAGCTATTGACGACGGTCAGCAAGGCCGGGGCGAAGGTCACTTTTCGGGAGGCGCTTGCGTTTGTCTCGTACACGATCTTCGCTGGAAAGACGTGCGACGAATTGAAGGAGATCGGGACCAGCGAAGGTTCGCGCTACTACTGGAACGCGTTTGAAGGCGAAGGCGCAATCTTTGCACTCCTCTCGCGTGGCATCGATCCGATGAAGCAAACAAACCCTCAGATCGACGAAAATCTCTGGCGTGGGAAATTCGATCCGGCGGCATTCTTGGGGAGTGCCTTGCTGCCAGTGCAACGGCGGAACCTCGACGAACTCGCCGAACGCGAAGACCGAAATATGGCCGACGAATTCACTGCGCTCAAGCGACGGTGGTACTTCGAGCACGCAGACGGACGGCTTCTGGACTTCTCAGATGCGAACCAACTCTTTGAGGAACTCCAAGACACGTCCATTGCCATGGCAATCCGCCTCAGCCGACTCATTGTGTTGATCAATAGGTGGTGGAACGACAGTGGCGAGGCTAAAGCAGACGCTCTGCGACTGTGGACAAGACTGTCGTATCAACCAAGGCCACGAAGCCAAGCGATGGTGTCTGGTCTGGCAGTAAACCGCAATCGCCTTCGACTCTACAAGCCTGAACTTGCACCGGTCTTGCGAAAGGCCTTCGGCGAGCAACCAACTGGACACCTACTCCTCGCGTCTGCGGATGACCCGAGGTTTGCGCGCCTGATAGTCGATCCTGAACTGCTTGAGGGCCTGCTTCATGCATCTGTCGCAGACGGTCAGAGCGAGATCAGTCGGCGACTAAGTCAATTCAACGACGCGCTTTCTCAGTACGGTGACAAGAGTTCAGACATCCGCACCATAGACGTGGTCGATCCGCAGAGCGAACTGCGCACCACGGTCGTCGTTGACCTAGTCAACCGTCGATATGACTCGGCAAACTAGGGGGCGTGATGAGCAAACAACTCCGTAAGACACTCACTGATGAACTACAGCGTCGCCACGGCTACAAGGTTATGGAGGCAAAGATAAAGCCAGTGCACATCGCTAACGCGCTGATGCGGAGCGAGCATCAGTGTGTCGGTCGGATGACCGTCATGGAGCAACTGTTCCACGCGACACTTACCAAGAACACTATCGACCAGCGACTGTTAGCGGCACGGTCAATGTTGGATGCGCAGCGCGACAGGTGGGGAGCGTTGGGCCAAACGACAGACTTGAAGTCGTCACCGCTGATGACCAAAGTGCTTCCGCTGATACGCACGCTTCTTGGCGCCGATGGCGCTCTTTTTGGAACGTCGCCTGAGTTCTCGTCCTTTTCGTCTCCTACCGCGTTGACCGTAACGGGTGACCCGTCAGACGATGGAGCGGGCGCATTCATTCATCGGCTATGGGGTGCTCACAACGAGTCGTTGCGCTTGCCCATCCTCGATCTGCTTTTCGCGCTGAGTAACCCGAAGAAGGACCCGGCGCAGATGGACGACCTATCGGCGCTGCTTGCACCATTGGTCGACGACACGAAGAAGAAGCCGACGCCTGTAGTCGTCTCAGAGGACCTAAGCGGACCTTTTTCGTCAATTGAGCAGGAACTGCGATTGGCGGCCAACTGCCTTTGCGCCTACGAGACGAAACTGAATCCCAACCCAATTGCCAGTCTCCAGCGTGTGGTTCTCCTTGCGGCACTCTCGGTCTTCATGCACGCGTCAACCCGAGCCAGCGAACGCGCCGGCGGACCTGAGAGGGTCTTGCTCCTCGATGCGTCGGGTGATAACTATTCAAGCGTGGCACAAGCAAGCACGCGGTGTGTTGCCGATCTCATCAGTGACGCATGTGACTACATGGCGTCTGTACTGAACGATCTCCTTGAGGCTCAGATACCCAACTGGCCGGCATCTCCGTTGGCGGCGGTTAACAGGCTGCTTGAGAGCGCGGGACACCCTTCCCTAGAACCGACAAACATCCTTGCGCGGCGGATTAACGAAATCGTGGAGGACCACGCCGATCGTGACGACGTGCGGCGCGAGGTTGCTGAAGAACTGCTCCGGCAAGCTGAGGGAACGTCCAGGCGAGGGCTCGACGGATACCTGCGACTATTGGGCATTCGCTCGGGGTTCTTGTACCCGATACAGAAGAACCCCAACAAACGCTTGAATCCTGCAGACAGAACTCTTGAGGTACTCGTTGCATCCACCATCGACGTGAATGCCCCGCCAATTGAGTACAGGGACTTCCTGGAACTTCTGCGCGAACGTTGGGCAATCATCGTCGGTGGTCGAACGACAGACGCCGCCCTACTGGCCGAACTGGGGGCACAGGTACCGGTTCGTTTGCTTAGCGAAAACAGTGAGAGATTCTTGTCTCGGCTCGAATCTCTTGGTCTTGCTCGACGACTCGCTGACAGCGTAGCGGTGGTCGGCCTCCTGGAGGCAACGAATGACTGAGCAAAAGGCCGCCGTGAACCGGCGAATCGCCGAGCTTCTAATCGCTGAAGTTGGAGCCGCTGTTGCGCGCGACGAGTTCGGTGTCGTTGCTCAAGACGTGGCTGTGTTTGACAAGCGGCACTTCCTTGCGGTGCTTCCAGATTTGCTTGCAACAACCAAAGGACATCTTCGACTTTCACTCGTTGGCGAAGACGCGGGTGTCGCTAGCTTTCGCGATGCCCACCCAAAGTTCGCGGACCTTGTTTCATCCGAGGAAGAGATGGCGGTCCAGTGGCGGAACCAGAAGTTGAAGACCATCGTGGTTGTGGCGAACGGACCATTGAGTAAGCACGCTTCTCTGAGGGACTTCCGATCTCTTGGCGAGGGAAGCCTGATTTCTCGACTCTGTGATGAGCAGCGCGACCGAGCGGAGGTTACTTGGCTCCGAACACTCTGGGACGCGCTCAAGTCGACTCGTGGCCCAAGTTTGACACTCAACGCGATTGCCACTTACGCTGAAGCTCTGCAACAGACGAGTCCAATAGAGCGGTCGGTGCGCGCGCCGACAAATCTATTTGCGCTTGGGTTGTTTCCAGATTCGCTTCTTGCGGACGAGGCAACCGAAGGACGAATTGTTCGACGGCTAAAGACCAACGCCGATACGCTAAACATGGTGAGCAATGCGACCCCGGAAGACTGGGATCGCATGGCAACCTACTGCCGCCACCTTTCTTCCAAAGAGAAGGCGCGGTTCAACGCTATTCGAAAGCGGCTTAAGACCATCAATCGGCGCAATGATGAAGATCTGAAAGACATCGAGCTATCCGACGTGCTCGCACTATGGAGAGGCAAGGTCCTCGCTCCGGGGAGTAGTTCTGCGAAGGATGGGGCTAAAGAAGGCGGCAAGATTGCAGTCGAGTCAATGGTTGCAGAACTGCTTCTTGATGGTGGGGCGGAGAAACTTGCAGACCTTGCCGAGCAAATCTCTGTGCTTACTGATCAGTCCGAAAACAACCAATTCACCGGCGACGACGAGCCGCTCGGCGGAACCGATTGCCCCTCAGGCGACGGACCCATAGGATCGCAGCCCGTTACGAGTGTCAACGCGAATGTCATCGCGCTGGCCAAGTCCAGGTCGACTATGGCCGAGTGGGGTGGCGTCATTGACATCGAGTCTGATCGACTCGAAGCCCTAACGGAGGTCGCCGCCTTTAAGGCCTGGCAACCTTTCGAGTTCGGGCAGTTCAAGTCGTTGCTTGACGAGTTCGTTGCGGCTGAACTCGCCCCTTCGCAATGTGTCGAACTCGCGAATAGCCTTGCACATGCGCGCGGCGGGCTTCTTGCCCACATCGCCGATCTGACGGTTTCTCCGGTCACCGTGCTCGCCGGTCGCAAGGATGTGTTCGAAGCAGCCGAGGCTTACCTTGCTGCCTACGACCAGTTGCTGCGCCAACTTCAAGCCGCGTACCAAGAGATGTACGCGCAAGCAAGTGACGAAGCCGAAGAGTTGGTCCATTGGCTCCTGTCAATGGAACTGTATGTGTTCCGGCGAGACGGGCTATGTGAGGTCTTGCTGTCACCAGTGCACCCGCTGAACTTGTGGCGCAGCGTCGCGATCGTCAAGGACCTGCAGTCTCTGGGTGGCCGGTTGTCGGATACGGAGCGCGATACGCTTATTGCGGCCTCAGCCGAGGATCTTCAACTGCTCAACGTGCTCGTACTACCGAAGATCAAAACGCTCAGCGCTCAGCCCGCGCTTCTTGGTCACGCTGGCGCCATCGCACATCTTCCACTCTTCAAGGAGGCGCCTCGCGGCGTTCTTGAACCGGACGGTCTCAAGTCGGTTGGGACGCTGGCAGCGCTAGTTGCGCGTCTTCGGCCGTTCGCTCGGCCTGGACTGCAAGTGCTGCTTGTGAACGCGCCTCGACCGGGCCGATTTCTAGAGACGGTTCTTGACGCACTCGATCTGGACAACACTTCCGCTGAGGACACTTTCTGGGGTGTCCACTTCAGGTTCCGCTATACGTCAGACGACACACGCGGATGGACCGCAGAACTTGAATCAATGGATGACCAGGTGAAGGATCGTATTCGCGCGGGTCAAGAGCGTGGACTTGTGAGCCTGTCAGTCGATCCAGTAATCCGGAAGTGGCCAGACCTCATCGATGAAGTGCGCAATCTACCGACACACTTGACGGTCGTGTTTGATCCATTCGAGGTGAGGACCGCGCTCGTCAGTCGAGCTGGGTTGCATGATCTCAGCCCGTGGATGCCGAGTTGCGAGTACCGCTACAACAAGCTCAAGAAGCAAATCATGATTGTGCCGGTGGCAGAGGAGGAAATCTTCGCTACCTACTTCGCCACAGCAACCTTGGTTCATCGCGAATTGCGCCAAAGCACCGCGACTCATCAGCCTCAGGTTGCATCAGTTCGAAACTGGCTTGACCAACTGGCCGAAAGCAGCACCTGGACGGTAGTCGCCGATCCGCATCGCGTTCTACTGCCCAGGCTCGGGGAAGCTGAAGTAGTCGATCGTCGAATTGAAGGGGCACGACAGATAACAACGTTCGCTCGCGACCTCACGCCGTTTGTTCGGCGTTTGGATCAGCAACTTCGCAAGACGCACTTTGTCGCCGATCCGGCAACTCTTGAAGAACTAGTGCGCGACCTGGTGGCTATGGAGCCAAACGGAATTCTCGGCTTGGTCGGTGGAGAGAAGGGCAAACACATCAAGGGTGCGCTCGGGAAGTTGATCGCAATGCGCTGGTATCGGCGACTCGATCCAAGCGGACTTTCGGTCAGCCTTGATACGCAGAACGCACGGCGATGGCTGACAGCTGGTGGGCGTTCGCGAGAGCAGGCCGATCTCTTGGGTCTTAGAGAAGAAGGCGGCGAACTGGTCATCGATGTCATCGAAGTCAAGACACATGATGAAAATGTCCCGTACACCATCCGAGACGGGATTGTCACTGGGCACGCTGTCGATCAGGTGCTGTCGACGCTTCACGCGCTTGCCGAGGTTTTTGGGGGCGGCAATCCGTCGCCCCTCGCGAAGCCGAGGCGCGAAGTCGTTCGAGAACATTTGTATACCGCGCTTCTGCGAGACCACGATGCGGCCTACATAGAGCGTTGGCATGGTCTTCTTCAGGACCTTTTCAACGGCAGCATCAAGGTACGTCTAACCGGGCGGATCGTGCACGTTCAACTCGCAAGCGTTGCCACTGCAACCCCGGTGACGGTCCATAGCCTTAGCGGGATTCCACTTGAGATCAACACGCTAGCGGGCACCGACGTTGGTCTCGTGCTTACCGCGACGAAGGTAGTCAATGCTGAAAAAACCTTGATCGTTACCAAGTCGACGCAGGACAGTGGGCACGTCTCAATCGATCCCGGGCAGGCGTTTCAACTTCTCAATGCGGAGGTCTTGCCCGAGAAGGTCAACGCCGCTGTGAGGCCGCTCAACGACGGTCAATTCGCAACTCACGTTTCGCCAACGAAGCGGAGCGACACCACTCCGCTAGGCAACGGGATGGAAGTGGGTTCCGCCGGAGCAACTCCGTCGCCGTCAGAGGGTGGTTCGCTAGAACTTGCCCTGGGACAGGAATTGAATACAAAGGCGGAGGTTGCCTGGTCTCCAGGCCGACAGAGCAATGGCTTTTTGCTCGTTCTTGGATCGTCAGGGTCTGGGAAGACCGAGACACTCAAAGTGCTTGGAAAGGGCATCGAGGACTTCGGCATCCCAGTGCTCGTGTTGGATTTCCACGGCGACGTGAAATTTCCTGGCCTCCGATCTGTGTTGCTGTCATCCGGCACGTCAAGTACCTACGGTGTCAATCCGATGGAACTCGATTCGCAGAGCGCAGAAGAGACAGGTCTCTACGACCAGAGAAAGGTCATCAGAGACATGGTTCGAAATGCAGTGCCTGCACTTGGCCATCGCCAGAATGCAATTCTTCGGGATGCGATTGAGGAAGCGTTCCTAAATGCGGGATTTCGAGATGGCGACCCTCAAACTTGGAGAAATCCCCCGCCGACGTTCGCTGATGTTGAGGACATCCTTGGAACGTGGGCTGTGGAAGATGGTCGAAAGACTCAGCGCTCGGCGATTGAAGGCTGTTTGGCGGCGGTGCAGGAAATTTTTGAACATCCGATTTTCCAAAGGCCTGAGCATGTATCGACCGACGAGATCCTGTCGTCGCATGTGCGCTTGGATTTGAGCAAACTTCCGGATGAAGTCCGCTACATAGCGGCCGAGACTCTGCTGCGCAAGATTTTTAGAGTGCTTCGGCTCAAGGGGCCGATTCCAGTCCAGCCAGTGGATGATCGGCAGCGCTTCCGACTCTTCGTAATCATCGATGAGGCGAAGATTCTCAGTACGGGTGGGGGGGACGCGGACTCTCCAGATCGAATATTAAATCTGCTCTTTACGGAGGCTCGAAAGTTTGGATTGGGAATGATCCTCGCCTCTCAAATGAGTGATCACTTCGGGTCTGAGGTAAAAGCAAACGCGGCGACGTGGCTAGTTCTCAAGCCAATGGATATGAAGGAGGCGAAGAAGAATGCTCCGAACGTGCATATGGACCCGGAGGCTCTGACGGCCTTGAAGGGCAAGGGTGATGGGTACTTTCGAGACCGCAGTTCGTCTCGTGCTCGGCGAATTCAGGTTCGGCCGCTGGAGTCTGGAGACTATTGATTCGGCCCAATGAAGTATGAACTTTTTGATGATTCCTTGGTCAGAAGACCATGGAAAAAGAGAACGCCAGAAATCAAACGCTTGAGCAACTGCATGAACGACGAAAGTAAGTTGTAA
>Ga0105045_10006572_pt1 | contig 10297 bp, 6 predicted proteins | sample MAT02_FD_78089 | JGI IMG/M metagenome (GOLD analysis project Ga0105045, IMG submission 78089) | Freshwater microbial communities from Lake Fryxell liftoff mats and glacier meltwater in Antarctica - MAT-02 (megahit assembly) | ecosystem: Environmental > Aquatic > Freshwater > Ice > Liftoff...
CATTGGCTATGTGGCGACCGGCATCTTGCTCGCGATCATCGGCTTCAACGCGGGGCCCGAGGATCAAGGCCTGATCGGCTACGGCTTGGCGCAGGCCGCACAGGGGCTTGGTCTCTTCGCGTTTGATCTGGCGTGCTGGATGCGTTCGTCGGAGGCGCAGTCACGCGCGCAGGATCTGTTGATGCCGACCTTCGAGGACTAGGGCGTCGATTTTTCGACGCTCCTTCAGTCGGTGCATGCGCCCCCACCACTCGATGCGATCTCGCGCGGAGGGAGTACGCCTGCGTTGCGGAGAGGCCCGAGCACGCGACCTTGCCTGTCGTCGCTGGCGAAGAAGGGGCTCTCGGCGCGCACAGGCTGCACATCGACCTGAACCTCAAGCTCGCTTCGCGGCATGCGCCAGGTCGCGACGAAACGTCTCGCGGCGTGACCTCCTCCAGCGACGCGGGCGGCGCGCTCAAGCAAGCGAAAGAGCCCCCACTCACCAGGTTGTTCGATGCGCTCTTCGAGCCCGTTCTGACCACGCACCTCAAGCGTTGCGCCCTCTTGCGGTGAAGCTCCTGGCCAGACGATGCGGCTCCATTCTTCGGGGCCATTGCGGTAGTCGAGCACAGCGCCGCCGACATTGAATCGCACCTGCGAGGCGCCCTCGACGGGATGAATGCGGATGTCGAGCTCAAGGCGCGGCTCGGTGGCGCCGGGAGGGAAAAACGCGTTGGTGACCGCTTGGCTGCGCTCCAGAAAGAGCGGCAGCGTGCTGCGAAAAGCGCGGCCCGCATCACCGAGGGTCCTGACGAGCACAAAGTGATCGCCGTCGCGTGTGGCGCGCGCGGAGAGCGTGCCTGCGTAATAGGACCAGAGCGTCCCTTGATCGCGTGCGTAGAACGCTCCGAAGTCGGCAACGGAGGCATCCCCACCCTCTCGATCGAAGGGGTAGCGACCGAGCAGCGTGTCGCGAAAGGGCGAGACGATGGCGTGGCACCAGGAGCGCCCCATGGCGGCTGCGGCCTCGCGTGAGGAGGCCATTGAGGCGCCCTCCACAGGCGGCCACAGGAGCGCGTGAAGCAGCGGACGCACACCGACATCTTGCTCGGCGATCAGGCCCTGAATCCGCACGCGTGCAGCCTGCAGTCGAGCCGCGAGCGCGTCGCTTGTCGAGGGATCGTCTTGCGCCGTGACGAGCGCATCGCGGACGAACGCGAGCTGCTCTTCGTAGATATCGAGACCCACGGGCGCGACATCACCACTCTCCGTTGGCCTGGCCACTCCGAAGGCGAGGAAGCGCCTCAGTGCATCGAGCGAACGATCGCTGATCCGGGTTGGGCCGGAAGGTGCACTGCGCTCTTCACCAAGCTGCCTCGTGACGAAGTCGCGAATCTCATGGGTGGGCTCCGCAGATACAACGGCTTCGTGAAGCTCGAGATGATGCGCGAGGCCGCGAAAGAGGCGCGACATCGGTGCAGGGTCGCCGCGCGTGAGGTCTTCCAATGTGCGCAGTGACTCGGGCTGGTCGCTTGGAGGACGCAGCCGCACGCCTCGAAGAAAGTGCTGCCAGGCATCGGCATAGCGGTGAAAATATCGCGCGCGAAGTGAAGCGAGGATCTCTGCTGCCGTGGGCTGTGCATCGCCAAGGACCCAGCCCTCGCGCGCCTCTTGCTGCGCGCGTGCGTCGATCGCAGCTCGAACGATCTCGTCCCAGCCCCGTCGCGTGTACGCGCCGCTCACCTGGCCATCGGATGTCCATGTGGTGCCGAGGGATCCGATGAGTCGCGCGAGCGTGATGTCCATGTCGCGACCGACTGCGCGCTGGGCGATCTCATCGAGGGTAGCGTCCACGCGCGAGGTGCGCGCGAGCATCTGTCGCATGCGCTGCACGAGCTCGGTGCGACGCGGCACAGCCAGCTCGGGTCGCTCTTCAATGAGCACAAAATAGGACGCTGCGTGGTCGCGAAGGGCGACGCGCTCGCGCTCTTGCGCCGTTTGTGCGAGCGACGACGAAAGGGAATGTCGCTCGCTTGCTGCTACACGTGGCTCGCTCTCAAGACGCGGCCCGGTGATGCGTAGATAGCGAACGAGTCGCTCGTACTCGACAAGGATTTGATCAGCGGTGGGCGTGCGATCTGGATGCGCTTCCAGAGGCGCGAGGAAAGCCTCGAAGGCGAGCTCTTGCTCATGCGCAATGGGTGCCATCAGCCGATCGCGCAGCGCCTCTCCGTAGGCACGCGAGACCTCGGGATGAATCGACGCGCCACGGTAGAGACCGAAACGCATCGCGATCGGCGCACCGTCGCGCTGATGTCTTCGCAGCAATGCGACCTGGCGCCTCAGGGGCACAAGACTCGACGGAGGGAGCGCGCCTTCCAGCGCGGCGGGCTCAAGTGCAGCGATGCTCTCCGCGAGCAACGCGCGATTGCGGCGCCAGGACACGACGCTGCCCAACACAAAGAGCGAGCCCAGGATCGCGAGCGTGACCCCGAGGCCGCGCTGAAGACGTCGCGTGGACTGCGCGCGGCGCTCGGTTGGTGCGTCGCGGGAGGCATCGGCGACAAGCCTGCCTTGAAAGACGCCGCGAAGGAAAAGTCCGATGTCGCTGGAGTCTCGAGGTGTCTCCCCTTTGGCGATGTGAAAGCGCTCTTGGAAAGCGCTGCCTGCGAGGTCGAGGCTCTGGCCGGTCTGCATCGCGCTCACGAAATAGGCACCTCGAAGGACAGCACGCTCGGCGTAGGCGTCAGGAAGAACGAGCTCTGCCAGGAAGCCAGCGAGCGGCGTGCGAAGGGCGTCGAAGACCTCCGGGAAATCGAGAACGGCGTGGCTCTCTTGCGTGCTGCGATCGCGAAGAAAATGCGGGCTGCGGGCTTCGAGGGAATCGGCCATCACCCGCAGATGCTCGTTGCACCGCGCGAGCAACTCACGGGCGTTCTCGGATCCACTGGCCTCAAACGGAAGCGTGAAACCCCACGGCTGATCACGCTCTTCCGTGCTCAGTCGGGAGAAGGTCTCGGTGAAGCCAGGGAGCAGATCACATTGGGTGATCAGCACCGTGATTGGCACCTGTGTACGCACCTGCGAGATGGCCTGGAGGATGCGTGGACGCAGTAGCTCAGCTTGCCCGTGCCAGGCATCGCTCTCATCGAGCAGAAGGCCCACATCGATCGTGACGATGATGCCGTGGAGGGGCCTCCTTCGCGCGCGCTTCATCAAGCTGACGAAGAGCGGCCAGGTCGCCGCTTGCTCGTTGAAGAGGCCGGTCGTGTCGAAGAACACACCCTCGTTCGCGAGCCAGTAGTCGCAGGTCGAGGAGCCGCGGGTGGTCGCATCTCCGAGCTGCGAGAAGGAGAGACCCGACGCGCGAATCGCGCTCGTCTTGCCTGAAGAGGCGGCGCCCATGACGAGGATCCAGGGCAGCGCTTCGATGGCGCGCTGACCGCCTCCACGCAGCTGCGAGCGCGAGAGCGCCTGCGTCATACTCTCGAATTCGCGACGCAGCTGAACGCTCGCCGCATCCTCGATGCCCTGGACTTTGCCCACGAGCGCAACCTCCACCGCGCTCTGCTTCTTTCGCATGCGCATCCACCTCCAGAACAAGGGGATGCTGATGCCGCCCAGCAAGAGCGTGATCAGCGCTGGCACCCAGAGCGGCCAGCCCATGAAGAGTGAGAGGGCCCAGGCCGAGACCAGGAGGAGAATGAGGATGGCGATGGCAACCATGCGCGTCTATCGGTCGGCCACTTCCGCCGTTGCGTGAGGCGATGCTGATTGTTCAAGCGCGGCCTCTCGAAGCATCAGGTCCGCATAGAACGCAGCGTCGAGAAAGAGCGCGAGGAGGAGCGTCCCTGTGCCAAGGGCGAGGAGAAATCGCTCTGGCCCTCGCCGCTTGGGAGGCTCGATGGGCGCGGCCACATCGGGCGCCAGAACGCACGGGTCGAGAAGGCCCGCGCGCTCCAGATCACGCTTCACGGAGTCGCGCAATTCACGCAGCGGGCGCTCTCCACGGAGCGCATAGACGCCACGAAAGCCAAGCTCCATCGCGAGCCAGTAGACGAAGAGAATATGCGCGCGCTCAGGCTCTCTTCGGAGCGCTTCGAGCCGCTGGAAGAAGGTCTCGCCGAGCGTGGCCTGGCCAAAGAACGTGAGCTGTAGCTGCTCACGCATCCACTGCGCGGCGAGCACGCCGCCTCGCTCGATGATCGCCTCATCGACGAGCGCGACGAGCGCGTAGACAGCCTCGTGAACATCCGCCTCGCGCCACCCAAGCTCGGCACCTCGCGTGGTCATCGCGGCGAAGGCCTCGTGGCATGTGCGCTTAAGCGTGTTCGGGTCGAGAGGGGTAGAATTGGGCGTCTGGTGGAAGCAGCGAAGGAGCGTGATGACCGGCGCGATGAGGGGCTGAACTGCGAGCATCGAAGTCACCTCTCCACCGCGCGCGACGGAATCGCGAAGAGCTGAACGTGGGTCGCGGAAGGCTGAAAGGGCTCAGGCAAATACACGGCGAGTGAGCCCGTCTGAAGCGCGGCCGCAAAATAAGTATCCGTCGCTTCCACGGTGAAGTACGTGACATCGCTTTTCTCGGGAATTTCCGACGGTGGTCGATGCGAAATCAAGAGTCGCGCGCCCGGGAGCGCGGAGCCGACAACCTGCGCAATTTGCTGGAAAGAGGCGACCTTTCCGAGACCCGGCAGCTGCACCTGGACATCCTTCGGCGGCACGGAGGATCGAACGCCGATCAGGAATTTCTCGCACCGCGCGACGTGCTCATTGAGCTGCGCGAAGTGAAGCCCGTCATCACGCGACTGAAGCTCGACCGTCAGGCAAGACTCGCGCTGCGTCGCGACCAGCAGCATCTCTAAGCGCGCAAAGAGCGGGTCGAAGCTGCCTCGAAGATCGAGGAGATCGAAAGCGGGCACATCCCATGGCGTCTCCGATGCGAACGCGGCCAGAGAGCCCTGGAGGCGAAGCAGCTCAAAGAAGAGCTCACGCGGTGGCAGATCCTTGGCGCGGTAGTGATGTTGAAGGACAGGCAACGCGCCGGCCAACACGACGAGCAACGCGAAGCGCGTGACGTCCGAAGCATCGGCTTCAATCACACCGGGCTCACGCTCGCGACGACGTCCAAAGAGGGCTTGTCGTCGCGCCTCCGCGAGCACGAGCAGACGCTGCAGGCGCGCGAGCAATACCTCCGAGGCCGACACACGCAGGAGCGGCGGGATGTACGTGCCCTCGAGCGTGAAGCCGGCGCTGCTGTCGCGCCGAAGCTCGGTCAGCTTGATGCATTCGTAGTCCTCACGGGGCTCATGCCCGAAGAGAATGCGCACATTGGGGCGCCCCACCTCGATCTCGGTGGTCTCGCCGCCACTCGAATGCACATCGAGAACGGAGCGCTTCTCGGCGATGAATCGCGCGCGCTCACCCACCTGACAGACACCCTCCCGTGTACGGGGAATGCCCAAAAACACTTCGAGCTGGTGCTTGTCGGGGCTGAGCTCAATCGGCCGCGCCGTGGGCGCATGCGCGTCGCGTTCATCGAAGTGAATCGCCGTGCCCAGCGGCAACACAGCATGGCACTGACGCAGGCGCAGCGTGTTGCGCGCGAGATCCGTGCGATCGAGCTCCCACGTGACGAGTCCCCAGCCCGAAGGGCTCAGCGCATCGAGGCGCTCGCGCACGTAGCCAAGATGACTCCGCTCCATTTGTTGAAAATGCGCGGGCACCAGAGGGAGCCCCTCGGTCCACAAGACTGGTTCGTTTAAGCGCGACATCACGACCCCTCCCCATATGCTTCGGCGTTCGAAGCGAATGACTCAATGCGAGACCCATCAATGCGAAGCGTGATCGCTGGAGCCGCTGGGCAGCCTTCATGATTTGTTGGCTGGTTTCCCTCGCGGGAAATCGTGTCCGTGAGCGGCGTCACGGTCGTCCACGAGCGGCCCTCGGGCTGACGCACGATGACCACTGCGCCGAGATAGAGAGCCCCATCTTGGAGTGTGAGCGGGTGCGCGGTGGTCTCGCCTGGGTAGACGGTCAGCGTCTCTTCCGAGACAAGCGATTCGCCGAGCGCGGCGCCTCCTTGATGCCAGAGATCCTCGAAGGAGTGCCCTTCAAGCGCGCGCGCATCGCGCAGCTGATAGAGACGCAGCTCCGTCGCCAGCCCCTCGCCGCGCGTGCTCGGATTCATATGATCCGTAGCGACGATGCGAAGCGATGCCGGGGCGCGCGTCGGGCAAGTCGAGGCCTCTGGAAGGCCAGCGCCACAAGCGAATTGCGTCGTTGTGAGGGCGCCACAGATCAGTGCGATCTTCACACCTCTCGGGATTGTAAAATACATCATCGGACCAGACCCCTTTCTTCGAGCAGAGCTTCAAAACGCACCTGCACGCGATCGTCAGACCACATGCGGTGCGCGCGGTATTCGAGCGTCATCGCTTCGAGCTCGGAGGCGCGGGTGGCGCGCGGCCGGGTCTCGTCGCCGCCAAAAAAGAAAGCCGTCCGCGCTCGTGCGGGGGCCCCATGAAAGCAGCGCGCGATGCGCGTGAGCATGCGCGCGCGTTCCACGCCGTGGAGGTCGGGGACACCATCGACAGCGGCTACCGCATGCGACCAATTCGCCAGCTCACGAAGTCGTGTGGAGACCGGATCTGCCGCGCGAATGAAGGCCTCGAAGCGTGGGCGTGGGAGCACGCTGGCCGCCGCACGGGCATGCCAGCCAAAGAGATTCTCGGCGATGTTGCCGACGCCCAGATAGTGGCCCACTGCGCCACGCGCGCCGTTGTCCCCACCGAGCACAACCCCGACGCGCGCGAGCACCGCATCGCTCTCCGTCATCGCATCAATCACATGCGCGATGTGCGCTGCATCGCGATCTTGCGGGTTCCACGGCGCACCGGCGACGCGCGCATAGCGAGCGCGAAAATCGCCGCGCAGCGCAGCGCTCGCGAGGGCACGCGTCGATGCAAGATCGCGAATCGCCGCAGCCGGAAGGCTCGTCGTGCGCGCGAACGAGGCGCCGAGCTTGATCACCAAGCCTTGAAGCGAGGCCGCGCTCTCATGCTGCGTGAATTGCTGAACTGCTGTGCGCTCAGGGCCCGTGAGATGAAGCTCGTTGGCTGCCGCGGCATTGCCCGAGACGAGCAGCTCGTACCAGCTACGCGCAGCCGCACCCCGGACACTCATTTCCCGCAATTCGCCGCGTGTGATGCCCATATTCGCGAGTTCTTCATCGCTTAACGTGGCGATGCGATCGAGGTGATCCTCAATCGTCAGCTGCGCGCGGCCAAACGATGCGCGGTGAAGAGACCCTGCGGTGGTGCGAAGGCGCGAGTAGATCGCTTGGCCTGACTCGGCGCGGCGATTCGCTTCGACGGCGAGATAGAACGAGTCTCGATCCTCCCCGGAGACGCGCGCATCGGTGAGCACACCCAGGAGTCCATCCTCAAGAGGCGCGGGCGGGATCGGGATGTAGTTGCGCGAAGCGATCGGCGTGGGGGCCTGTGCAACCGGCGCTGGCGCTGCGGGCACAACGCGAGGCGCTGGAGCCACGGGGGCATGCGTTCGCGGCGCGGGGCGGGCGAGCTCAGGGATGACGATCGCGCCCGCCGCGCAGAGGACGGAGAAGGTCATTCCAAGAAGGACACGCGTTGAGTCGAGCTGCACCATGCCCATTCATCGGGCGGTGTGATCAGTCGTTGCGTCCGCGCTGAACTTTTTTCTCAGAAGGCCCGCGAGGCCCAGTCGCGCTTCAAGATCTCAAACGGGCTCTAGGTATTTCGCGATGATCTGCTTGGTGCCGTGGCCAGGAAAATCGACTGTCACGGTCGGTGGTGTGCCCGCCTCCACGCTGTGCACCTTGCCCACGCCATAGCGCACGTGGCGCACCTTCATCCCCTTCTTGAAGCCCTCGACCACGCGCTCCGGCACAGGCTTCACGGCGACGGGTGCGATGCCGCGGAGTGACCTTCTCTCTTCATTGAATGAGTCGTCGAAGGAGCGCTGTCCGCCTCCGCCGTAGTTTGATGCGTTCGATGAGCCCGAGGGCGAGAAGCTTCCACCGAACGAGCGCTGTCCTACCGGTGCATCGCCGAAGGGACGCGAGCTCAACCCCTCTTGCTTCGACTCGATGTCGGCGGGCGGAAGCTCATCGAGGAAGCGAGAGATCTGACCGAGCCGAAGGTTGCCGAAGACGTAGCGACTCGTGGCCCAGGTGAGCGTGAGCGACTGCTCGGCGCGCGTGAACGCGACGTAGGCGAGGCGCCGCTCTTCTTCGAGCTCATCGGGCCCATCGCCCTCATTGAGGCCGCGAAAGGGAAAGAGCTGCTCTTCCAGACCCACGACGAAAACCTGCGGAAATTCCAGGCCTTTCGCGGCATGCACGGTCATCAGCGTGACTTGATCTTTCGGGTCGCGGCCGCTCTCATCGGTGTCCGACTGCAGCGTGACCTGCTCCAAAAATCGGGTGAGCAGGCCCGGCGCCTCTCCCCCTTCGCCCTCCCTCGGCGGCGTCACGTCACGACCGTCGAGGTCTTCAAATTCCTGCATGGAGCCGACGAGCGATTGGAGGTTCTCAAGGCGCGCATCGCTCTCGGCAGAGTTCTCCGTCTCAAGCGCTTTTTTGTACCCGCTCGCTTCAATCACGAGGCGCGCGAACTCGGCGATGCCCATCGTATTCGGGTTCGACTTGTCCTCCCCAAGGAGCGCGGGCGCCTTCTCGCGCAGCCCATCGATGAGCTCGACAAAGCGCGCGATCGCCGCACTCGGTTTGTCTTCCGCGACGCGCTTGGCCGAGGCCCAGACGCCTGTTCCGCTCTTGGCGGCCTCATCGAGTAAGCGATCGACCGTCGTCTTGCCGATGCCGCGCGGCGGCGTGTTCACGACGCGCAAGAACGAGACGTCGTCCTCTGGGTTCGCCACGAGCCGCAGGTAGGCGAGCAGGTCTTTCACCTCGGCGCGGTCGTAGAAACGCACGCCTCCCACCACGCGATAGGGGATGCGCCCTGCACGCATCGCTTCTTCCAGCACCCGCGACTGCGCATGGATTCGATAGAAGACCGCCAGCGAGCGAAGAGGCTTGTTCGCGTTCACCAGCTCGCGTGCTGCGCGCACCACAAGATCAGCCTCGTCACGCTCTAAGCCGCAGCGAATGACGCGCACCTTCGCGCCCTCCTCGTTGTCCGTCCAAAGCTGCTTGGGCTCGCGATCTTTGTTCTTCGAGATGACCGCATAAGCGACGCGAAGGATGCGCTTGGAGGAGCGATAGTTTTGCTCAAGCTTCACAAGCTGCGCGTCGGGGAAGTAGCGCTTGAAATCGAGGATGTTGCGTCTGTCCGCGCCTCGCCAACGGTAAATTGATTGATCGTCATCGCCGACGACGCAGAGGTTGCGATGGATCGAGGCGAGGGAGCGCACGAGCCTGAACTGCGCGTGGTTCGTGTCCTGAAACTCATCGACGAGCGTGTGCATGAAGCGATTACCCAGCAGCGTGCGGAGTTCTTCGTTGGCCTCGAGGGCGCGCGCCATCTGGTAGATGAGGTCGCCGAAATCCAGCGCGTTCGCCTTCTTCATGCGCTTCTCATATTCGAGAAAGACGCTGCGGATGCGTTCACCGTCAAGGCCGGCGATCGGCACGTCCTCGGGGAACTGCATCTCGTTCTTGGCGTTGTTGATGATCGACGCGACCATCTTCGGCGGCATGCGCTTCTCGTCGAAGGACATATCCTTCAGCACGCGGCTCACCATCGCCTTCTGATCGGAGTCGTCGTAGATCGCGAAGTCGCGCGAGAGGCCAAGCTCCTTGCTGTATTTGCGAAGGAGGCGTGCGCAGGTGGAGTGGAAGGTGCCGACGGCGAGGTCACGCGAGGCGCCTGGAACAAGCCTGTCGAGGCGCTCCTTCATCTCGCCTGCGGCCTTGTTCGTGAAGGTCACCGCGAGGATGCGCCAAGGCGGAACGCCGTGGTCCAGAACGAGATGCGCGATGCGATGCACGATGACGCGTGTCTTGCCGGAGCCCGCACCAGCAAAGACGACGAGAGGACCACGTTCGTGCAGCGTGGCCTCGACCTGCGGGTCGTTCATCGTCGAGAGATCGAGGCTTGTCGGCATCGCGCGGTTGTAGTGTGTTGCTGTGTAGCTGTGTAGCTCTGTTGCTAGAGCGCTGTCGCGCTGCGGGTCAGGGGGACGCTATTGCTACAGCGCTGTCGCGCTGCGGGTCAGGGGGACTGTATTGCTACAGCGCTGTCGCGCTGCGGGTCAGGGGGACTGTGTTGCTACAGCGCTGTCGCGCTGCGGGTCAGGGGGACGCTTCGCTTTC
>Ga0105045_10006573_pt1 | contig 10296 bp, 5 predicted proteins | sample MAT02_FD_78089 | JGI IMG/M metagenome (GOLD analysis project Ga0105045, IMG submission 78089) | Freshwater microbial communities from Lake Fryxell liftoff mats and glacier meltwater in Antarctica - MAT-02 (megahit assembly) | ecosystem: Environmental > Aquatic > Freshwater > Ice > Liftoff...
GTATTTTTAATGTCGCGGATTATGATGCAATTATTCGGGATTATACGCCTAGGGCATCAAAAGATTATCACGAACGCGAAAATAATGATCGTTATGCCGTTTCTTTACCCTTTAATAAATTTAAAGTGGGTGTTCCCATTGCGCTTTCTCGGGGATTATACAATTATAATTTATTAACGCGATTGTTGCACCATGTCCGGCATGTCCGAGACTTTAAAAAATTGCCCATTCCCTTTGTTTGTGTTGCCACCGATATTGAAACTGGTGAAGAAGTTGTTTTAGACCATGGTTTTTTGTCGCAGGCGATTGTGGCTAGTGGTGCATTGCCAACGCTTTATGCACCCGTGAATATAGATGGTAAGTATTTAATTGATGGTGGCATTTTGAACAACTTTCCGGTGCAAGAAGTCAAAAATATGGGAGCCGATTTGATTATTGGCGTAGATGTTCAATATGAATTAAAAGCCAAAGATGAACTCAACGAGGCAACGAAATTGCTTTCTCAAATCTCAAATTTGCAGATGATTAAAAAAATGGAAGAAAAAAAATCATTAGTGGACATCTATATAAAACCAAACATTAATGATTTTACCGTAGTTTCCTTTGAAAAAGGGACAGAAATTGTTGAAAAAGGAATAGAAGCAACCAAGGAATTGGAAGAACAGTTAAAAAAACTAAGCGCTAACTATAAAGTCAAAAAAACCTTTGTCTCCAAATCAGTAAAAGATAGTTTGCTCATTACAGCAATTGAAATCAATGATCTTGCAAATTATACCGATTATTATATTCAAGGTAAATTAAGATTTAAACCGGGAAAAAAAGTAAGTTATTCTGATTTGGTGCGAGGCATAGATTTTTTGAATACGACACAAAATTTCAGTTCGCTGTCCTATACGCTCAATCAAACTGAAGAAGGTGATACCCTCAACCTTTTTTTGGTAGAAAATAAAACGAAAACCTTTTTAAAATTTGGATTGCATTTTGACGGATTATTTAAAAGTGGTGTATTAGTAAATGTTACCAAAAGAAAGCTACTATTTAAAAATGATGTGTTCTCCGCAGACGTTGTTTTAGGCGATAATTATCGGTATTTTATTGATTATAATGTTGATATTGGCTACAATTTGAGTGTGGGTGTGAATGCGAAATTATACCAATTTAATCGAAACGTAAACACCAATTTTTCGCAATGGGATGAATTTCGTGAAGAAGGAATCAATTCAATAAATTTAAGTTACCGCAATTTTTCTCATCAATTGTATTTTCAAACACTGTTTGTGCAAAAATTCAGTGCAAAAGTTGGCCTAGAATACGATAATTTTCGCTTTCAATCCGAAACCTTTTCTGACTACACCAGTCTGTTTGATAACGGTAATTATTTAGCTCTTTTTGTAAATTTAAATTTTGATTCCCTTGACAATAAGTTTTTCCCAAAATCAGGTTGGTCGTTCACGGGCGACGGGCAATCGTATTTAGCCTCCTCTGAATTTGACGCAATAGCGTTGAGACATTCTATTTTTAAGGCGGAGGCAACGTATGCTCAAAGTTTAACAAAAAAATTAACCTTCATTTTTAAAAATGAAGGCGGATTTACAATTGGCGAACGCGGCATTCCGTTACTCAACTTTTTTTTAGGAGGCTATGGATTCAAACAGTTTAATAACTTTCGCCATTTTTACGGGTATAATTTTGTCGGTTTGACCGGAAACAGTTATGTAATGACCGAACTTTCCCTAGATTATGAAATTTTTAAAAAAAACCATATCAACCTTAGTGCTAATTTTGCCAATGTGGGCAATGATATTTTTGTGAATGACGGTTGGTTTAAATTGCCTACGTATTCCGGCTATGCTGCTGGATATGGCATTGAAACTTTTTTAGGTCCAATCGAAATAAAACAAAGTTGGTCGCCCGAAACCAAAGAATCCTTTACTTGGTTTTCCGTTGGATTTTGGTTTTAATTTTGGCTACTATCTAATATTTTTTACGATATTTGTATAGTATATCTAAAAAAACAAAAGATGATTTTAATTATAGGATTGTTACTAGCTTTTGCTGTAGGTATAATCGTTGGAATCAATATCAAGAAAAACACCTAAAACGAACACTTCGTGATCAAATTAAAATTTTGGCAAGAACGGTTAATCACTCTCCATTTTCTGATGAAAAGAAATCCAGAGTAACAATCAAAATAGTGTTTTTAACGTTGTTTTTTAGAAACACGCTAAGGACGCTTTTGTTTATTAATTCTTATTGCTTAAATTTAAATTAAAAAGAATATGCCATTTTATCACAAACTCGGAAAAATACCTCCAAAACGACATACACAGTTTCGCAAACCAAATGGCGATTTGTATTATGAGCAACTATTTGGAACGGTTGGTTTTGACGGCATGTCAACCAATTCCTATCATGAACAACGGCCCACGCAAGTAAAAGAAATTCGTTCGCAATATAGTGTTGCTCCCAAAATCGCAAAAAGCAATAACATTCAATCCTATAAATTAATTGGTTATGATGTGGCTCCCGAAGATGATTTTCTTGAAAGTAGAAAAATTGTCTTGACTAATGCTGATTGTCACATTGTTTTGGCCGCTCCACGAAAATCGACAACCGATTATTTCTATAAAAATGCCGATTCAGACGAGCTGCTTTTCATTCATAAAGGATCCGGAAAATTGCGAACCATTTATGGAAATCTCGATTTTAAGTACGGCGATTATTTAATTATTCCGCGTGGAATTATTTATAAAATCGATTTCGACTCAGAAGATAACCGATTGTTTATTGTCGAATCACGAGCTCCCATTTATACTCCAAAACAGTATCGAAATTGGTTTGGTCAACTTTTAGAACATTCCCCGTATTGCGAACGTGATATTCGTCGTCCAGATGAATTAGAAACCAATAATGAACAGGGAGATTTTCTTATTAAAGTCAAAAAGAAAGACGAAATTTTCGAAATGATTTATGCCACGCATCCTTTTGATGTCGTGGGTTATGATGGGTTCAATTATCCGTATGCATTCTCTATTCACGATTTTGAACCAATTACAGGTCGAATTCATCAGCCGCCGCCAGTTCATCAAACGTTTGAATCGAAAGCCTTTGTGGTTTGTTCGTTTGTACCTCGGATGTATGACTATCATCCGTTGTCCGTTCCAGCTCCCTATAACCATAGCAACATCGATTCTGATGAGGTGCTTTATTATGTAGATGGCGATTTTATGAGCAGAAACGACGTCAAACAAGGAAATATTTCGCTGCACCCGGCTGGAATTCCACACGGGCCACATCCAGGAGCAGCCGAACGTAGCATCGGAAAAACCGAAACTAAAGAATTAGCAGTAATGGTTGATACCTTTAAACCGTTAATGGTTACAGAAGAAGCCATGAAAATCGCCGACGAGGATTATTATCTTTCTTGGCTATAAAATTTAAATTAATCAAATGTAAGTTCAAGTAAAAGTCTTTATTTAGTAGTCTTAAAACGCAACAACCTAGTCTTAATCCTTACTACTTAATCCTCACATCTTACTACTTTCATCTTAATACAACAAAAATGAGTCAAGAAATAAAAAACGTAGAATACGGATTAGAAAAAATATTTGAAGGAGCACAAGATTTCCTTCCGCTTTTAGGAACAGATTATGTAGAGTTTTATGTTGGAAACGCAAAACAAGCAGCCCATTTTTATAAAACTGCTTTTGGTTTTCAATCCTTAGCCTATTCCGGTTTAGAAACGGGCGTACGAGACAGAGCTTCGTATGTTTTAAAACAAGATAAAATCCGATTAGTGTTAACCACGGCTTTAAATAGCAATTCGCCAATTGGGGAACACGTAAAAAAACATGGCGATGGTGTAAAAATAGTTGCCTTATGGGTAGAAGACGCTCGTTCTGCTTACGAAGAAACCATGAAAAGAGGGGCAAAATCCTATATGGAACCCACAGTTGAAAAAGATGAATACGGCGAAGTCGTTCGTGCCGGAATTTATACCTATGGCGAAACCGTTCACCTATTTGTGGAACGTAAAAACTATAAAGGAACTTTTTTACCCGGTTATAAAGAGTGGAAATCCGATTATCAACCAGAATCAGTAGGTTTAAAATTCATTGATCACATGGTAGGAAATGTAGGTTGGAACGAAATGAATATTTGGGTAAAATGGTATGAAGACGTAATGGGATTTGTGAATTTCCTTTCTTTTGATGACAAACAAATTACCACCGATTATTCGGCATTGATGTCTAAAGTAATGAGTAACGGAAACGGAAGAATTAAATTTCCAATTAATGAACCCGCAGAAGGAAAGAAAAAATCGCAAATTGAAGAATATTTAGATTTTTATGAAAGTCCAGGCGTGCAGCATATTGCGGTAGCGACCGATGATATTTTAACGACGGTTGCAAAAATGCGAGCAAGAGGAATCGAATTTTTAAGCACACCGCCACAAGCGTATTATGATGCTATTCCAGAACGATTAAAAGACCACATGTCTAAGTTTAAAGAAGATATAAACGAGCTTCAAAAATTAGGAATCATGATTGATGCAGACGAAGAAGGTTATCTATTGCAGATTTTCACCAAACCAATTGAAGATAGACCAACGCTTTTCTTCGAAGTTATTCAACGAATGGGAGCAAGAGGATTTGGTGCTGGAAATTTTAAAGCCCTTTTTGAATCCATTGAAAGAGAGCAAGCATTGAGAGGAACGTTATAAAAACACCTGAAAATTGCAGATAATGAAATTTTAGGCATTCAAACTACATGTTTTTTGCAAATGTTTAGTTAAAGTCGATTTTTCACTGAGAAAATCACAACAAGCTATTTATCTTTGCACTCGCAATTGCGGGAGTGGTTACCTAATGTTGTTATAAATTTTCATAATTTATAGTTTTTTGGTTAGTTAATAGCATACAACCCAATCGATATCGGTTGGGTTTTTGTTTTTTATAACTTTTCTAAACAAAAATTTTCTTGCAGACATCCTTCCTCAAACCACTGTGATTCTATAGGGATTTCATGAATAATAATTTCGTGAATATCAAACTTTATCGCCTTTTTACAATAATTAAATATTCCCGAAATTAATTTTATTTGTATTTGACTTAGATTAAAGCAATTCTAATTAACAAGTATTTTTGCTGCGAAGTTTGCAAACTTCGCCTAGTAATGCCGAGAAAAAGACTTCATAAAGCTGGGAATTTTATTTCACCCAGCCCGCCCGCTTCGTAGAAAGTGAATCGATAATTTATCAGAAGAAACAAATAAAACTTAAATAATGAAGGGTAATTGTTTATCTTTATATTCATTCTATTACAAACAATTAGAGAATAATCCAAATAACGAAAAGAATAATGATTATATTGACTAACTTGTGGCATCTTGTTTTATCACTAATCTCTTAGAATTAGGTAAGCTACAGCAGCTGCAAAGCAAAGCAAAAATTATCATTAATTATCCCTGCATAAATGGCAACAGTAAAAAAGAATAAGACCCAGCCACCTGCTACCAAACAGAACTTCCCCATTGTAGGTGTTGGTGCAAGTGCTGGAGGGCTTGATGCATTCAAAAAATTGCTCACAGCGATACCCGAAAACTCTGGAATGGCTTATGTGCTGGTGCAGCATCTTGACCCAACACACGAAAGTATGTTGCCGGATATTTTACAAAGGGTCACAAACATTCCCGTTCACGAAATTACAGATGATATCCATTTGGCACCAGACCATATCTACATCATACCCTCGAACAAAATTTTAACATCGACAGATGGGGTACTGCAACTCGCTCCGCGCGATAAAAAGATTCTAAATCTTTCAATTGATATCTTCTTCAAAACGCTTGCCGAGGTGCATAAAGAGTGTGCAGTAGGCGTGATATTGTCTGGCACAGGTCAAGATGGAACAAAAGGTTTAAAAGCCATCAAGGAATATGGCGGTATTAGTATTGCTCAAGACATGGAATCCGCAGCCTATGGCGGTATGCCTGAAAGTGCAATCAATGCGGGAGTGGTAGATTTTATTTTAGCACCCGAAAAAATTCCAGAGCAGCTTTTACAGATATACATGATAGATAAAACAAGTCACGTCCATAAAAAAGAAATTCAAAAGAACAATGACGATGATGCTATTTTTAAACAAATCCTTTCGCTGCTTCGCCAACGCAGCGGGGTCGATTTTACCCATTATAAAGATCCCACTCTACGCAGGCGCATTGCGAGACGAACTGCCATTGTAAAAAAGAAAAATCTCACCAACTATTTAAAATTTTTGCGAACCGATATAGCTGAACAGGATGCACTTTTTCAGGATATGCTCATTCCGGTCACTTCTTTTTTCCGTGATCCGAAAACGTTTCAGACATTAACGGAAACTGTTTTTCCTTCCATTCTTGAAAATAAAAACCCTGATGCCCCTATTCGTATGTGGATTGCGGGTTGCTCCACAGGCGAAGAGGTTTATTCAATTGCCATCTGCCTGCAGGAATTTTTGAGAGCAAATTCCGATAATTATCGGGCCAGAACAAGAATTCAACTATTCGCTTCTGATATTTCTGAGAAAGCCATTAAGAAAGCACGATCAGGAGTTTATACGGAAGCTGAGGTGGAAATGCTTTCTGCCTCGCAGCTCGAAAATTATTTTACAAAAAACAGTGGGGGTTTCGAAGTGAGCAAAGGCATTCGTGATATTTGCGTGTTTGCTCCCCACAATTTTTTAAAAGATCCGCCATTTGCAAAAATGGATTTAATAAGTTGCCGAAATGTGCTGATTTATATGGATACGTTTTTGCAGCAAAAAGCATTCGCCACGTTTCATTACGCACTCAAAGAAACCGGATTTCTGCTCCTCGGTAAATCCGAATCCATTGGTGCGTCGTCCGATTTGTTTGTACAAGTGGAAAAGAAAGAGAAAATTTTTTCACGTAAACAAGTTTTAGGCCGCTTCAGGCATATCGTTAGCGAAGTCAAAGATGAAGCTTTGACCAAGAAAACTAAAACCGTTGCCAAACCTGAATCGACACAAACCGATTTCAAAAAAAGTGCAGAGGCCATCATGATTTCCAAAGCACCTGCAAGCGTTGTGGTGAATGAGCAAATGGACATCGTGCACATTCACGGAGACCTCACCCCTTTTCTTCAGGCACCGCAGGGTAAACCCACGCATAATCTTTTGAGTATGGCACGCGATGGTTTAACCTTTGAATTACGAAATGCCATTCACAAAGCCTCCAAGGATAAAATCGCGGTTACTACAGAAAATATTCCTTTAAAAATATATGCTCCCATGAATAATCCCGATAACGATCAGGATGGGCAAGGGAAACAAACTTTAGTTGCGATGGAGATTATTCCGATTACCGATACGGTTGAACGGCACTATTTAATTCGGTTTGAGAAAATAATAATTCCGTTAGCGAAGGCTGGAAAATCGGCTTCATCAGCAAAAACAAAAGCAGGTGAAGCAGAAAAGCGCAACGAGCAATTAGAAAAGGAATTGGCATACAACCGTGAAGATATGCGCTCCATTACCGAAGACATGGAAGCTGCCAATGAAGAGCTGCAAAGTGCCAATGAAGAATTGCAGAGCAGTAATGAAGAGATGCAGAGTTTAAATGAAGAAATGGAAACCTCTAAAGAGGAACTGCAATCTACTAATGAAGAACTCATCATTGTTAATCAAGAATTGCTTGACAAGCAAGAACAGCTCGGAGCTGCACGTCTTTATTCCGAAAGCATCGTAAGCACCATTCGCCATCCGCTTATTGTTCTTGATAAATCCCTTTGCATAAAAACTGCCAATTCAGCCTTTTACAAAAAATTTAATGTGGATGAAAAGGAAACAGAACATAAATGGTTTTATGAAATACAGCAGCATCAGTTTGATGATGATAAACTTCGCTCGCTACTCATTAAAGTGCTTTCTCGAAAAGACCATATTGACGACTTTGAAATTAAGCTGAAATTTCCCGAAATAGGTGAGCGTACCCTACTTATGAATGCACGGCAAATTAAAAACGAAAAAACAGAAGAGCAATTAATATTGCTTGCTATTGAAGATGTTACCGAAAGAAAACTGGCAGAGCAAAAAATAAAAACATTTGCCGAAGAATTAGAAAATAAAGTGAAAGAACGAACTGGTGAATTGAAAGCATCAGTCGAAGAATTAAAGCGGACTAATATACAATTAGACCAATTTGCACATATAGCCAGCCATGATTTGCAGGAGCCATTGCGAAAAATTTTAACCTTTTCCATGCGCTTGCAGGACAAACACAAAGCTGAATTGAGCACAGAAGTAAAAACGTATCTCAATAAAATTGAAGCCGCATCCAGCCGCATGAAGATACTAATCCAAGACCTGCTCAATTATTCACGCCTGCTTGAGCACGAAAAATTATTTGTGCAAACCGATTTGAATGAAACCCTAAAAAATATATTAAACGATTTTGAATTACTCGTTCACGAAAAAAATGCACAAATAAAATTTGAAGAACTTCCTACCATTGATGCCATCCCATTGCAGATGAACCAGCTTTTTTATAACCTTATCAGCAATGCACTTAAATTTTCAAAGGAAGATGTACCGCCGGTTATCACAATCGCATCGCACACACTTTCAGAAGAGGAAATTAGAAAATATCCCATCTTAAATCCGTTGCTCTCTTATGTTGAAATTAGTATCAAAGACAACGGCATCGGCTTTGAACAAAAATATTCCGAACAAATATTCACCATATTCCAGCGTTTACACGGGAAAGAAACATACAGTGGCACAGGCATTGGTTTAGCACTTACAAAAAAAATTGTTGAAAATCACCAAGGCGTAACGTTTGCAAATGCAAAAGAAAATAAAGGTGCATCGTTCTATGTGATACTTCCGTTTAAACAACCACGATAAATAACTCAACCACAAACTATGGAAAAGAAAGTTTTTATGATTATCGACGATGATGAAGATGACAGATTTTTTTTTAAAGAAGCAATAGAAGATTTGCTTAAAAGTCCTTTGTGCCTTGAAGCTACAAACGGCGAAGATGCACTCAACCAACTACGAAAGACAGATAAAATTCCTGATTTTATTTTTCTTGATGTTAATATGCCGCGCATGGGTGGACGGGAATGTTTAATTGAAATAAAAAGAGATGCTTACCTAAAAAATTGTGTGGTAATTATGTATTCCACCTCGTTTTCCGAAGAAACTATGAAAGAATTTGTTGAACTCGGGGCATCAAGTTATCTGCAAAAACCATCAGATATCAACAAACTAGCTCAGCAAATTTTCGATACCATAAATAAATCCACAAAAACTTTTAGGTCTTAATGACCCATCACTATGCAGATTGGCGAATTGTTCTTCCCTAAGAAACGGATTGTTCTAAATTAGCGGTTTCAGGTGTTGTAGGTTCAACTGCAAAGGGTGCTCAAAAACTAATTATAAGTAATGCGGGTGTTGGAAAGAAGATTTCAATAAAAGGTAATTTACAAATTCATATTGCAACATCAGGTGCTACAGTTCACATTTCTTTTTATTCAAAAAATCCAACAACGGTTGCAACTGTCGGCTATACAACCGTAGGAATGCCAAATAGGAAATGGCAATTTTTCTTTTGGGACTATAATTAATTCGGCAAATCTTCAAGACCTTTACATTATGTTCTTGATGAGGAACCCATCAAATCCCTCAGCCTTCATTGCATTATCTTTGGATGACATCAAAATTACAATGGAAGAAGAAGACGCTCAAACTTATGATGCACTTGGACGAATCGACGAAAATAATATAGGAAGCTATAACTATACAAACACACCAAAACCATTTCAAAATACATCTGTTGAATTAAATTCTCAGTCTTCAGATTATTATTTAAGTAGAGCAAATTTAGATATTACCTGCAAAGCTTTTAAAAGCCCAATAGACATAATAGAAGAAGGTAAAGATAAGTTAAGTTTTATTTATAACATGAACAACAGTCGTTCTACCATGTACTATGGAAGTTTAGACGCAGATAAATTATCGAGAAAGTTCAGAAAGCATTATGCGACTGACTGAAGCATGGAAATTAAACAAGATTTAGTCAATGGAACTGTAGAATTTGTAACATATATAGGCGGTGACGCTTATTCTGCACCAGTTATGTTAAAAAGTGATGGGACATTACAAAATTATCTATTTTTACATAGAGATTATCTAGGCCGCATTGTTGCCGTAACTACTCAATCTGGTAATGTCGAAGAAAAGCGGCTATTTGATGCATGGGGCAACATAACAAAAGTTCAAGACGGAGCAGGCA
>Ga0105045_10006574_pt1 | contig 10295 bp, 10 predicted proteins | sample MAT02_FD_78089 | JGI IMG/M metagenome (GOLD analysis project Ga0105045, IMG submission 78089) | Freshwater microbial communities from Lake Fryxell liftoff mats and glacier meltwater in Antarctica - MAT-02 (megahit assembly) | ecosystem: Environmental > Aquatic > Freshwater > Ice > Liftoff...
ATGGGTAGTTTATTCTCTCTTTAAAGCAAGATATTTTTAATCGTTGTCACCAGCCCGCAAGCCTCTTAACCGTAAAAAATTGTGCCTATACTTATAAACCGGGTAGTGTAAACCGGAAAAGTTAAAACCTTTGAAATGGAGTGCAAGAGTGCTGGACTAACATACCTTGTATTTAAAAAAAGCCAGCCGGGGTTAAATGGCTTCTGCTTTACCAACCTCAAAAAAATGGGCTGATTTTATAATCCATACTCAGGTTTGAAACCTGGCTGTTGTTATCGTACCAAATATCTACTGCTAATTTTCTATCTCAAAATATTGCTGGTGCTGTGTAAAGAATAAACCTTATACCAAAAAATTACCTGTGTTGCCTGATGATAAAGTGATACCAATAATAAAGGATAAAATAAAAGGAGCGGACACCGAGGTGGAGTTTGCAAAAAAGCTGATGCAAAAAAGAAATAGTTTTACAGTAACGCCAATTGTTATCTGATATTTTTTGCGGAGAAGCAATGATAATTTTCAGCTTCTCCGCATTTTTTTTTATTTAATAAAGTGGTATGAATATTTTCTGCCAGGCTTTGCCTGAAAATATGATTCAGGATAGCAGTTTTTGCTATTTAAACATTTGCTCTTTTATCCAATCCTTCGGGCTTTGCCCGGTGGCCTTTTTAAAGGCTCTGTTAAAAGTGGCTTTTGAATTAAAGCTGCATTCGTATGCAATTCTTAAAAGGGTTTGTGTTTTTTGTTCACCTGTCTCCAACTTTTCGTTTACTGCTTCTATGCGATAATGGTTTATAAAATCATTAAAACTTATTTCAAAACCCTGGTTGATGGCTTTGGAAAGTATGCTGGCATTGGTTTGCAACTGTTTTGCCATTTGTGTTAGTGACAATTCAGGATCTTCACACAATTAAGTCTTGTATCAATGTGAGTTTTATAATTCGTATAGTAAAATAAATAGTACGCCAATTTAATGTTAGCACAGCACTTGCTGCTTTGAAGTCATTTTTTACGATATTGTTGCGGTACTTTAATCAGTTTTTGTTTTGAACATTATTTATCATATTGCTCAATCCACGAAAAGTTTTTTTGATAAATCGCCTCCTTATTTTTTTGAATAAAAATCAGGAACGCCTTTGCCACTTCCGACATTTTTTTTTGCTTTAACCATATTAACCTCCAGTTTTCTATAAGAGGCAAACCCTTTACCCGAATAATTTTTATATCCTTTTGTTTTAGTTCATTTTTAATACTTAAAATAGATTGAATAGAAAATCCAAGGTCTGCCATCACGGCTTGTTTTACTGCTTCACTCGAAGTTAATTCCAGCTTTACATGCGGAACAATATTTGCTTTCTCAAAATAACGCTGCATGGTAACCCTGGTTCCAGAGCCTTCTTCCCTGTAGATAAGGGGTATGCTATCGAATACAGCTTTACTTGATTGTTGTGTAATTTTAATTTCCGTATCAGCAGCGCAGGTTAAAAATAATTTGTTGGGTACTAAAATTTCCTGTTCAATATTCAAAGTCTCCGGCAGAACGGATACCAATGAAAAATCAATTTCATTGTGCTCCAGGCTTTTGACAACTTTTGTTTTGTTGGTTACATCCATTAATAAATCTATGCTGGGATTGGCCTTTAAAAAATCTTTCAGATAATAGGGCATTACATATTTACCCGTAGATACCACTGATAATTTAAGTCTTCCTGAAAGTATTCCTTTAAAACTTTGTGTCTGGTAATTAATAGAGGCAACTTCTTTTAAAATCCTGTCAGCAATCTGGTACAATTCCCTGCCAAAATCGGTAACATATAATTTTCTGCCAACGATCTCTGTTAATGCAATATCAAACTGGGCCTGTAAGTTTTTGATTTGTATGGATACAGCAGGTTGTGTCATGTGCAGTTCTGCCGATGCCTTGGTAATGCTTTGGTTTTGTACCACTAGCATAAAAACTTTCAATTGCTGCAATGTAAAATTCATAAAAATAAGTTATGGCTTATATAATAAAGATAAATGAAAGTTTATGAATAAAGAAACACAATTTTGCCAGACAAAAATATCTAACAATGACAAAAATTACAGTTGCAAAAGGAGATGGCATAGGTCCGGAAATTATGGATGCCACATTAAAGATTATTATGGCAGCGGGTGCCGCCATCGAAGTAGACGAGATTGAGGTGGGCGAAAAAGTTTACCTGGCAGGCAACCTCGCTGGTATTGCCAAAGAATCATGGGATGTTATACGAAGGAATAAAGTTTTTCTGAAAGCCCCCATTACTACACCACAGGGTGGTGGCTACAAAAGCCTGAATGTAACAACCCGTAAATTTTTGGGCTTGTATTCCAATGTTCGGCCCTGTATGAGTCTTCACCCTTTTGTAAAAACGAAACATCCACAAATGGATATTGTAATTATAAGGGAAAATGAAGAAGACCTGTATGCAGGCATTGAGCACCAGCAAACAGATGAAGTAATGCAGTGTTTAAAATTAATAAGCCGCCCAGGCTGCGAAAAAATAGTACGGTATGCTTTTGAATATGCAAAACAGTATGGCCGTAAAAAAGTAACCTGCTTTACCAAGGATAATATAATGAAACAAACAGATGGTTTGTTTCACCAGGTGTTTGATGAAGTTGCCAAAGAATATCCGGCAATTGAAAATGAACATTGGATAGTTGATATTGGCGCAGCAAAAATGGCTGATACGCCAGAGATTTTTGATGTGATTGTGATGCCGAATTTATACGGCGATATATTGTCTGACGTGGCAGCACAAATTACCGGATCGGTTGGTTTGGCTGGTTCTGCCAATATTGGCGAGCAATGCGCCATGTTTGAAGCAATACATGGATCGGCACCAAGAGTAGCAAATCAAAACAGGGCAAATCCGTCAGGTCTGCTACAGGGAGCAGTGATGATGCTCAACCATATCGGACAGGGATTAATTGCAGAAAAAGTACACAACGCCTGGCTCAAAACCATTGAAGATGGTATACATACTTACGATATTTATAAGGAAGGTATCAGTAAACAAAAAGTAGGTACCAAAGAATTTGCAGAAGCGGTGATTAATAATCTGGGGCAACAGCCTTCAATTTTAAAACCAGTTCGGTTTGATAAAAATTCTGCTTTGATACTTCCAAAATATGAAAGAAAAGAATCAAAACATAAAGAACTGGTGGGCGTAGATATTTTTGTACACTGGAAAGGAACCGATCCGGATGCACTGGCTCATATCATCGGGGAATTAAACAGTAAAGATGCTGAACTTACTATGATTACCAACCGTGGTATCAAAGTTTGGCCAGAAGGTTTTGAAGAAACTTTCTGCACCGACCACTGGCGTTGCCGTTTTAAACCATCAAACGAAAATGTTTTTACAAAAGAAGGTATTGTGGATCTACTTGGTAAAGCAATAGAGAAAAATATTGATATAATCAAAACAGAAAACCTCTATTCATTTGATGGTAAGCCTGCTTTTTCGTTGGGGCAGGGACAGTAAAAATAGGTATAACAACACTAGCGTCCCATTGTTGAAATTGCTTAAACTGTAACTCAATAGAATCAATCCTTTCAGCGGATAAGGAACCTCTGAATGAATTTAGATCATTTAAGTAATAACTGTCCTTTAAATGATTGACTATACTGTGTTATATGGAAATAAGTTTTTCGTCATTGGGATGCTAGTCATAAAACAAATAACATGAACCTACCGCTTATACAAGGTCAATTCAGCGCACAGGAAGCCATTGATATCATTACACAAATGATTAATGTGAAGATAAAATTTCATGAAAGCAAAATTAACAATGCACACAACGAGGAAGATATAAAAATGAGGGAGCAAAGAATCAAGCAATTACAACAGCACCTCCATGAAAGCAGAAGCTATATAGCAAACCAGGGCGGAATGATTGAGATAACGAGTGAACTTTCATTTAATTGAGTGAAGAAAAATTACTGGTTTAAACTAATTGTTGGAAAGTTTACTTTATCCTAAACCTGTCGTGATTTGACTGTTTTCGTCGTCTTAAAATCAATTTCCGCTCAATGGAAAATTAACTTACGAAGTATGGATTCGCAAAGATACTGTACATTCAAAAAGCGTATGATAGTCCTGTGAAAAGTAAAGGGTTCTAAAAAAAAATTTTTTATTTCTGCGGAGCAGAGAAAGTTTGATGTAAAGATTGAAGGTGTTATAAAAAATAATATTCATTGAATAACTCATTGTTTTTTACAGTTTGAAAATTGAGTAAAAAATGCTGGATCCTACGAATTTATTTTACAATCGCAAGGCTTTGCTTGTTACTAAACACAACAAGGAAAAAGTAATTGTGCCACTGTTTAAAGACGGCGTTGGATTGGATATTGAATTAGCTACTAAGGTAGACACGGATCAGTTCGGCACATTTAGCGGAGATGTTGAAAGACCCGATACACAATACAATACGGCAAAATTAAAAATATTAAAAGCTTTTGAACTGTATCCGGAAGCAGAGATTGCCATTGCGAGCGAAGGAGCTTTTAATCCCCATCCCGATTGCCCTTTTATTCCTTTAAACACTGAGGTTGTTCTGCTGATTGATAGAAAAAATCAGTTAGAAATATCAGGAAGATATTTGTCACTTGCAACAAATGTAAAAGAAGCAACGGTATCATCTATGCAAGAGGCCCTCGCCTTTGCTTCAGTGTTAGGTTTCCCGGAATATGGTGTAGTACTTAAAGCTGGGAAGGACGAAAAAAATAAGCCTCATATTTTTAAAGATGCAACAACAACATCCGGATTGGAAGCAGCCTTACTTTATTTTTTTAATATTTCATCCAATGGGAAAATAGAAATGCAAACAGATATGAGGGCACATCTCAATCCATTTCGCATGGAAAATATCAGGCTTGCCACACTTGAACTTATTAAAACGATCCAAACCGTCTGCCCACAATGTGAAACACCAGGCTTTGATGTGAAAGAAGTTATTAAAGGGCTTCCCTGTAGCTTGTGCAACGCCCCTACCAGAAGTACATTATCCTATATCTATGAATGTAAAAAATGTAGCCATCGGGAAGAAAAATTCTTTCCCAATGGTAAACAACAGGAAGATCCCGGTTCGTGTGACTGGTGCAACCCATAAATTAATATGACTTCGTATAAAACTGAAATAGGATCGGATATCAATAAGGCTGTTGATCTGCTCATAAAAGGTGAGCTGGTAGCAATACCGACCGAAACTGTTTATGGACTTGCAGGCAACGCATTCAACGTTACAGTAGTGAAAAAAATATTTGAAGTTAAAAACAGACCTTTCACAAACCCACTGATTGTACATATTGCCAGTATAGATAAATTATCTTCTATCGTAAAACAAGTTCCTGAAATTGCTTTGCAATTGCTTAACGCTTTTAGTCCAGGGCCGTTAACATTGATACTTCCTAAAAATAACATAGTTCCTGATTTTGTTACTGCTGATTCATCGCAGGTGGCTGTTCGCATTCCAAATCATAGCGTATGTCTTGAATTGTTGAACCGGCTTCCATTTCCATTAGCTGCACCCAGCGCCAACAAGTTTACCAGTATAAGCCCTACCAGTCCTGATCATGTAATGAATCAATTGTCAGGAGACATTCCTTACATTTTAGATGGTGGTTTTTGCAATAAAGGAATTGAATCTACCATTGTAGGTTTTGAAAATGACACCATGCTGGTATATCGTTTAGGCGCCATAACGATTGAGCAATTGCAGGAATTTCATCCCAACACCAGGCTGGTGAATGATAATAGGGTAAGCCATAGTCCGGGAATGACGAAATATCATTATGCGCCTAAAACGCCGCTCTTGTTAACCGAAAATGTAGCCGATACCATTCAATCATTTAGTACTAAGAAAATTGCAGTCTTGTATTTCAAACAGCCTGCTATGGAATGTGCTGCTGCTTATAAACAAGTGCTTAGCATAAATGGCAACTTTCAGGAAGCCGCTGCCAACTTATATAAAGCCTTATATGAACTGGATAAACAAAAACCGGATATAATTATTGCTGAACGATTACCAGACATTGGATTAGGGCAATCTATTAATGACCGTTTAAAAAGAGCCACTTCAAAATGAACCAACAACCATTGCTGATAAAAGAAGCATCGATCGTAAATGAGGGCAATATCTTCATAGCGGATGTATTGATTGATGAAGGAATGATTGTACAAATAGGGACAATATCAGTCAAAGAAAATTATAAAATTATAAATGCGAAAGGGCTTTATCTTTTGCCGGGTGTTATAGATTCTCATGTTCATTTTAGAGAACCTGGTTTTACCCACAAAGGAGATTTATATTCAGAATCCAGGGCAGCAATAGCCGGTGGCGTTACATCCTTTATTGATATGCCCAATACTGTTCCCAATGTGCTAACGCAGGAAATTGTGGCCGATAAGTTTAATAGGGCAGCACAAAGTTCTTTTGCAAATTATTCCTTTTACATGGGGATAAATGCATCCAATTGGGATGAGGCTCTTAAAACTGACCCTGCTAAAATTTGTGCGCTAACAGATGATGGACTCTACTTTTCCGGGTGTGATCAATTGTTGGTTTCTAATCCGGATTATATGGAAAAAGTTTTTAGGGAATGTCCGATGCGTATTGCAATTCATAGTGAAGATGAGGAAATCATTCATGCGCAGCTCCGCCTGGCAAAAGAAGAATATGGTGACAATATTCCGGTAGAATGGCACCCTAAAATAAGAACGGAGGAAGCCTGCTTAAGTGCTACAAAAAAAGCATTGGCAGTTGCCAAAAAATACAATACCCGTTTGCATATATTACATATATCTACTGGAAAAGAAGCGGCTCTTTTTGACAATAATTTACCCTTAAATGAAAAAAGAATTACAGCAGAAGTGTGTATTCATCATTTATGGTTTTGTGAGGATGATTACAAAAACTTAGGAGCAAAAATTAAATGGAATCCAGCAGTCAAATCAGCCGCTGACAGAGAAGCTTTGTTGCAAGCCTTGATTGAGGATAAAATTGATATAATCAGCACTGATCATGCTCCACACCTGTTAGAGCAGAAATCACTGGCCTATGAAAAATCACCTGGTGGTGCACCAATGGTTCAGCATTCTCTTGTAGCTATGTTAGAGTTGGTTTACAATAAAAGAATTTCGTTGGAGAAAGTAGTACAAAAAATGTCGCACAATGTGGCTGAACTCTTTGGTATTGAAAAGCGGGGTTTTATCAGGGAGGGCTACAAAGCAGATCTTGTATTGGTTGATTTGAATGCTCCCTGGAAAGTAACCAAATCAAACATCTTGTATAAATGTGGCTGGTCGCCTTTTGAAGAGATGATGTTTCACTCGAAAGTAATTCAAACTTTTGTGAATGGTTATGTTGTTTATGATAACGGAATAGTATCAGATAAAAGGACGGGACAGGCTTTAAAGTTTCGGGTAGATTAAAATGATGGGAATTATTTAAACGGGCATGAATGGCATTGAATTGGATAATTGGATTTATCAAAATAAATTGAATGACGACACAATGAATTTTGGAAAGGGATTAATGAAGTGACTACAACATTGTTACAGATCAGTTTAAGGCCCGTAATAGTGATTACAAAGATGTATTTTTTGTGAACAGAATGAGTAAAATACAAGTATCATTACCAATTTTATTTGCCTTATTTATGGGTGCCCCGTTTTTTATTATCATTCTATAGGGCGAATATTATTAATGTCCACCCGTTAAGTACCCTTAAAGTAATTACAGTACCTAATCTTTTTGACTGTTACCAATTATAAATAAAAACTAAAATAGAAATCATGAAAGCAAAACAATCTGTCAAATTCATTGAAGGAAAATTCAGCCCTGTAGATGCAAAAGAAATATTAACAGGCTTGATGAATCATAAGATACATTTTCATTCACTAAAAAACTTTAGCTCGGTAGTACGCTTTGGTGTGCCGTTAGAAGGGTCGCACAAGCGAATAGAGGAATTAAAAGCGTCAAGAGAAAAAATTATTTTAATAATCCAGCAAGCTATCGATAAGAATACCAATCTAAGAATTGAATCATCCATCCTCATTTCTTTTGAAAAATAGCACCCGTGATTTTCTCTGACTTACCACTATGGTCGAATAAAAGAACATGGTCCATTGGTTTCACTAAAAGAAAATTGATTAATCCTCCTCCTTGCAGAAGCATATTTCAGCTTTGATAGGTTAGCCAAATTAGCTACAATTGTTCAGTGGTTACTGTCTTTGTGTGTTCTGTTATCCCATGTTCTGTGATGGCTGGTTCTGTTTCTACTTCAGTTGTAATGGCAACAATGGCGGCTGTTACTGTTATATCTTTAAATGGATTATTGCTGATAAAATATTGTTGTTTTCTCAAAGTTTTTAGCGATCAGGATGTTGCAGGCGGTTAATTTTTTTGCATTTTTTCTTTTACCATCGGGTATATTTTTTTATCGGTTTATTCTAAACGGTTGTCTAAATTTAGTACATTCCGCAAGGGCAAAGATTGCTTTGTTTGTACGCTGACCAATTGGTATGAAACAAATAGGATAGTTGATTTTCTATTTCTTGCCACCGGAAAATACACCGTCGAAGTTTTGACGGTGGCGTAAATGCAAATCGCCATGCAAAGGAAACCCTCCGCATTTCTTCCGGCGATCCAACCAGTATTCATCTTACATAGAGCAGTTGTTGGGCTGCGAAAATTATTAAGCAGTAGTTTTCATTATTATTGCGGTTCAATGGCCTTAAAGCAGTGTGTAGAAATGGATGAGACCAGGTGATATTTTTACAGCAATGCCTTTTGTATGAGCTGGTGAAACAGCCCGGACATTGCGTTTGCCAGAGTTGGATTACCACTATGCAAAACACTTTTCGTTAATTAACGCAACGTCCTAAGCCCCGCTCATTACACGTTGAGAGACATAGCGGGAAATTGGTTGCTTTTATAATGAAGGTTTTATTTTGGAGGATGTGGCGGGGAAATAATTAATGTTCTGCCGACGATGCTAATATCTGTCTGTATGGATGTTAGCTGTCTTTTTAATGCTAAAATAGTTTGCTTGTAAATTGAGTTGAAGGGACAATCCGAAGGATTAAATCAGTTTGCTTTTCAGAATTTTTTTTGTATCAGGGCAATACTATGAAAAGCCAATAAAGTTTTACCGCCTCTTGTTGGAACTTTCAAATAAATCTCCGGCAGCGGCTCATTTAAACTATTTGTTTTACTATGATAAATAGTTTTGCCTGTTGATTTTTCCTATGCATCTTTTGTAAAGTTGATATACTTTGCAAGATTTGTTTTTATTACCAACATTTCTTCATACTCATTCCGTGCGATATCCAGTTCATTTAAATAATCTTTGAGAGCTTTAATTACTTTCTCCTGTTAATATTTTAGTTGCATATTATTTCCAGAATCCTGTTAGTAAAAAATCCTTCAAAAGTTTTTCATTTGATTCAATTATTTGTTTGGGCTCTACAAACCGGGCTACAACACTTAAACTGCCATCTGGCTTTTGCTTTACTTCCGTATTTACTAAGTAATTTTTATATTTATAAAAATGAGTTTTTTTATTCGCTTTTAAAACTGAGACAAATTTATGAAACTGTTTATTTTTTTTAGTTTCCATATTAAGTGCATTTTCAATGGAAAAAGACAACACGGTTAATTTAAATTCTTTTGCTATACAATAGTTCCAAACTATTTCAGCAAAGTTTAATTTCAATTGTAATATTTCTTTGCTGTCGTTTTTGTGTAACAATGGAGCGGCAAAATCCAGTAAAATACTTGAATAGATGTCTGGCATATATTTATTTTTGTATCCTGTAAATTTAATATGGCAATTGGCAAAGGCAATCCTGTTTTCAAGCAAATATAATCATGTACCTACTTTGCAGGTGCAAAAACCAATCTTTGTTTACCTTTAAAATTGGGCATTGCTTTTACGCCATCCAATGTTAGGGTGATACTTTACTGCCAAGTGATAATTTTGTACAAATGTTTTTCCCTTACATTGGAGCGTTGGCATTGTTTGAACCATTGATTGTATGATTGATTGATGGATATTATTTTTCTAATCAAATTCATTTTTAATTATTAGGTTGACCTGCTTTTCAAGTTTATCTAAATCTTGTGTGACGTAATATATTCTTTCCATTTTTACGCCATGATATAAATGAATAATAAAATTCCTAAACGATCTTGGTATATGCCATGGGTAATTGTAGTTGGCTAAAAATGTCATCATCCATGTATCTGATAGCTTCTCCAATAATTAA
>Ga0105045_10006575_pt1 | contig 10293 bp, 11 predicted proteins | sample MAT02_FD_78089 | JGI IMG/M metagenome (GOLD analysis project Ga0105045, IMG submission 78089) | Freshwater microbial communities from Lake Fryxell liftoff mats and glacier meltwater in Antarctica - MAT-02 (megahit assembly) | ecosystem: Environmental > Aquatic > Freshwater > Ice > Liftoff...
CAGATAGGCTCACGCGGCGCTGCAACGGCGGCCATCGCCGACCGTCATCTCCATCGGGCCAAAGCCCTCGTGCTGGACCTCGTTCATGTTGGCGCTGCGGGCATAGCCTGCCTCGACGGCGGCATCGACAAGGGCATGGCAGAGCGGGTTCTGCTCGGTCCCCCGCGTCACCTGCAACGGCCCGTCCGCGCCGCGCAATGGCCCGCCACCGCGCACGGCTTCCGCCTTCTGGAAATAGGGCAGCGCATTGGCCCAGTGCCAGCCGGTAGCACCCTTGGCGCTCCACACTTCGTAGTCCATCGGATTGCCGCGAACATAACACATGCCGTTGATCGACGAGGACCCGCCCATCCCCTTGCCGCGCGGAAGGTTGATGCGGCGTCCGCCCAGCCCAGGCTCCGGCTCGGTCGTCAGGCCCCAGTTGAAGCGCCGGGTGTTCATCGGCATGGTCAGGGCGGCAGGCATCGACACAATCACCGACCGGTCGCTGCCGCCCGCCTTCAGGACCAGCACCCTGACGCCGGGGTCTTCCGACAGCCGCCGCGCCAAAACGCAGCCTGCGGAAGCAGCACCGATGATCACATAGTCAAAGGTCTCTGCGTCCATCGGCCAATTCGATGATGACATAATACTTCACCATCGGCTGGGTCTGACGCCAGAACCCGGTAAAGCCCTTGGGCACGAATAACGCGTCCCCTGCGCGATAGGTCTCCGAAAACGCGTCGCTTTCCAGCGTCACTTCGCCTTCCAGCACATACATGAATTCGTCCGCCGCATAGCTGTCATGCCATTCTGTATAGGGCTTCGACCGCCAGATCCCGGGCGAAACTTCGGGTTCATGCGGTCAAAATAGACGTGGTCATTGCCCAGCGGCGACCCATCGATGAATTTTGCCGTTTCTTGCGGCACATCCGACTTTTGCATCCAGCTCTCAGGACCGGTTGCAGAGAATTTGATCGGCAGGGGCAAAGGCTTCTCCTTGGGTGGTAACATCTACGCCTTCGGATCGGCGTTCAGCGACAGTGATAGGCAGGCAGGCAGGCCGGGTATGCAGAATCAATAGTCTTCCATAAGGGTAACCTGAGGTTTCCAGGCAGGTGCGGCGAATGCGCAACAGACTGCCCCAGACCGCGCTTTGCGCCTTTGACGCTGCCGCCAGAAACGGCTCGCTGACCGCCGCCGCTGTCGAACAGGGCGTCACGCGGCCAGCGATCAGCAAGCAGATCAAGCTCCTGGAGCAGGTGCTGAATTGCGCGCTGATGGACCGGTTCGGCAATATGGTCCGGCTGACCCCGGCGGGACATGATTTAAGCCGCAGCATCGCGCAGGCATTTGATCAGATTTCCGCTACGGCCAACCGGCTGGCCAGCGGTACTGCGACCCCGAATGTCATCCGCATTCTGAAGGACGACGATTTTGCGTCATCCTTTCTAGCCGAACACATCGGCCAGTTCCTGGTGCGCAATCCCGGGGTATCGGTCGAAGTGGTCGCCGAACGCAACGGTCCGCTGCGCGAGGATGAGGACTTCAACTTCCGCATCTTTTAAGGACATTTCGCCGCCAGATCATATCCGGGCCTGCGCGAAGATGTCTTGTGTCATTGGTATGACCTGACGGTCTACACGTCTAAATATGCGACCTGCCATGTCAACGAAGCCGGAGACCTGGTCGACGCGCAACTGCTGATAGACGGGAACTACGACGTCTGGGACGACTGGTTCATGGAGACCGGACAACGCCATCCCAGCATCGCCCGCCACAGCACGCATTTCAACGAAACCTCGCTGTGCCTGTCGACGGCGATGTCCAGCGGCGGCATCACCATCGGCGATTCCATACTGGCCTTTCCGGCCATCCGCGCGGGGCGTCTGGCCCTGCCGTTCCGGTTTGGGCTGGAAAGCAGCCAGTACTATTCGATCTTTCTGCGCGCTGGTGCAAAGCCGACTGCCGAAGAAATGGCCTTTCGCGACTGGCTTTACGAAGTGGTTCGCCTGCACCAGAAAGAGGTCGGCGAATATCTGGTTGAAACCGGCATTACGCTTGTCGGTCGGCGGGCGTCGTAGACGCAAGGCAGTAGCAATCGGAGCGTCGCCGGTTCAGAAGAACGCCACCCTGACCCTAAAATCCCACCACAAGCTTCTGGACCAGTGCCGCCAGCATCGCCTGACAGCGTGCGATCTGTTCGACGGTCACGAATTCATCCGGCTTGTGTCCCTGCGCCATCGACCCCGGCCCACAGATCACCGTCGGCACGCCCAGACGCTGGTTGAACAGCCCGCCCTCGGTGCCAAAGGCGACTTTCATCGTGCCGTTTGCTCCAGTCAAACCCTTGACGAAACGTACCACCTCGGCATTGGGCGGGGTGCCAAGGCCGGGATAGTCCCACAGCCGTTCGATCCGGATCGCGGCTTCGGGGAAAGTGGCACGCGGCGGGGCGACGATAGCCTCGGCCTCAGCCTCAAGCCGGGAGATGAGGCCAGCCACATCCTCACCGGCAAGTGAGCGGATTTCAAAGTCCAGCACGGCATGGTTCGGGACGATGTTCACCTGAATGCCGCCGGACATCTTGCCGACATGTAGCGTGGTATAGGGCACGTCATAGTCGCCGTCGCTCAGTCCGGTGGCCGCAACCTCGGCCTGCAAGCGGCACACGGCACCCAGGAAGTCCGCTGCCAGATGCAGCGCGTTCAGCGCCATCGGGGCCAGTGCCGAATGCCCCTCGCGCCCCGTGCAGGTGGCCCGCAACGCGACCTTGCCCTTGTGACCGGTCGCAACCTGCATGTCGGTCGGCTCGCCGACGATGCAGAACCGGGGCCGGACCGGAGCCGACGCCAGCAGGTCGATCAGGCTGCGCACCCCCAAGCAACCGATTTCCTCGTCATAAGACAGCGCCAGATGCAGGGGAACCTTCAACGGTTGCCGGGCTGCGTCCAGCATCGCCGCGACAGCACAGGCGACAAAGCCCTTCATGTCGGCAGCGCCACGCCCGTAAAAGCGGCCATCGGCTTCGGTCAGCGCGAAGGGGGGTTTCGTCCAGGTCTGCCCTTCGACCGGAACCACATCGGTATGACCCGAAAGCATGACGCCTCCGACCCCCTCGGGCCCGGTCGAGGCGAAAAGATTTGCCTTGCCACCGGACGTGTCCGGCACCAGCGTCACTTGCAGACCGGCACCCTCCAGAAGACCTTTGATATAGGTCATCAGGGTGATGTTGGGGTTGGAACTTACCGTGTCAAAGGCCAGCAGCCGCCCCAGAATCTCGCGCATTGGTGCCTCCGTTTTCTCTCTGCTAACGCGAAACGCCCGGGCCGGAAAGCTTTCCGCACTTGTTCCCTGTACCCGGCTTTGCGACAGTGACCGGAAGTCAAGGATTGCCCCGCCGATGCCCCGAGCTGCCCTGCCCCCGTTTTTGGTCCTGCTGCTGGCCTTGTCTGCGCATGCCGTTCGGGCCGAGGACGCAAACCTGACCACGAACGCGACCGGCGCTGCGGGAAGCGCAACACGGCTGGTCGTTGCCCAAAAGGCCTATGAACTGGCGCTTGAAAGCGGGGACACGATCCTGCTTCTGGCAGCAATCCGGCTGGCCCGTGGCGTCAGCGTCCGTGCGCCGACCGCCTGGGAAAGGACCGCACCCGGAGAAGTCCCGGCCGATGAGCCGAAAGGCCGCACCGCTGCCCCGGACCCGGCCAGTGACAACGCCATTCAGATCGTTCAGGGCCTTGCGGGTGAAGATCCCGACCTGCAGGATCTGGTCTACGATCTTGACGCGCAACTGCCGCAAGGCGATGTGGAAACCGCCGTTGTCGCCTTGTCGGACCTTGGCGGCGGTCAGGTTGACAGTTGGCGGATGGCCTTGTCTGGTTCTGTGCTGACCGAAATCGGGCTGATTGGCGACGGCGACAGCCCTTTGGCGCTTTCAGTGACCGATGAGTCCGGCAATCCGGTCTGCACGATGCCTCTCGGCATGGTCCCTGCCCTGTGCCGCTTTACCCCGGCGCGGAACGGGTTCTTTACCGTGACCGTTCAGAACGCAGGCACGGTCAAGAACAGCTATCGGTTGATCGGAAACTGATGCAGGTGACGGAATTTGTCACGGCTTGCCATCTTCTCAGACCCTTGAATGCCTGCGATGATGAAAACACTCCGCCCCATGTCGGGACGGTCAACCCACAGGATCAGTCATGAAGCTGAAATCCATTTCTATCGCGCTTGCCACGACGGCACTGGTGGCGCTGACCCTTCCCGTCCTTGCCCAGGATAAGTCCGGCATGAACGTCGGCGCGACTGCCGAAGGTGCAGCGCCAGGTGGCGCCGCGTCGATGACCCTCGCGCAAGAGCTTTACGCCCTTGGTCTAGCCCAGGGTGATGCGATCACCGTGCTTGCGGCGGCAAAACTTGCAGCTTCGGTCCAAGTGAGCGCCGGCACGGCAGCGGCGCTTGATCCGGCCACGATCGCGTTTGAAGACGGCGATCAGGAAATGCTGCGCAAGAAGGCGGCGCCCGCCGCAGTTCCCGCAGCCCCCGCTCCGATGATGGCGGACGAGACGCGCCCTGCTGCAATGGCCACATTCTTTGAAGCGACTTCAGCCGATGAAGGTGCTGCCGATGGTCCGGTCACAGCGGACGCGATGTTCGCCAAGGCGCTTGAACTTGCCGCCGATGACGAGGCGCTGGTTGGCCTGATCGAAGACGCCATGGCCGAAGGCTCGCGCGGCCGGATCGGTGGCGCGGTCGAATGGCTGTCGCGGCTGCCTGCCGGTCAGACCGATGTCTGGGAGATCCCGTTCTACGGAAACTCCTATGCCGAGATCGCGGTTGCCGGTGACGGCGATGCCGATCTTGACGTCGCGGTGACCGACGAGAACGGCAACGTGATCTGCTATGACGTCAGCTGGTCCGACCGGATCTACTGTGACTGGACCCCGTCCTGGGATGGCTACTTCTATGTCACCGTTCAGAATATGGGATCGTCGCGCAACAGCTATTACCTGCTGACCAACTGATCGCGACCACGGCTGTCATCAAAGGCCCGCAACGCAGGTTGCGGGCCTTTTCACTTGGCTTTGAACGCCGCTGTATGGAAAATGACAAAGGCCCCGGAGTTACCTCCGGCGCCTTCATGCCATCGACCCCTGATCACGGGTTTGTTGCAATTACTTCGTTCAGCCAGGGCACGAACTTCGAGACGTTGGTATAGGCAGAAAACAGCGCCGTTTCCTCGCAACCATAGCCCGACATCGCACTCAGGCCCCAGCTGACGATCCCGGCCTGAATGTAGCGGCCATCCTCGACCGGCACGACCAGAGGTCCGCCGCTGTCGCCGTTGCAACTGGTCTTTCCACCCTCGAAGGTGCCCGAACAGATCATGTTTTCACTGACCGGCATTGGCGCGCGGGCGACAAGCTCGTCCCAAAGCGAATAGGCGTCCTGTTCGGCCACCCCCAAAGTCTGGATCGCATAGCCAAAGGCGCTTGCCGCCTCTTCGGCCCGGGCTTCCATCATCGCGGTGTTGCACAGATCGCGGTCAAGGACCTGAATTTCGGCCTGCCGCAATTCGGGCGAGGGTGCCGCCCCTTCCTGCAGGCCCCAGCCGGTGACGATGGTGGTCACGCCCTGCTGGTTCAGGATGTCGCCATATTCCGCATCCGGCACTTCGACCGTCTGGTAAGGCACCTGCGGCGGGCGGGCAAGTTTGACCAGCGCGATATCGAAATCGAACTGGTCGCCCGAATAGGACGGATGGCGAAAGATCGCCTCGACCTCGATCAGATCGCCGGAGCCGGGGGTCAGGTGATTGGTCCCGACAAGGATGGCAAGTTCCTGCGGCGCAAGATCGGAAAAGACTCCGTCCTGTTCTGCCATATGCACGCAATGCGCTGCCGTCAGCACCCATTGGTCCAGAACCAGCGAGCCGCCGCAGAACTGCGTGTCCGTGCCGACCTGCTTGCCGCCGACCATCAGCGCCACCTGCCATGGCCAGGCCCCTTCGGCAGCCAATTCGCCGCCAATAACTTTGCTGCCCGCTTCAACGGCTGTTGCCGCGCGCTTGCCCTTTTCGCCCGACTTTGCGTCCTCATATGGCCCGGTCGGAGCCTTCACACCGCCTGCGTAAGTGTCAAAGAAAAGTTCGTAGGCACCGGCTGTCGGCGCTGCAACGGCAACAGCAAGTACGATCGACAACTTTCGTATCATTTCAGTTCTCCTTGGATGTCGCAGGGCCATCGGCCGCGGGTTTCAGGCGCACCACCTGGCGAAGCATCGTCAGCGGGGCAGGTTTCAGGGTAAAGCCGCGCTGGGCGGTGTCTTCGCCGGTCAGGCGGTCTTCAAGCCAAAGGGTCATCGGATCGGCGCCGGCAAGGTTGCGTGTCGTGTCCTGGGCGGCAAGGCGGGTCAGGTCCACCCGGGGAGAGTCGGGGTCAACCGGCACAGCCAGCACCCAGATTTCCTCCAGCCCGGCCGTGCTGCCTGCCATAACCTGCATACCAACCATGGCGCTTTCGCCGGGGGCAAGTCGGTTTGACAGGTTTTGGAACGGCCAGATCGGCTGCACCAGAAAGTCGGCCGAAAAGTAAAGCACCGAGACATCCTGCGCCTTGCCGCCCGTGTTGGTCAGCGTCAGCCAGATCTGATCACAGGGTGCTACTCCCGTCGCCGGGTCAAACGGCACAGCCTCGGCAACCGCATTGCAACCGCCCGTGTCCGCGCGTAGCGCGACGGTCATGGTGATGGCGGCCGTGCCGGTCAGGCTTCTTCCGGTGGCTCCGGCCAGAACCTCCCGCAGGCGCAGGCCATGCGCTGCCTGCGCCAGAACCCGATCAACCGCCTGCGCCGGGGTCTCGCCCGGTCCGGGTTCGATGCGGGGCGATGATCCCGGCCCTTCGGGGTCCAGCACGCCGTCTGCCCCGGCAAGGGCCACCAGACCACCGGTCAGGATCGGCACCAGATCGGCAGAGGTCCCCTTGGCAGGCAAGGCCGCGATCCAGTCGTCATAGTCAAGGCCGTCGCTTGCATCCGCCCGAACCGGGGATGCGAGAGTAAGGGGTTGGGGCGGAGGGGCCGCGACAAGTTCAGCCCAAAGCGCGCCTTCCGGGACGTCGCCGGCGAAGGTGGCCTCGCGCGCCGTGACTTCGCCAAGGGTCACGACCGCCAAGGGTTCACCACCCGAGAAGCTGGCAAAGACAGCCACCTCGGCACCTTCGGCAAGCCCGTGCAACAGTCCTGCCGCCAGCTTTCCGTCCTGAACTGGCAGTCTGGCAAGCGCGCTGCCCTGACCGAAAACATGCGCTTCAAGCAGCGTTCCTTCGCCTTCCGGCATCTGCCGGGCGGGACCTTGCGCCATGGCTTCGGTTGTTGCCGCAAGGACCTGCGCCCAGCTGGCATCCGGGGTGTCACGCAGGGTCTGCGCCAGCCGCAAGGTAAACTCGCCATGCCAGGTGACGCCGTCGGCAAGCGGGAATTCAAAGGACCGTTGATCGGACTGTGATGAGTAAAGGAAAACGAACTCGCCGGTTAGCGGAGGCAGCGGGTCGCCTGCAACAGACGCAATGTCGTCGGGGATGCCAAGCAGGTCTTCATCCACCACCCGCGCCACACCTTCGCCACCTATCGCGCGAAAGCCGGTGGCCGAATGGCAGGCGTCGATCAAGCCGACGACCTTGACCCCGCGCGACAGTGCGCCTTGCGCCCAGGCCTGCAATTCGTCATCCAGAATGGCGTTTTCGACGGCCCCGATCGCTCCCTTCCAACCTGCGGCATCGGCGGGTAAAAGGATTTCGTCATAACCCCCGCCCTCATCTCCCGACATGTCGGGGGCCTGCGCGCCGTGACCGGAGAAATAGAAGATTACCGTGTCGCCTTTGGCCGAGGCTTGGGCGGCGGCGTCAAGGGCTGCAACGATCTCGGCGCGAAGCGGCAGGGCAGTTGCAGCCCCGTCGGGAAGGCCAGACGGATCTGCGGTCAGGATGGTCATGGAACCCGGACTTACCCCGCGCGCAACCAGGGTTTCCGCCATCAGGCGCACGTCGTTCGCGGGGCCCCTCAGATCGGCATCAAGGGTCATGTAATCGCCCACACCGACCAGAACGGCGCGCAGTTCCGCCCGGGCTGCAGGTGCAGCAACGGCGAAACAGGTGGAAAGAAGGACTGCCGGGAGAATACGCATCATGCGCCAAGGATAGCGGTAGCGGCAAAGCGAGCAAGGCCCCGTTTCCGCATGACCGAATTTGTCATTACCCCGTCGCACACGAGGATTTTTCGCCGAAAAATCCTGGCTTCAAGTGCTTGATGGTGACCGTTTGAAGGCAGGCAGGCCCGCGCGCCGAAAATTCTTCGTCGAAGAATTTTGGTCCTTTCCGGTCAGTTTCCTAACGGCTCAACCCGCCGCCCGCCCGCCGCAATGCCTGCGTCGATCCGGCCTTCCACGGCATTGCCGGACAGGGACGCCAGGAACCCGTTGAATTCCGGTGTCAGCCGCGTGGCCATCCGGCCCGCCGCGATCACCATGTCCACATCCCCGATCGAAAGATTCAGCCGGGTCGGCACCTTGTTCAACTCATCCCGCATTTCTGTTGAAAGGCCGGCAAAGCTTGCCTCACCTACAAAGAGCTTGACGTCCTTGCAGTCCCAATCTGCCGTCGATCCCCGCAGCCGCCGCACCTCGGCCAAGGGCAAGGCGCAGCGCCATTCGATCAGTTCGCTTTCCCACAACCGAAGCTCGCCCCGCATCGAATCGTAGCCCGACCGCGAGGCAGCGGCCATTGCACTGGACGCAATCGACATCCCTAGGTTCACCCCGCCGGGACCCGCGACGCTTTGGGTCCAGTCATAATCCTCTTCGACCCCGGCATTGGCGACCAGAAACAGCATCCGTTTCAGCTTTACCGCTTCTTGCGGGGTCAACGGCGCAAAAGGCACCTGCGCGCGGGCGCGCTCTACCGCCAGACCGGTGGTGCCGAAGTTGTCGGTGATCCCCCCGTCCAGCAGCTTTACGAACTTCACCTCGTCGGGGTTCGTATAGCTTTCCAAGGCCCGCGCATGCGCCCGCATTGCTGCCGTGGCCTCGGGGTTGTAGCGGGCGGCTGTCAGCCAGTCCGGCTCGCGGTAGTCGCATTTGCCCTGATGCGCTTGCAGAACACTCGGAGTGAAGACCAACGGAAACGCGGCCGAGGCGGCAACGGCCTCGGACAGCCTGACCTTGGACAGATCAGAGCAAAGCGCGTCAAACGTTTCGGGGCTGAACAGGAACGGCGTGTTGTTCGCCATGTCGGTGGCGTTGATCCAGGTCTTGATCCGCGACTGCCGCCGCAGGTCGCCAAAGGTCGCGCCCTTGAACAGCACCTCGTCCAGATAGCGCCCAAAGGTCTCGCGTCCGTTCACCCCGCCCGCGACGCCCTTGGCGATGGTCAACGGGTTCAGACCCGAGGTCACCATGTAGGTCTCGGCGTTGGTGACAAGGTAGCGCTCGCGGAAGCCCGCCAGCCCATCAGGGCCTTGCAACCCGAACTGCGCCGCCATCACCGCCCCGCCCGACACGCCCGAGACCAGACGCACATCATCAAGCAGGCCGTTGGGCGCAGCTGTCCCGATCCCCGCCGCGCGCAATTCTTCCAGCATGCCATAGGCAAACGCCGTCGCCCGCATGCCGCCACCGGAAAAGGCAAGACCGATGTAAAGTTCACCGTCTCCGACGGTCAAAGGGTCGTCAAGGGGAGCATTCGCTCCCTGAAGCGGTTGATTCTGCGGTTGATTCCAGGGCGCGCAGCCCAACAGCAGCAGAAGGGGCAGAAACGCGCGCCGCATGGGGAAACCGGATGGCCTGATCATTCTGCTTGCTGAAGCCTTGGCCAGTGGATTTCAAGCACCAAACCGCTTTCCGCCTCGGGCAAGGTCATGCGCGCGCCATGGCGAGCGGCGATTGCCCGGACCAGTGCCAGACCCAACCCGTGGCCCTTGATCCCCCTGTCCCGTTCGGCGCGGACGAACCGCTCGAACGCCTCACCCTTGATGTCGGCAGGCAGCCCCGGCCCGGTATCGGCAACCTGCATCAGATGGCGGTCGCCGGTATCCTCAAGTCGCAGGGACAGCCGGTCACCGGCTGAGCAATACTTTATCGCATTATCGATCAGGTTCGACAGCATTTGTGCGATTAGATTGCGGTCGCCAAGGACCCTGAGGCCCGGAGCAACCGTTGCTTCGGTCACCATGCCCTTGTCTTCGGCCACGGGCTCGTAAAGCTCCCAGACCTCGGTTGCGACGGCGGACAGGTCTACCGGCACCAGCCCGCCGCCGGTGCCC
>Ga0105045_10006576_pt1 | contig 10291 bp, 9 predicted proteins | sample MAT02_FD_78089 | JGI IMG/M metagenome (GOLD analysis project Ga0105045, IMG submission 78089) | Freshwater microbial communities from Lake Fryxell liftoff mats and glacier meltwater in Antarctica - MAT-02 (megahit assembly) | ecosystem: Environmental > Aquatic > Freshwater > Ice > Liftoff...
AACGGCGGCTGCGCCGCCTACGCCTTCGCTGCGCTCGGTCGGTCGCTGCGCGACAACGGCGGCTGCGCCGCCTACGCCTTCGCTGCGCTCGGTCGGTCGCTGCGCGACAACGGCGGCTGCGCCAACTGCGCCTTCGCTGCGCTCGGTCGGTCGCTGCGCGACAGCGGCGGCTGCGCCGTCTACGCCTTCGCTGCGCTCGGTCGGTCGCTGCGCTACAACGGCGGCTGCGCCGCCTACGCCTTCGCTGCGCTCGGTCGGTAGCTCGATGATTTCTACCAGCAGGTCGTCCATCGATTTGCCGGCGATCACCAGCCCGGCGTCTTCCAGCTGGGTGCGATAGGTGTTGTTGAACTCGTAGCGATGACGATGGCGCTCGGCGATCACGTCCTTGCCGTACAGCGCGCGCGAGAGGGTGCCCGGCTTGAGCCGGCATTCCTGCAGACCCAGGCGCATGGTGCCGCCGAGGTCGGAGGCCTCGGTGCGACGCTCCACTTCGCCGCTGGAGGTGCGCCACTCGGTGATCAGGCCAATCACCGGATGCGCGCTGTGGCGATCATTCTCGGTGGTGTTGGCGCCGGTCAGGCCGACCACGTTGCGGGCGAAGTCCACCACCGCCGCCTGCATGCCGTAGCAGATGCCGAAATACGGAATGCCCTGCTCACGGGCGTGCTGCACAGAGCGCACCTTGCCCTCGAAGCCGCGGTCGCCGAAGCCACCGGGCACCAGGATCGCATCGACCCCGGCCAGCGCCGACACGCCCTCGCGCTCGACATCCTCGGATTCGATCCACTTCAGGCGCACGCGGGTGCGCTGACGCAGGCCGCCATGCTTCAGCGACTCAGCCACCGATTTGTAGGCGTCCTGGTGGTCGACGTACTTGCCGACCACGCCAACCGTCACTTCGTCGTCGGGGTGGTCGACCGCGTCGATCACTTCCATCCAGTCCGACAGATCGGCCTCACGCGGAGCCTGCAGATGCAGCTGGCGCACGGCCAGTTCGTCGAGCTTCTGCGCGTGCAGCCACGGCACGATGCTGAAGATGTTGGCCACGTCGACCACCGAGATCACCGCGCGCTCGGGCACGTTGGTGAACAGCGCGATCTTGCGGCGCTCGCTCTCCGGCAGCGGCTGCTCGCTGCGACACAGCAGCACATCGGGCTGGATGCCGATCGAGCGCAGCTCTTTCACCGAGTGCTGGGTGGGCTTGGTCTTGAGCTCGCCGGCGGCGGCGATGTAAGGCACCAGGGTGAGGTGCATGAACAGCGCGCCCTCAGGCCCGCGCTCGCTGCGGATCTGACGAATCGCCTCCAGGAACGGCAGCGATTCGATATCACCGACCGTGCCGCCGATCTCCACCAGACCAACGTCGAAGCCCTCGGTCGCGGCATCAATGCAGCGCTTGATCTCATCGGTGATGTGCGGAATCACCTGCACCGTGGCACCGAGGTAGTCGCCGCGGCGCTCCTTGCGGATCACGTTCTCGTAGATGCGCCCGGTGGTGATGCTGTTGAGCCGGCCCAGGCGCGTGCGCACGAATCGCTCGTAGTGGCCCAGATCGAGGTCGGTTTCAGCGCCGTCGTCGGTGACATACACCTCGCCGTGCTGGAACGGGCTCATCGTGCCCGGGTCGACGTTGATGTACGGGTCCAGCTTCATCAGCGTGACTTTGAGGCCGCGCGACTCAAGGATGGCCGCCAGCGCCGCCGAGGCGATGCCCTTGCCAAGCGAGGACACCACGCCACCAGTGACGAAAATCAGGGAAGTCATGAGGAATTTACGCCGCGGGAAAACGCGATTTTACAGGCTGCGGGCGCCGAGCGCAGATCTGCGTGCTGTGAGGCCTCGCCACGCCCTTGAACGGCAGCGCCGTGCCGGCGGAGTCAAACCTCCGGACGCTGCGCTGGCCGAAGCGGTCGGTTTCTTCCAGCAGGCGGCCTTGGCCATCAGAACGACGGCGAACGTGGCGCAGGCCGTCGGCGTCACCAAACGGGCTGAGATCGGTGGCGCGGCCGTCACCGTCCAGCACAAAGACCTCGCGGCGTCAGGCGCGGCTGCCCGCGAATGCCAGCACCTCATCGATGCTGCCTGCACCCAGCAACACCATCAGCAGGCGGTCAATGCCCATGGCGACGCCGGCACACTCGGGCAGGCCGCAATGCAGGGCGTTGAGCAGCTGTCGATCGAGGGGCAGCTCGGGATCGCCGCGCTCGCTCCGGCGCTGGTTGTCGCGCTCAAAGCGCGCCTGCTGTTCGCCGGGGTCGGTGAGCTCGAAATAGCCGTTGGCCAGCTCGATGCCGCCGATGTAGGCCTCGAAACGGCAGGCGTGGGCATCGAGGCCCGCGCCTTCAATGCGCGCCAGCGCGCACTGGCTGGGCGGGAAGTCATGCAGCAGCAAAAGCTGGTCGGCGGGCAGCTGCGGCTCGATGCAGTGGCTCAGCAGCAAATCAAGCCAATCATCGCGGGTCAATCCCACCGGATCGATATGAAAGCGCGCCAGCGGCTGCCGAAGTTCGTATTCATCAGCGCTGGCGGGGTCCAGGCCGAGATGCTGCTTGAACAGATCCCGATAGCTCAGGCGCCGCGGATCGAGTGATCTGCCGACGAGGCCGAAGGCCACCTGCAGCAGCTCGGCGACCTCCTCCATCAAGCGCAGATGATCAAAGCCCAGTCGATACCACTCGAGCAGAGTGAACTCGGGGTTGTGCCGGCCGCCGCACTCACCGTCGCGGAACACCCGTCCGAGCTCGTAGCAATCGCCTGCACCCGCCGCAAGCAGGCGCTTTAGCGGGAACTCAGGCGAGGTTCGCAGAAAACGTCGGCGAGAGGCGCCGGGATCCGGCCCGTGATAGTCGAGCGAGAAGCTGCGAATGTTGGGGTCGGTGTTGGCGGACGCAGACATCATCGGCGTCTCGACCTCAAGCACGCCGCGCGCATGGAAAAACTCGCGGATCAGCCGGTTCAGCGCCGCGCGCAGGTGCAGCGCAGGCAGCGCTGCACCCGGCCGCCAGCCGCTGGCTTCGGCGGCCATCGCGGCCCTACTCGATGCTCTTGCCGATCCGGTTGAACACGATGCCGCTGTCCCAGCTCATCCAGATCATGAAAGCGCGGCCGACCAGGTTCTTTTCCGGCACGAAACCCCAGACGCGGCTGTCCTGGCTGTTGTCGCGGTTGTCGCCCATAACGAAGTAATAACCCTCTGGAACGATCCAGGTGTCCTGCGCGATCCGGCCCAGCGCCAGCGGGCGGACCAATATCTCGTGCGGTGTTCCGTCAAGCATTTCGCGGAGATGCTCAGCACCGTCCATCTCGCGGCCCTTGCCCGTGCCGATGTAGCGGCCGATGCGCTCCTGCTTCTGCTCTTCGCCGTTGATGAAGAGCGTCTTGCTGCGATAGACGATCTCATCGCCCGGCAGGCCAATCACCCGCTTGATGTAGTCCGAGCTCGGGTCCACCGGGTAGCGGAACACCACCACGTCGCCACGCTCGGGTTCGCCGAGCTCGATGAGCTTGGTGTTCAGCACCGGCAGGCGCAGGCCGTAGGTGAATTTGTTGACCAGGATGAAATCGCCGTCGACCAGGTTCGGCATCATCGAACTCGACGGAATCCGGAACGGCTCGGCCAGAAACGAACGCACCAGCAGGACGATCAGAATCACCGGGAAAAATGAGCGCGCGTACTCGACGATGACGGGCTCGCGCACGATCTCGCCGCCGCTCATCGGTGTGCCCGCGGCTCGCGCCGCGCGCGCCTTGGCAAAGAACAGGGCATCGATGCCCCAGACCAGGCCGGTAAAGGCCGCAAGGCCGACCAGCAGCGCCGCGAAGTCAAAATTCACGCGAGGGTTTCCTGTGTTCCGGTGGGGGTATTACTTGTTGTCAACCTGCAGCACGGCCAAGAAGGCTTCCTGAGGGATTTCCACGCTGCCGACCTGCTTCATGCGCTTCTTGCCCTCCTTCTGCTTCTCTAGCAGCTTGCGCTTGCGGCTGACGTCGCCGCCGTAGCACTTGGCCAGCACGTTCTTGCGCAGAGCCTTGACGGTCGAGCGCGAGATAACCTGGGCGCCGACCGCCGCCTGGATCGCCACATCGAACATCTGCCGCGGGATGAGTTCCCGCATCCGCTCGCAAATGTCGCGGCCGCGGCGGTCGGCGTACATGCGATGACAGATCATCGATAGCGCATCGACCCGGTCGCCGTTGATGAGCACGTCCAGGCGCACAAAGGGGCCGGGCTCAAAACGCACAAAGTGGTAGTCCAGCGAAGCATAGCCGCGGCTGACGGACTTCAAGCGGTCAAAGAAGTCCAGCACCACCTCGGCCATCGGCAGCTCGTAGCTGATCTGCACCTGGCTGCCGAGGTACTGGAGACCCTTCTGCATGCCGCGTTTTTCTTCGCACAGCTTGATCACGCTGCCGACGTAGTCCGGCGGCGTCAGCACGTTGGCGAGGATGATCGGCTCACGCACTTCGATAATTTTGTTGACTGACGGCAGCTTGGCCGGATTGTCGATCAACATCACGATGTCGTCGGTGGTCAATACCTCATAGATCACGGTCGGCGCGGTGGTGATCAGGTTGAGGTTGTACTCGCGCTCCAGCCGTTCCTGCACGATCTCAAGATGCAGCATGCCGAGGAAGCCGCAGCGAAAACCAAAGCCCATGGCCTCGGAGCTTTCCGGCTCGAAGCGCAGCGCGGCATCGTTCAGGCGCAGCTTTTCCAGGGCTTCGCGGAGATTGGGGAAGTCCTCTCCATCGACCGGAAACAAGCCAGCGAAAACGCGCGGCTGAACCTCCTGGAAGCCCGGCAGAGGCGCGGCCGCTGGCTTCGCCGCCGAGGTGATGGTGTCGCCGACGGGGGCACCGTGCACGTCCTTGATCGCGGCGCACATCCAGCCCACTTCGCCCGGCCCGAGCCTGGTTTTGACCAGGCGCTTTGGCGTGAACACGCCGACCTGATCAATCTGATGGCTCCGGCCAGTGGACATCACCTGAATTTTCTCGCCCGGCACCAGGTTGCCCTGCATCACCCGCACCAGCGAGACCACGCCGAGGTAGTTGTCGAACCAGGAATCGATGATCAACGCCTGCAGGCGATCGGTGTCGCCGACCTTGGGCGGGGGGATCTTGAGCACGATGGCTTCGAGCACATCGCGCACGTTGAGGCCCGTCTTGGCGCTGACCTGCAGAGCGTCGGTGGCGTCGATGCCGATCACGGCTTCAATCTCGGCCTTAACCTTTTCGCAGTCGGCGGTCGGCAGGTCAATCTTGTTCAGAACAGGAATCACTTCAAGGCCCTGCTCGACTGCCGTGTAGCAGTTGGCGACCGACTGGGCTTCCACGCCCTGCGCTGCATCCACCACCAGCAGTGCCCCTTCGCAGGCCGACAGCGAGCGGCTGACCTCGTAGCTGAAGTCAACGTGGCCGGGCGTATCGATGAAGTTCAGCTGGTAAACCTGACCGTCCAGCGCGGTGTAGGGCAGCGACACCGACTGCGCCTTGATGGTGATGCCGCGTTCGCGCTCGATCGGGTTGGAGTCGAGAACCTGCGCCTCCATCTCGCGATCGGCGAGACCGCCGCAGATCTGGATGATGCGGTCGGCCAGGGTGGATTTACCGTGGTCGACGTGGGCGATGATGGAAAAGTTGCGGATGTGCTGCATGGATGGGGCGCCGGGCGCCCGCCTCGTGGTTCAAAATGACCGCGCAGTATGCCACGAAGCGTGCCTGCAGCCGGCCGGCAGCAGCCGTGATTGCGGATTCAGACTCCGCTGCTTGAGATGCAGCCCTGCGCTGCCGCGGTCGACACGCAGCGTGCCGGATCAGGCTTCGGCCACCCACCCATCGCTGCCCTAACCGCCCATTGGGCTGGAAAGCTGCTCCAGGAAATAGGGCAGGATTCTGGGAATGGCAATCAGCAGGAACACCACCCCGTACACCGCTCCCCAAAGGTGCGCGCTGTGATTGACGTTGTCGCCACCGCGGCGATCCATGTAGACGCTGTAGCCGACAAACAGAACGCCATAGATGATCGCCGGCACCGGGATGAAAAACACGAAGATCAGCGCCCAGGGGTCCAGCAGGATGAACGCAAACAGCACGGCGGACACCGCGCCGGAAGCGCCAAGCGTGCGGTAGTTGGGGTCGCGCAGGTGGCGGAAGTAGCCCGGCAGCACCGAGACCAGCAGCGCGCTCAAGTAAAAGAAGGGAAACGCCCAGATGCCGAACTGAGCGCTCAGAAAACCTTCGATCATCCGGCCGAAAAAGAACAGCGTGATCATGTTGAACAGCAGGTGGCCGAAGTCGGCGTGGACCAGTCCGTAGGTGAACAAGCGGTGGTACTGCCCGCGCTGCACCGCCGGCGGCCACAGCAGCAGGCGATCAATCAGGCCAGGGCGCTCGAAGGCCTGCCAGCTGACCAGTGCGGTGAGGCCAATAAAAATCAGGGTGAACGGGGAACTGAAGTCCATGGTGTCTCAGCCTGGCAGTTCAAACGGGCCGCCGCGCGCCTCGGCGCGCTGGTAGGCCGGCCTCGCTTCGATCCGCGCGACGAATTCGCGAACTTTCGGCAGCTTCATGCCGCCGCGCTGCAGGGCGGCCTGCAGCGGGTAGCTCATCTGGATATCGGCCGCCGAAAACTGCTTGCCCGCGAACCAGGCGCTGGCTGCCAGCCTCTCCTCGACGAACTTGAAGTGAGTGCGCAGCTGCGGGCGAATGTAAGACTCGGTCACCTTGCTGGACAGCCCTTTCACCACCGGCCGGATGAAGAACGGCATCGGCTGGCTGGGCAGGCGCGCGAACACCAGCGCCAGCAGCAGCGGCGTCATCAGCGAGCCTTCCGCATAGTGCAGCCAATAGCGGTAGTCGAGCGCGGCCTGCGTGCCTGCCTCCGGCTTCAGCGTTCCTTTCGTATCGTAGCGCTCGATCAGGTATTCGATGATCGCGCCCGATTCGGCGACGGTGATGTCGCCATCGGTAATCACCGGCGACTTGCCCAGCGGATGCACCGCCTGCAGGGACTTCGGCGCCAGCATCGTCTTGGAGTCACGCTCGTAGGCCTTGAGTTCGTAGTCGAGGCCAAGCTCCTCCAGCAGCCACAGCACGCGCTGGCTGCGCGACTTTTCAAGATGATGGACGGTGATCATGTGAATCAAACCTGCCGGTGCGGCCGGCAAGGGTAGCCCAAGGCGGGCGCCCCGCGTGCGGCTATCGGCTCATTTCGCCCTCACCTTCCGACAGGCGAAGCGTCCGGGCTTTCCCGCTAAGATCGTGCCTCTTTGTCTAAACCCCTGCGAGCTGCCATGAACCTCAAGATCGGTGACACCCTGCCCGAAGCCACCCTCAACCTGATGCGCGATGGCGTGCAGGCGATGACCACCGGTGAACTGTTCCAAGGCAAGAAGGTGGTTCTGTTTTCGGTACCCGGCGCCTTCACACCGACCTGTTCCGTCAAGCACCTGCCGGGCTATATCGAGCACTTCGCCGAGTTCCAGCGCCGCGGGGTTGACGTCGCCTGCATGGCCGTCAACGACGCCTTCGTCATGGGCGCCTGGGGCAAGACCCAGAACGCGCCGGACGGCCTGATGATGCTGGCCGACGGCAACGGCGCCTTCGCCCAGGCCATGGGTCTGGAGATGGATGCGACCGCGTTCGGCATGGGCATCCGCAGCAAGCGCTTCGCCCTCTACGCCGATGACGGCGTGGTCAAGCTGCTGCACGTCGAGGCGCCCGGTGAGTTCAAGGTGTCCTCGGCCGAAGCGATGCTGGCCGCGCTGGGCTAGTGGCGCGGGGCTAGTTGCGCGCAGCAACCGCCGCGGACACGAAGTTTGCGCACTTCGCGTCTGCGGCCCTGCGCCCGCACTGGCCGTTGGCTCCCGCAGTGCCCGTTGGTTCTCACGATCGGCGACAGGTTCGGCTTCGATACGCCGCGGCCGACGACCTCACCCGAGCTCACCCACATCCGCGCAGCGGCTCAGGCGGTGCCGACGCCTTCCGCGCAACCGCGGGCCGGATCGATAGGCATGTCTTCGTGCAGCAGCGCTCGGGCTACGGGCAACGCGGCATCAATGATTTCCACCCGCACGGTCACCTCCGTGGAGTCGCGGCTGGTATTGCGCAGCACCGCCTTGCCCAGGCCCTGAATGCTGCCTGCGAGCACATCGCGCGGGCCAACAATGCCGCGTTCGATGTCGAGCACCGTGTAGCCATGCTCGGTCTTGATCACCACCCGTCCGGTGGTGGGGTTCATGCCGCATACGCTGCCTTGAGTGCTCATACGTCCTCCGTGGCTGATCCCGACGCCTAGGCTGGAGACTAGCGGAAATGCGCGCTGTCGATGTGCGAGCCGCGCCCACGGTTGGCGCTCAGGTCAGCAGCAGACGATAGGCCGGATTGTCGGTTTCATTGCGGTGTGGATAGCCCAAGCCGGCCAGGAATCGATCGAAGGCGGGCCGGTCGGATTCCGGCACCTGCAGGCCCACCAGTATTCGCCCGTTGTCTGCGCCCTGGTTGCGGTAATGAAACAGGCTGATGTTCCATTCCGGGTTCATGGCCGAAAGAAATCGGATCAGCGCACCCGGCCGCTCCGGGAAGTCGAAGCGGTAGACGCGCTCGTCGCGGGCCAGCGGCGAACGCCCGCCGATCATGTGCCGCAGATGCAGCTTTGCCAGCTCGTCGTGGGTCAGATCCAGCGCCGCGAAACCCTCGGAAGCGAAGCTGTGCAGCAGTGTGGCGGCCTCGTCCGCGCCCCGGGTGGAAACGCCCACAAAAATATGGGCCGCAGCGGAATCCCCGATGCGGTAGTTGAACTCGGTGATACCCCGACCGCCGAGCAGGCCGACGAAGCGGCGGAAACTGCCGCGCTCCTCGGGGATCGTGACGGCGAACAGGGCCTCGCGCTGCTCGCCCACTTCGGCGCGCTCGGCGACGAAGCGCATGCGGTCGAAGTTGAGGTTGGCGCCGGACGCCACCGCCACCAGCGATTCACCGCGCAGGCCATGCCGGGCGATGTACTGCTTCATGCCGGCGATGGGCAGGGCGCCGGCCGGTTCCAGCAGGCTGCGGGTTTCCTCGAACACATCCTTGATCGCCGCGCACAGAGCATCGGTGTCAACCCGCAGCACTTCATCGAGGTGCAGCCGGCACAGGCGAAAGGTCTCATCGCCGACGCGTTTGACTGCAGTGCCGTCGGAGAACAAGCCAACGTCGTCCAGGGTGACCAGATGGCCGGCCTCCAGTGAGCGCGCCATCGCGTCGGAATCCTCGGTCTGCACGCCGATCACCCGCACCTCTGGCCGCAGCGCCTTGACGTAGGCGGCGACGCCCGCGGCAATGCCGCCGCCGCCAATCGGCACGAAGATCGCGTGCAGCGGCCCGGTGTGCTGGCGCAGGATCTCCATGCCGACTGTGCCCTGACCTGCGATCACATCGGGATCGTCGAAGGGGTGCACGAAAACATAGCCGTGCTGCTGCTGCAGCTCGCGCGCATGCGCGGCCGCGTCGCTGTAGGAATCCCCCACCAGCAGCACTTCGACGTTGTCGCCACCGTGCCGGCGCACGGCCTCGATCTTCACTGCCGGGGTCGTCACCGGCATCACGATCACCGCCCGGCAGCCGAGCTTGCGCGCCGCCAGAGCCAGGCCCTGCGCATGATTGCCGGCAGAGGCCGTCATCACCCCGCGCGCGCGCTGCTCGGCGCTCAGATGCACCATTTTGTTGTAAGCACCGCGCAGCTTGAACGAGAACACCGGCTGGTTGTCTTCGCGCTTCAGCCAGATCGTGTTGCCCAACCGCGCCGACAGCCGAGGGGCGTAGTCGAGCTCTGACACCCTCGCTACTTCGTAGACCCGCGCATTGAGAATTCGCCGCAGATAGTCCGGCGCCGACTCCGGCGCATGCGGCGCCTGCGGGCGTGACGGACGCAGCGGCTGCGCAAACATGGCGGCTCCTTGGATCAGGGGTGGACAGCCTTTGATCCTACGCCGCGCGCCAAAGTCTCGCCGCGCAGCGGTGCACCGCGCTGACGAATCGGCACATGGGGCGCGGCGGTTGGCCGCGAGGGGTTGGGGATTAGGGATTAGGGCTTGGGGTTTCGACGCTCGCCGGATCTGGGCACAGGGGCACTCACGCCCGGCGGGGCCAGCGCGCCAGCCCAGCGGCGCCGCTCTGAATCCCCAGTCCCCAATCCCAGCCCCCGCTCAGGAATCCTGAATAACAATCGTCGGAAATCCGAAGGCCTTGTTGCGCGCCTGCAGCGACAGCCTGCCCGCCGCCTTGCGCGCAATGGCGCGGTAGC
>Ga0105045_10006580_pt1 | contig 10290 bp, 8 predicted proteins | sample MAT02_FD_78089 | JGI IMG/M metagenome (GOLD analysis project Ga0105045, IMG submission 78089) | Freshwater microbial communities from Lake Fryxell liftoff mats and glacier meltwater in Antarctica - MAT-02 (megahit assembly) | ecosystem: Environmental > Aquatic > Freshwater > Ice > Liftoff...
TAGATGACCAACTACAGGGATTACTCAAAGATATCGATGATGACTTTAGGCCAAGCCAATCTTATATTGACGAATGGGGTTTGGTATTGGCACCCCATGGTAGTGTTGCCTATTCAAACGATGTGGATACTGAACCACAAACACCTCAGAGGAAAGTCAAAGGTGAGTAGAAACATATATTTCCTTCACGCAAGGTGCATATTATAAGTAAATTTTGATCATGACAAGCATTAAAATCTTTATCCCCCTGGTCATATTCATCCTTCTGTTTGATTTTATTGTTTCCAAGCACGCTAAAACTGCCCAAGATGAATTTAAACCTATACTCAAAACGTATAAATAGGATGCATAATAAATTGACCAAAAACATTTTTCGATTTTTCATGCTTTGCCTGTTAATAGGTAGCTTTACGGAAAAGGAAGAAGCCCAGCGGCCCAATATCTTATTTATCATGACCGACGACCATACCCAACAAGCGTTACATGCCTATGGACATGGGTTATTGGATAGTGTTTATTTTCCGAATATGGATCGTTTGGCAAAGGAAGGTGCCCTTTTTAAAAACAGCTTTGTCACCAATTCAATTTGCGCCCCAAGCAGGGCGGTCCTGCTTACTGGTAAATACAGCCATTTAAATGGCAAAATTGACAATGTGGGACCTTTTGACTGGGATCAGGCCATCTACCCAAAAATGTTGCAGGCTGTAGGCTATGAAACGGCCCTTATTGGGAAGATTCACCTTGGCGGAAAACCACAAGGATACAATTACTCCCTGACCTTGCCCGGACAGGGAAATTACTACAATCCTGAATTCATCAAAAATGGTGAGGAAGAACTGAAGTTTGAGGGACATTGTGAAGCGCTAATCCCGCAATTTGTGATGGATTGGCTGGATAATGATTGGGATAGAAGTAAACCCTTTGCCATTAATTACCATACCAAGGCTCCCCACCGAAACTGGATGCCTGAGCAGAAATACCTGGATCTGTATGAAGATCAGGAGTTTGATTTTCCGGATAATTTTTTTGATGATTATGAGGGTAGAGGAAGTGCCGCCCGGGAACAGAAAATGGAGATTGTAAACGACATGTATTGGGGATGGGACATGAAATTTGAGAAAGACCCTTTCACCGGGGAGGAAAGCGAGTTGTCCGCACCCTTTAATCGAATGAGTAAGGAGGAAATGGATGCCTGGAATGCTGTTTATGGCCCACCCAATAAGGCATTTTTGGAAACTAAGCCAAGCGGCGAAGAGCTTGCAAAGTTTATGTATCACAGGTATCTGCGGGATTATTTGAAAGTGGTCAAATCAGTGGATGATGGTATAGGATTGGTGCTAGATTACCTGGAGAAACAAGGGCTTTTGGAAAATACCATCGTTGTTTATACTTCCGATCAAGGGTTTTATTTGGGGGAGCACGGTTGGTATGACAAACGTTTCATGTACGAACAGTCGCTTAGCACACCGCTATTGGTCAGGTATCCAAAAGAAATACAGGCAGGGACCGTAGTGGAAGAAATGGTGATGAATCTGGACCATGCACCTACGATTTTAGATTATGCGGGGATTTCGAAGCCTTTAGAAATGCAAGGTGAATCTTGGCGCAAACTTGCTGCTGGAGAATCCATTCCCTGGAGAGATGCCATCTACTACCACTATTATGAATACCCGGGACCACACAGCGTAAAACGCCATTATGGAGTAAGAACCGATAGATACAAGTTGATTCACTTCTACCATGACGTGGATGAATGGGAGATGTATGACCTACAAACAGACCCGGATGAGATGCAAAGTATTTATGGCAATCCGGAGTATGCCGAGGTGCAAGAAATGTTGCACAAAAGACTGGGAGAACTTCGCCTGCAATATGGGGATTCGGATGAGTTGAACCAACAGTTCATCAATCAATCAACCTCCAAAAATTAACATGATGGCATGGACTACCCAAAAAGGAACTACATTTCTTTTCCTACTGTCTCATTTCTCCTGATTTTCTTGCTAGCATCTCGATTGGACTGCAAAAGTAGGGATCAGCGGAAGGGTATGCTGAAAAAATAGATTATTATTCGCAGAAATGTGATTCCATAATACATGAATTACTTCAGCAAAGGACGATGAATCATTGACAATCAAGTCTAATAGGATGCATACTATGTTCAAACAGATTTATATTTTACCTATTCTTATGCTGGTGCTTTTTTCATGCCATGAAAAGGCTGAAAGAGGTTTTCCAAACGTCGTAATAATCTATGCAGATGACATGGGCTATGGAGATCTAAACATCCAAAACCCGGAATCAAAAATCCCTACTCCTCATCTGGACCAACTGGCCTCAGAAGGCATGCGTTTTACAGATGCACACAGTTCCTCCGGGATTTGCTCCCCCAGCAGATATGCCTTGCTAACCGGAACCTATCATTGGAGAAGACAACATGGCATCGTAAATTCATTTGGTGAGCCGTTCTTCAATGAGTCAGATATCACACTTCCTCAGGTGCTGCGGGAAAATGGATATACAACTGCATGTATTGGAAAATGGCACTTAGGGTGGAATTGGGAATTTAAAAACCCTCCTTCCGGTGAAGTTATGCAATGGGGAAGAGAGGTAGCGGTTTATTTTCCTGATGATATTGATTGGGATAAACCCGTTTCAGGAGGACCTATTGACCGTGGATTTGATTATTACTTCGGCGACGGGACCATCAATTTCCCACCATATGCCTGGATGGAGAATAATAGATTCATTGAAGCGCCCACAGAGGTAATGGATATAAATGATATCGGCTACGAAACGAAGGAGGGGAATTGGGAGTTTAGACCCGGCCCCAAAGTTAAAGGTTGGAATCCCTATCAGGTATTGCCTACGATTACCGAAAAAGCCATTGAATGGATCGGTCAGCAGACCGATGATAAACCATTCTTTTTATATTTTCCCTTGCCTTCACCCCATGCACCCATTATTCCCAATGACGAATTTGACGGAAAGTCTACCGCGGGGGCGTATGGTGATTTTGTCAATCAGACCGATTGGGTCATTGGTCAAGTCTTAAAGGCCATTCAGGATAAGGGTTTTGAAGAAAATACAATTGTAATTTTCACCTCCGACAATGGTCCGGAGCTTTATGCCTTTGAAAGAGGCGAAAAGTATGGACATTTCAGTATGGGACCTTTGAGAGGGCTGAAAAGAGATGTATGGGAAGGAGGACACCGAGTTCCGTTTATCATTAAATGGCCGGGTCATGTCCTTCCGGGAGCTGTATCTGAAAAACTTGTTTCGCAGATTGACATCATGGCAACATTAGTAGATTTGATAGGTATAAACCTTCCAGCCGGTGCTGCCCCCGACAGTTATCATTTTCTGCCATCACTGAGCAATAATTCGGATAGTATACCTCAAAGGGAGGTTTTGATCCATAATACCATGGAAAATAGATGGGCAGTTCGACAAGGTGATTGGCTTTATGTCACTGACAGTACGGGCCAACACACCAAAATGCCAGCCTCGTTTTCTGACCTCAGAGGGTATGTCAATTATAATACCCCTGGATTGCTTTTTAACCTACGGGAAGATCCCGAGCAACGAAAAAATCTATATAATACCAATCCCGAATTGGTGAAAAGCATGGAAAGCCTGATTTTAGCCGATAAAGCAAATGGATATTTGATAAAGTAAACACCTTTTAAAAAACACATACCATGTTTGATTTGAAATTTATAAAATTATGTTTGCCGATAATCATCTTGTTAAGCGGAGGTCTTTCTGCACAAGAAGTGACCGTTTTCGATGATTTGAAGGAATTTGGGGAAATTCCAAAAACTTGGCAATTGGTAGGAGGGGTTAGTGCTGACTGGGAGAATGATGATTTTTTGTCAACAACTCGTGGGACGGGAATTCTGGTTAATCCGCCCAAGCCTAAAAACGGTCCGCATTTAATTTCAGGATTTGAACATGGGGATATGGAATTGGAATTGGAGTTTATGGTTCCCAAAGGTTCCAATTCAGGAATTTACCTTCAAGGGCGCTATGAGATACAAATTTTTGACAGTTGGGGTAAAATCAATCCCAGTGCAGGTGATGCTGGAGGTATTTACCAGCGCTATGATGAAAAAAACCAACAGGGATTTGAAGGAAAACCTCCCCGAACCAATGCCAGTAAGGCTCCTGGTTTGTGGCAACAGTTAAAAATCAAGTTTGAAGCACCCAAGTTTGATGCGGCAGGTGTAAAACTGAGAAACGCAAAATTTAATCAGGTGTATTTGAACGGGGTTTTGATCCATGAAAATGTGGAAGTGACAGGACCTACCCGATCCGCATTGTATGAGGATGAAAAACCAAGGGGGCCCATTATGATTCAGGGAGATCACGGTCCGGTGGCAATCAGAAATATTTCATACAAACTGTTTGATAACGAGGTTCCTCAAATCAAGGATCTGAATTTTAACTACTACAAAGGAAATTTCCAATCCGTTGGGGATTTCCAGGGAAGTACTCCTAATCAGTCAGGCAAATTGAATAAGGTAACTTGGGATTTAGGCCATGGAATCCTTGACTTTGCGTATGCGTATTCCGGGAATTTGGAAATTTTAAAATCAGGTGATTATACCTTTTCATTGCGTGCTTTTGGTAAAATCAGCCTTTACATAGATGGCGAAAACGTAATAGAGGATCAATATCAATTCCCCGGAGACACCCCTAGAAGTAAGACCTTACGGTTAGAGCAAGGAGCTATTCCATTTAAATTGGTGTTTTACAAAAACAATTATCCGGGAAGAAGACCACAACTTGGTTTTTTTATTGAAGGACCAGGGATCAAAAAAAGTCCTTTGCATGATCCAAACGCTTACGTTGAACAAGTTATCCAGAAACCGTTGTATTTAGAACCTTCCAATGAACCCATGATTATAAGAGGGTTCTTCCGCCATAAGGATGACGTTAAGACGCACACAGTGAGTGTAGGAGAACCGTCAGGTTCAAGCTTTGCTTATGATCTTCAACAAGGTGCACTTCTGAGTATTTGGGGAGGAGGATTTTTGGACACCTCGCCCATGTGGCGGCAAAGGGGGGAATCGCAATTGATGATTCCCAATGGAGCCTTAGTCGAATTGGCAAGCGGGCCTACCATAGCCAAACTTGATAATACCAATACCCCTTGGCCTGATTCTGTCAGCACTGATCTGCTCCACATTCAAGGGTATTCCCTTAATTGGGCTAGAAGACCCACTTTCAAGTATGTCCTTGAGCAAGTTGCCGTTGAAGATTACTTTGAACCTGAGATAGATGGTAAAATTTTAACCCGGACAATTAGCTATTTGAATTCTCAAAAAACCCCGGGTTTATATGCTAGGATTATCTCCGCAGAGAAAATAGAGGATCTTGGGGATGGAGTTTATTATATAAATCAAGGCCAATTATATGTAAAATTAGCCAACACTGCTCTTTCAAATGTAGTGTTGAGAAATACGACATTGGGCCAAGAATTGTTACTTCCAATTTCAACAGAGGCGGCTAAAAATGAAATTAAGTACAGCCTTATTTATTGAATGATACGTGTGATTTACAACTAATTTATTGGAATTACGATTATGAAAACATCTAAAAATAGCATATTTATCTTGAATTATAGCCTCTTTTTTCACCTTCAAAAAACTATACTAAATGGATTTTTGGCAGGGTTAATAAGTTGCTTTTTTATACTGCCATCGGGTTCTTCACATGCGCAGGACGCAACGGAACAGAAGGCTTCTTCTGAGAAAGAACAAGAATATTACACCATTGTAGATATTCCAATTCCTGATGGGGTTGAACTTGAGGTGGGTGGTTTGGCTGTAACTCCTGACGGTGGATTGGGGGTTTCAACACGAAGAGGTGAGGTATGGTTGATAGAAAATCCATATATGGTTGGTTCGCAAATCCCTAGGTTTACCAGGTTTGCTTATGGATTACACGAGCCACTAGGGCTGGCTTACCATAAAGGCAGTTTTTATTCCTCCCAGCGGTCGGAGCTGACCAAATTGACCGACACCAATGCAGATGGCAAAGCTGATGGGTATGAAACCGTCGTTTCTTGGCCCTTGTCGGGAAATTATCACGAATATTCTTACGGACCGTTGTTTACTCCAGAAGGAGACATGCTCGTTACCCTGAATTTGGGATGGATAGGTCATGGTTCCAGCATGGCAAAATGGCGTGGGTGGATGATGAAAGTGTCTCCGGACGGTAAAATGATACCTGTAGCATCAGGCATAAGATCTCCATCGGGCTTTGGTTATAATTCGGAGGGGGATGTGTTTTACGGAGAAAATCAAGGCGATTGGGTTGGTTCAGGCCGGATTACTCATGTGGAAGTCGGTGATTTTGTTGGGAATCCGGAAGGTTTGGTTTGGAGTCATCTGGAAGGTTCTCCTGTCAAATTGAGACCTGAGGATATACCGGACACCGGGTTGCCCATGTCAAAGGTGGCGGCAGATATTCCTGGATTCAAGACCCCGGCAGTGTGGCTTCCCCATGGACTTTTGGGAATTTCCACCTCAGATATTCTCGTGGATAAATCAGGTGGGGAATTTGGGCCTTTTACCGATCAACTTTTTGTCGGAGATCAAGGCCTAAGCAAAATCGCAAGGGTCTATCTTGAAAAAGTAAACGGTGTCTACCAGGGTGTGGCTTTCCCTTTCAGAGAGGGCTTTTCTTCTGGTATCCTAAGGATGGTATGGGGAAATGACGGATCTATGTTTGTGGGGATGACGAGTAGGGGTTGGAGTTCGACCGGAAACGAACCATTTGGTTTGCAGCGATTGATTTGGACGGGGAAAACACCTTTTGAAATTAAAACCGTAAAAGCCCAACCGGATGGATTCGAATTAGAATTCACCCTGCCGGTAAATGAGTCGGTTGCCAAAAATCTGGAATCTTACAAAATGTCAAGTTTCAACTACAAGTATCACCATAATTACGGAAGTCCCGTCATTGAATTGGAAGACCTAGCGGTTAAAGGTGCTGTAGTCTCTGCCGATGGATTGACGGTGAGATTGGTAGTTGATAGCCTGAAAGAAGGATATATCCACGAAATAAACGCATCAGGGATTAAATCAATGGAGGGGATGGATTTATTGCATGGGGTAGGGTATTATACACTGAATCAAATTCCAAGTGGGGAAAAATTAAATCTTGCAGACCTAATAGAGACATCCAACGACTCTCACCGTGGACACCAAAAAATGAGCGACCCTTCGCCTACTCAGACAGCTCCAGCTAAAGTGACGGCCGCACCAACGAATGGTCAACGAAAAAGGGTAATTGTCATGCCGAGTACCTGGTCTAATGGACCCGATCAAAGTATCATTATGGGAACCAAGCCGGGCTTGAAATATGATTTGGAGATTTTCGAAGTAAAAGCAGGTAGCAAGGTAAAAATCACGTTCAACAACAACGATGACATGTTACATAACCTGGTGGTAGTAAAACCTACTACTGCTATTGAGGTGGGAGAAGCTGCGTTGAAGATGGGATTGGAAGGTTCCCAAAAGAACTATATACCCAACTCCGATAAGGTGCTGTTTCATACAAACATTCTTTCACCGGAAACTTCTGAATCCATCTATTTCGAAGCACCTTCCGTTCCGGGTGATTATACCTACGTATGTACCTTTCCAGGACATGCTTACGTGATGCAGGGGACCATGAGGGTAGTAAAATAGGGGGAGCTAGCTACATTTGCAATGTCGAACTAAAGACAGCAAGGATTTATAATCCTCGTCAGTAATTAGCACTCAGGTTAGAAGCGAATGAATTTGATTAGATTGTCTGCTTTAATTCACTGTTAATCATCTAGATATTCACCTTTATAAAAAAATTGACATCTATTAGACTGGATCAAATGCGAGTTTTGGTAACTTTAGTGGCTAAAATCCACATAAAGTCCATGAAATTCTTTCCGATTATCGTCTTTCTATTCATCCTATCAATAGGTACAACCCAAGGCCAAAGCAAGGTTATCAAAAAACATTTATTGGCCTTCTGGGATTTTTCCGAGGGTGCTGGAGAAGCTAGGGTTTCCAAATCCTTTTCCAATCCGGAAACCTATCACTTATTGGAAGGGGCACAGGCGATCGAGCGAGTTCAAGAAGGGCCGATTAAAAATACTTCGGCAGTCAGAAGGGACAGTACCTGGTTTTATATTCCCAGGGAGAAATTGGGCAAGCTGAATATCTTTGGAAAAGATAGCCAGGTCACCGTAGTGGCTTGGGTGAAAAAAGACACGGAAAAAAACTGGCAAGCCATCGCCGGGGTGTGGGATGAAACCCGGGAAAAAAGGCAATACTTTATGTTTCTTAACGCCGCCTCCAAAACCCATTCGGATGAGATGAAGCGCCACCCGGCCAAAGGCCTGATTCACGGCCATATTTCCGCTTCGGGAGGCAAATCTCCCGGACAAATTGCCTGGATTTCATATGCCAGCAGTGATCAACCCGTCTTGCCGGATGAATGGGCAATGATTGCCATTTCGTACGATGGAAAAAAGATCAGGACCTATAAAGACGGTCAATTAAACGCAAATGTCTTGACCAATCCATTCCCCTACGAGGATGGTATTTTTGACGGTGGGGAAGATGGCGCTGATTTTACCGTGGGAGCCAATTCGGTGGTCGGAAAGATGACCAACCAGTTTATCGGACAAATCAGCGGCCTAGCTGTGTTTGATGTCGCTTTGGAAGAAAAGGAGATTATGCGGTTGTATAGGAAGCGGATTAAACTTTAAGCTGGAGACAACCTTTCCTTTGACGGCGTTGATTGTCCTCATTAATCAATTTCGAAGAATGTGCCAGGAATGGATATATATTGTTATTGGATAAATTTCAATATTGGGGAGTGTTGAAAATATGTTTGAATTTGAGCAACGTGGAGCGTAATAGCGAATTGGGGTATGCCCAAAGGCAGATGATATATTAGTTGATATTCGAGATTATTTTATTTGAAATTGGCTCCGTCAGAGGTCTGATGTGGGTAAAATTAATTGCATTGATTATTTACAAATTTTGGCAGCTAGGCTGATTGTAACAACCAAAATTTCAACCAAAATCCAGTGCCGTCATTTATTGGGTAAATGATATTCTTTCTAAACTTACATTTTCCGCGACTTATTGAAAAGATGAAATAAGCAGATCAGAATATTATAAGCCTGGTTTTTAGGACAACCCTTGGAAAGCTGGGTCTCAAATACATCTACAGGAGAGGAAACCACGTTTAATAAACAAAAAACTTATGAAATTGAAATCCATAATTTTTGCGCTTTCTCTCGCCGTTTTATCTTCCTGTTCATCTTGGTTTTTATCACGGTTGCAAAGTAGCAATATGGATAAACTTGAATTGGGGATGACCAAAGTACAGGTTGCCAATTTACTTGGTCGGGAATACACTATTTCTGAGAAACGTATTGAAGATGGCAAACAAATAGAAGTTCTTTCTTACCGAAATTTTCCATATCAGGACGAATTTTATCTTTTTGTATTTGTAAACAATGAGTTGGAACAATGGTATAGGGAGCTGTTGCCTAGTTATGAAATAAGGGAAAACCAGTAGGATTACTTAAATTTGGGTTCGTCACTCCACGCCTGGCTGTAAACACAACACGTTTCAATCAGGGGTAAATTGCTCTTGAGGGTAGTAAACAGCTGTATTTGTATCCCAGAGGTATTTTATTCCCATTCGCTGCGCAGTTCGTTAAGTTGTTGGTCGATTTCTTTTAAAGGCTAAGACATTGCCCCTTTATATTTAGAACAGTCAATATAAATAGGGGTAAATTTTTCTTCCGGTCTATCCTTTCTTATCCGGATTAGCTTTAATTGTTCCAATGCTTTCAGTAGGGCCAAAGCTTTTTTATCGATAATCTCTGTGTTGATGGTATGCATAATTCCGTTCATTTTGTGGCAAAGATATGGCTCGTTTTAAATCTCACATACAAGTGTTGATTTTAATTTCCATCATGTAAAATGTTACTTAAAAGGGACATGATTTTCAATATGAAAAGGTTGTATTATAAAGGCAAGTCTTGGTTTGTGAAATCATCCTTACCTGGCTAGGGAAGTACCCTTACTTAAAACCTTAAACCGAGACCATAAAAGATTGGTTGAGGGGGACTTTAAGATTATTTACCTTATCGAAGACGAAACGGTTTACGTTACAAACTTTTTAAATTCCCGTAGTGATCCTGAAGCGAGCCAGTTTCCTTAAATACTTAGTCCATTCAAAAGCAAACGCCCCTAATAAAATCAAAATGCAATTTCTGAA
>Ga0105045_10006581_pt1 | contig 10290 bp, 8 predicted proteins | sample MAT02_FD_78089 | JGI IMG/M metagenome (GOLD analysis project Ga0105045, IMG submission 78089) | Freshwater microbial communities from Lake Fryxell liftoff mats and glacier meltwater in Antarctica - MAT-02 (megahit assembly) | ecosystem: Environmental > Aquatic > Freshwater > Ice > Liftoff...
ATCCGCATAGCTTTCGCCGTCGAAGCCACCAAAGACCGCGGTCAATGCGACGTTCATGTCCCGCAATTGTTGCCTCAACCGGGAGATCACCGCCTCGCCCCGCGAAGCCGCGTGGGGCGTGTGCAACTGGATCGTCGGCACCTGGAGACGACCGATCACGTCCCATGAAACGCCTAAGCCCGCATCCACCGAAGCAAAGACACCGATCGGATTTTTCATAATTTTGGGCGTGGTAAGGAGAACTGTTTTGAGCGGAAAGCCCATCACTGTAATCAAGCCACGTGAGCAAACTCAATGGTGCGATGCCTGGAAACGAAAAACCGCGACGCAGGCAGGAACCGATATCCTGGTGCGTCGCGGTTGTGTCATTCGTTTCGCTCGTTGGCGGACCGCAGCGTTTACCGTTGCGGGTCAAAGCCGGTTTGCGCCAATTCCTCTTCTTCTTGAATGATGATCCGTGGAGTCACCATCAACATCAGGCTGGACGCATTTCGCGAGATCGCGACATTGCGGAACAGGCGGCTGACGTAGGGGATCTTGCTGAGGATCGGCACACCGCGTTCGAGTCGTTCCTCGGACAATCGTTTGATCCCGCCCAGCAGGATCGTGCCGCCGTCGGGAACGCTGACCGTGGTGCTGACGCTGGTGAACGCAAACTGCGGCAACTGGACCGTGGTGCCCTGGACGACGTCCGATTCGGTATCGTTCTGGATCGGTCTGCCCGTCGCCGGATCGATTTGTTGGTTCGCGGTCGAGCGGCGACGTTGGCCTTCGAACGTGAACGTCTCGACGTTTCCGATCTGGCTGAAGAACGGCACGAGGGTTAACCGAACGAACCGCTTGTCGTCGCTGACGATCGCTTGAACATTCAATTGGGTCCCTTCGTTGAGGACGACGATGACGGGTTGCTGGGCAACGGCAAAGTCACCAACGACCGGGATGATACTGGTCACAAACGGTCGCTGGGTCACATCCGAGATGGTCGCCAACTGGCCGTCGAACAACGTCACCTTGGGTGCCTGAAGGATGTTCGCTCGAGCATCCCCCTGGGCGGCCTGCAAGAAGAAGAATGCTTCGATGTCGCTGAGGATGGCAAAGCCGAACTTTGCACCCGCATTGGTATCAAAGCCGCCGAGGTTGGGCGTGATCGAATTGTTCTGAGTCAGTTTGACGTCGAAATCCGTTGTCGGCAAACCGTTGAGTCCGTTAAATCCGACGACGACACTGGGCCCGCCATCCTCCGGTGGGATTTGGTTGACGTTGTCATCGATCGACATACTGAAGTCGACACCGATCCGCTCGAAGAAATTATCACTGAGGGTAATGAAGCGAACTTCGATCGTCACTTGAAGGTTTTGCAAGCGGCGAAGCGACTCGAGCAACTCGGTGATCTGGTCGTGAACTTCGCTGGTCGTGCTGATGACCAACGAGAGGTTTTGAGGATACTCACGCATCGTGCTGGGGCCACCGAGCGCTTCCCACGTATCGGGCACCACGGTCGTTTGGATCAACTCGATCAGCGACGTAAAGTCGGCGAGCGACATCCCCCCACGACCACCCCCGGGCGGGCCGTTTGTTCCGAATCCGCCCTGGGATCCCATGTTGGCGTACTGGGCCATCATGTTGGGATTCATCGCCCTGGCCGCGTCGCCATTGACATCACGGCTGGCAAGTCCCGAGACCGAAACCGGCATGATTTGAACATCAGTTTTTTGAGACGTCATTTGGTGAGCGGCACGAAGTGCCCCCGCCAACCCGTCTTCATAGCTGGATGCAAAATTAGGGATCGGGGTGACCAGGTCGGTCACCCGGTACGTTTGCGGATACACCATGCTTCGCTTGGCCGCGATGCTGGTGATATTCAAAACATCATTCTCGATCACATAAGTAAGCTCGAAGGCACCGAGAATTAGGTTCAGTGCACTTTCCAGCGGGATCGCTTTGGTCAATTCCAACGTCACGGGCGAATCGCTGCTGACTCGCATTTCGGTCATCGCACGAGCGTCCATGACGACCGGGATATTCGTGACCGCCGAAAGATCCTGCAGCACTTCGCCGATCGGACGATTGCGGTAATTAATATCGACCGGTGTCGACAATCGTCGCTTGATCTCCTGCTCCGATGTGCTCAGGCGGTTGTCTTGCCCGCGGCCTTCGGCACGCCGCTGGGTCAATTCGATCCACTGACGGGCTTCGGGCAATTGATATTCGCGAGCCGGGTCGATCGCGATTCCGGCGCGGTCGATTTCGAGCATCGTCTTATTAAAATTATCTTCTTTTTCCGCGGCGATGTCCTGGTTGATCATCAACCGCGTCCCCATGCGGCTGTTTTGGAACATGCTTTTCGCGATCAAAGAATCCGGTGACAATTCGCTGACCTTCTTGGCAACGACTTCCGCTTCGGGGTACCGTCGCTGGGACATGAGGTCATTGAATGTTTCGACCAGGGCCGCGATCTCGTCATCGACACGCTTTTTGTTGACCGACTCGCTTGCCAGTTGGGCTTCGACGGTTGCGTTGGCGAGGTCAAGGTCGATCTGGCCACGGTTGGCTTCGACATAACCCTTCTGTGCCGAGATGGCACGATCGACCATCGTCAACATGCTCGACGTTGCCGCGGTGTCCAACTTGGAATCCGACACGCGTCGGCGGAGTTTTTCCAATCGTTCAAGCGCATCGATCGGCTTGGTGGATTGGATCTCGTTGACGGAAGCCAATTCTGCGGTGACCTCGCGGTAGACCTTTCGCGTCTCGGCTTGCGATTCCAGCTCGGCTTTTTGGATCGGTGTCAAATTAGGGGTAGGCTCCCCCGGTGCAACCGATGGTAATCGCTGGGGCTGCATCAGCGTCAGTTTTTCTTTCAACTGATTTCGCGTCGCGAGCTCCATGGATGATTCGTACTTCCAGGCTTCGGTGAACAGCTCACGGGCACGCGTGCTGTTGCCGCTGGACAGGGCTTCGAGCCCGTCGCGATAAAGCGTTTCGCCGCGGGCGGTATCTCCGACGGGGACGAGCCCTTGGACCTGTTGGACACCACCGCCGCCGCTGCCGTCGGTTTGAAAATCGGAAGTGACGACGCCGCCCATCGGCATCGCGCCATCGCCGACGGGCATGAATGCACCGGCTTGCTGGACACCCGACCCGCCCCTGCGGGCGATGGAATCGACGTCCAAACGCAATTGCCAAACACGCGGTTCGCCGGCGGCAAATGCGCTCTCGGGAACGGCCAAACGTTCGGCATCGACGATGCACCGCTGCGCGGTGGCGAGATCACCACGGTCGAGTGCGGCTCGTCCGGTCGCGACCAGTTTTAATGCTTCGGCTTTGGCGTTCACCGGGTTCGCGGTTGGCGACGATGCGTCGCCAAGCGGAATTTGAATGGGTTGTGGCGACGCACCAGGAGTGCCGATCGCGATGGCGGCGGCGGCTGGCGGGGCACTTGGCGGCAGATCGAGGATCGCGGGCTCAAAACCGAGCGCGAGCAACTTGGATCGCAATTGAGCGACCGTTGGCTGGAGCGCTGCGAGCGGTTGTGCGTTGACTTTGGCGCGACGATAGAGCTCAACCGCTTCGCGGAGATCTTTCTTGTCGATCGCGACCTGGGCGCGGCGCAGCAATTCGTTGGTCGCGGTGGTGCGTGCGTCCTGCGTTCCGGCTGGCAATGAAGCCGGTGCGGCGGGATCGTTTTGAGCACTCGTTGGCGTCGTCGCGAAGACCGTAAACGCGATACCGCATCCGAGGATGAACGGTTTAATGAATCGCGTGTGATCCAAGCGTTTCCGCGACACCTGTCCGTCGCGGCAACTTGCTCGCGCTCCCTTGAGGGTGTTGTGGTTCAACGCGACTCTCCTTTTTCGCTGTTGATGGTTTGTCATGCTGTCCCGGCCTCAGCCTTTGGTTGGAGGTCGCGTCCGCGACCGTGTCGGTTGACCATTCCCTTGATCGGATCCGTAACCCATGGAGCGTGGCGCCTCGTTCGGGATGACAAACAACGTCGCCATCGCTACAACGATCAACCACCCTTTTATGGGCTGTGATTGCGGAGATACGATTTCGTCGTGAGTACGGTCAAGGGCAAACCGCCCCCGCAATCGCGATCTTTTCCAACATTTTGCGGGTGTCCTGATGGCGACGAAAAAGATTTTGATGATTGTCGGCGACTTCGTCGAAGACTATGAGGCGATGGTGCCCCTGCAAATCCTGCGGTGCGCCGAACATCATGTCGACACGGTTTGCCCGGGAAAGCGGTCTGGCGACTATGTCTTGACGGCGATCCACGATTTTGACGGGGCACAGACTTACAGCGAAAAACCGGGGCATCGGTTTGCCATCACCGAAAATTTTGATGACGTGCAAATCGAATCGTACGACGCGTTGGTGATCCCCGGCGGCCGTGCCCCGGAATACCTCCGACTGAACGCCCGAGTTCTGGAAATAGTGCGTCAGATCAACGATGCCGGAAAACCGATCGCCGCCATTTGCCACGGGCCACAAATCCTCGCCGCGGCGGGTGTATTGAAGGGCCGCCAATGCAACAGCTATCCCGCGTGCAAGCCCGAAATTGACGCCGCCGGTGGCACGTTTGTTGAATTACCGATGGATGGTGCTCATGTCGAGGGAAACCTATGCACCGCACCGGCGTGGCCCGCGCATCCCGCGTGGATGCGTGCGTTCATGCGGATGCTGAATTAATAATGCGAATCCTTTTTCTCGGCGATATTGTCGGCCGCCCCGGGTACGCGGCGATCGTCGACCATTTGCCGGCGATCCGGCGTGAACACGATTTGCATTTTGTGATCGCCAACGCCGAAAACGCGGCCGACGGTTCGGGTTTGACGCTGCGGCAATTCAAAGGCCTGGTCGACGCGGGTGTCAACGCGATCACGATGGGCGACCATATCTACAAAAAAATGGAACTGAAACCGCTCCTCCAGCAGGACCCAAGGATTGTCCGCCCGGCGAACTTTCCCGCGGATTCGCTCGGCAAACCATGGACGGTATTACGGTCGACCCCGTCACCCTCATGCCCCGGGGTGGTTTCGATCGGTGTCGTCTCGTTGCTCGGGCGAGTTTACATGAGACCGGTCGATTGTCCGTTTGCCGCGATCGATCGAGTGTTCGCTGAAATGCCTCGCGAAGTGGTTATTCGCATCGTGGATATCCACGCCGAGGCGACGAGCGATAAACAATTAATGGGATACCACTTGGCCGGTCGCGCCAGCATCGTCATCGGCACCCACACGCACGTGCCGACGGCGGACACGAAAATTCTCAGCGGCGGCACCGCATACCAAACCGATGCGGGCATGTGTGGTCCCTACGACAGCGTCATCGGTCGCGATGTGGCGAGAGTGATGCAGACGACCATCAGCTTTGAACCGGTGCATTTTCACGTCGCGACCGGCGACGTGCGTTTATGCGGCGCGATCATCGACGTCGATCCCCAAACGGGCCAAGCGACGGCGATCCAGCGGTTCGAGCACAAAATCGATCCCTGACGCCCCGGTGCATCAATGTAGCGATGTTCTCACTGCTTCCTCCTAAAGGTCACGCGGAGGCGCGGAGTCACGGAGGTGGGGAGATTGTTGACGATGCGGTGGAGGCCTTCCTTGAGCTTGCGGCACCAAAGTTGATGAGCAAGCCAACAGGCAGATTCATCAGAAACTTGTCTAGGTCAATTCGCTTAAACAATCTATCACCGCTTCGCCGCTATCCGATCGAGGTGAAATCGATTCGTGGGGAGGGTGTCGATTGGGATTGATACGCATTCGCGGCGGTGCGACCGGAATCGAGGCTGTCGATTTGCTGGCGGATCGACAGGCGGTTGGTGTTGAGGTCCGTCTCGCATTGCGATTCCAGATCGATCAATATCTGGAACCTCGTCGCGACGTTGTCTCGCAGCACTCGGCATTGTTCGCGGCGTCCGGCGCTTGGCCAGAACGCATCGGACTGGATCAACGATTGTGACTGGACGATCATCGTGCGGAGCGTCATCAAGCGGTCCAACATCGGTTGCTTCTCTCCGAGGATGGCGAGCAGCTCGTTGATCCGCTGCGTCGCGATCGCGTCGCATTGCCGTTGGCCACAAACGACCAAATGGTCAAGCAGGTCCATTTGCTCGGTCAACCAATCGAACAATTGATCCGCATTCGTGGTCAGATCGTTTTCGAAATTCATGCGTCGGAGTCCTCGGGCATGGGGCCGGAATCGAGCCAGGAGAGAAGGTCCTGCCAACGTTTTCGGTCGTATCGCGTGGTCTGCAAAAATTGCGTGTCGGCGTCCGTGGGGATTCTACCGAGCACCACGATCGCCTGGCGAATGACCAAGCGAGCCTCACGCGGACGTTGCATTTGTTGCAGACACCGTGATTGGCCAAGCATCGCCTCCAATGCCGGAGGTTCATTGAGATATCGCAGCGATACGGCGCGGAACGCTTCGGCGGACTGTTCGTATTGGCCGAGATCAAACAACGTGTCCGCCTCCGCGATGTAACAATTTCGGAGCATCGCCTGCTGGGGTGCGTTCAGCGGTTGCTCCTCTTCACGCGTCGCGAGATCGCGACGCAGCAGCGTAAACCCCGACAGCGCCGAGGTGAGGTGTTGATCGGCCTGCAATCGTAATTGTCTTTTGGCCGCGTCGAGCGCATCGGCGGATTCGGATTCGAGCTTTGGCCAGACGGCGGCGATTTTGTGAGCACGGGCCTGCAAATAGGCGGCATGTTTCGCGCGAGCTTCGGGCCAATATCGCGTCACCGCCTCGCTCAATTTCACGATCGCTTCCTCAATGATCGGTTGCGCGTCGCGGAGTTTAGCGATCGGATAGGCCGCTTGCGGATCGCGGCGGGGATCGTCCAGCTCGAATCGCAGGTGCGTTTGGTTGGCTTCGCGAAACAGCAGTTCGCCCAGCGTGTAAAGCGAATCTTTCCAAATATCGCTTTGGGGTGTCAGCCCGCCATCGGTAAGGTTTTCATCCAACAACTCTCGTGCCTTTTCAAATCGTTCGGATTCGGCGTGCGACAATGCCGCGTAAAGGCGTGCGTCGTACCGCAGCGGATCACGAGGAAACTCAATGATGCACTCTTCAAGCGACAACAACGCCTTATCGGCGTCACCGGTTGCCAAGCGTGCTTTGCCCAGCGCCAGCAGCGCGCGAGGTTGACGCCGACGGTCCTCATATCGCAAAAAATCATCCAGCAAATCGACCGCGACTGCGAACTGGCCGCTGTCCAAATCACACTGAATCGCCTGCCACAATGTGTCGCAGTACATCGTCGTATCGAACCGCAATCTCGCCGCTTCGCGGAACGCTTGACCGGCGCTCCGGTATTTTTGCTTGGCGATCATCATGGCCGACGAATCCACATCGCCATTGGAGCGTCTCGCTGCGGCAAGCGTTCGTTCGGCATCCTGCTGGAACGTGACCGCTTCTTCGTAGTGTGCATCGGCTAAAGGAAACAGCGATGGCAAGACCTTCGCAATGGCGAGACAATGACGATATCGGTTCTTTCCGCGCAGCGTTTGGAGAGCCGTAATCAGGCGAGAACGAAACGTCATCAGATCGATGATCGAGCCGTCGTAATCTTGCTCATTGCCGATTTCCCGCAACAGGTAGCGAACCGTTTGCAGCACCTCCTCACCATTGCCGGTGTCGGCGAGCAACTCGACTTCTTCGATCCCCGCGGCGATGTTGGCCGCTTCGAATGGCTGCTGTTGGCGAACGGCCGAAAAAAGGTTTAACGCTTCCTTGTCTTGGCCCGCGCAAAGAAAACCTCTCGCCGCCCACAGGTTCGCCTGGTTGGCAAGTTCGGGCGACGCGTCTCGGCGCACCTGCGACAACAACGCCTGCGCCGGGGCAAGAAAGTCGATGACTTCTTGTCGAGGTTCTTCGTCAACGCTCGATTTTCCAAATCGCTCAATCGCTTCGGAAACGTCGACGGCGGCTCGCAACAAATCCACCTTCGCCGCCGTGGTAATCAGATAGGGCGTCGGAGCCAAATGATTAGCGACGATCCGGGAGGCGATGCCATCCAGGGTGCTGCGGGCCTGCTCGTATTTTCCCAATTTCGTCCACGCCTGGGCACGTAGAAAATCGGCGTCATCGAGCGCTTCGGCGTGCAGCGATGGGTCCGGGTCAATCATCGCCAGCGACTGAATCGCCAAGTCCGCCTCTTCTTTATTGCCGTGAAGAAAGCACTGCGCCAATTTGGGCACCAGCTCTTCCCGCAATGTCGCGTTGCGCTGGATACAACGTTTCAGCGGCGTCGTCGCAAGTTGAAACTGACCGGTGGCAAAATACGCCAACCCGAGCAAGCGGTCGCCCTCGTCCTCGCGACCGCCGGGCCATTTGGACGAGGCGGCTTGCAGCTCGGGGATGGCGCGAAACAGTGCCGTACGGCTCGCCCGGGGGTTGGGGTTGAATAAGGCATCATTGGCCATGCCCGCCCCGATTAGGAACTGGCGTAGCCGTTCGGTTTCCTGCGGTGTCCCCTCAGAAAGGATTGATTGTTCGGCCAGCTTCGCGGCGGTGACATAGTTTCCGTTGGCGTATTGCTTGGCCGCGATCTGGACCATTTCCAGCCCCGGATCGATCGATGCCTTGAGAAACGACGCAAATAATATCGCGAAACCGACGACCGTCGTAATCGCGGCAACGGCCAGCAGCGGCGTCGTCAAACTTGACGTCACCTTGTTTGACCCGTCATCCGACTTGGACGATTCGTTTCGTTCGTCAGATTTAGCCATCAGGCCGCATGAGTCCGGTTGGGATCGTCCCGAGGAATTTCGTTAACTTTCCTTTGCCATAATGCAAAGTCGGCTGGCAAGGCAATAGAAAACGCGGCGTGATCGACACAATCACACCGGGTGGTGGCCAAAAAAATACCAGCAATCGGCACAAACTGCCTAATCGCAAAGCGTTTCGCAACCAGCGTGCTAGCTTCAAGTGACAAAGGTTCTGTCGTCCCGGTATTCGCCACGTTCACCGCCGGACCCCTGCCGCCGCCCCGCCAAACGAAAGCCAAGCATGAAGACCGCCTCAACCGCTTCGGTTCATGATATTAGTGCCGTTCAAACGATCGTCGAAATGGACCGCCGCCGCACCGATCGCCGATCTCTCAAAGTCGACGATGGGCCTCGACCCGTCATCAACAAACCTAGCCGCAAAGCCAATCGCCGTCGCCACATCGACCCGACGACCTGCGAGCGTGACTATCGCCAAGACGAAATCGATTTCATGCGCGCGATGGACGATTACAAGCGCGTCGCCGGTCGCCAGTTCCCCACCTGCAGCGAAGTGTTAGAAGTCGTTCGCTCAATGGGTTATCTTCGGCTCAACGACGAACAGATCGAAATGCTCGGCGATACCCTGGTCGAAACAAGCGAATCGTATGAAAGCGAAACCGACCACGATGACTTCGACGAAGACGACAAAGAATGATCGACGTCACCCGCTGCTGACCGCGGTGCGATACACATGGTCCAGCCCCAACACCTGCGTTGGCGTCGCCGCCGGATGGCTGTTGAGTGGTTCGTTTCAAATCGTCGACGGGGTCATCGAAATCCATGGATCACGCGTCGCTTGGACGCTAAACCGACTGTGGATGCCCGCAATGGCGATCACGCTGGGACACTGCGTCCTGGGCCAAACCGCCGCGGCGCTCGACATCACTCGAAACCATGAAAGGGTTCACGTTCGGCAATACGAGCGTTGGGGACCGTTTTTCATCCCCGCTTATCTGGCTGCCTGGGCCATATTGGCCGCTCGCGGACGTGACGGGTATCGTGATAATCCCTTCGAAATCGAAGCATATCGCGTCGATCGCTGACTGGCTGCGAAACCGCTAAGGAACGTTCCGAAACGCGTTGCAATCCTTCCCTATCAAACCTAGCGATCGCTTGATCGGCATTTTGATTTGTAAAATTCAGCGATTTCGGGATAACCAATAAAGCCGTCATACAAGACCGTCGAAGCCGTTTGTGGTCTGCGCCTTGATTGAGGCCGGACGACCACATCGTTTGATACGAATGGTCTCAGGGAACGGTTATGAATATCGCGACTACCTTCTCGAAGAAAAAGTTCAAGAGACTCGCGCTCGCGGACTCGATCGCTGCGGGGCTTGTCGTCGGCGTTACCGCTTGCAAGCTTCCCAAGTTGCAAAAGTCAGAGCCGGGTCCGACGTTGCCCGATTCGTTCAATGGTCAAACGACCGAGCAAAATTCGGCGAATGTTGACCTGATCTCGTTCTTTAACGATCCGTTGCTTACCGGATTGATCGTCCAGTCGTTTGCGGAC
>Ga0105045_10006582_pt1 | contig 10290 bp, 9 predicted proteins | sample MAT02_FD_78089 | JGI IMG/M metagenome (GOLD analysis project Ga0105045, IMG submission 78089) | Freshwater microbial communities from Lake Fryxell liftoff mats and glacier meltwater in Antarctica - MAT-02 (megahit assembly) | ecosystem: Environmental > Aquatic > Freshwater > Ice > Liftoff...
AAAAATCCAACAAGAAGACAAAGCGTGGGAAACGCGGGTCAAATGGAGCAATTACCGGAAAGTGATCCTCCAAAAAATCAACCGCTTAACCAGCATTTAGCCAGTTGTACGTTGCTCTTAACCTGATCTTCTTGGCAATTTTGATCCTCCTGTTTCGCCATTGGGCCAACGGGCAGCCACTTGCCAAGTACCTATTGCCCGCCCTGGCCGTAAAACTGGTGGCTGGGGTTGCCATCGGTATTCTCTATCAATATTATTATCAAGGCGGCGACACCCTCTTTTTGTTTGAACAAAGCGGGCATTTGGCGGGCTTGCTCCGCAATTCGCCGCGGGCTTTCTGGTTCTTTCCCCACGAAACCCAGTTCAAGGATTTGTACTACTTCGGGGTTTTCAAGGACTTAAATCCCCGGGTGCTTTTTTTTGGCAAGTTCACGGCCATTTTTCACCTGCTCACCGGAGGTAATTATTGGCTGATCGGGGCCTATTATTCGCTTTTCTCATTGGTAGGGCTTTGGCTGTGTGCCAACCAGTTGGCCCACCGGTTCAAATCGGCCGCTCCCGCGCTGGCGTGGTCATTTTTCTTTTTTCCTTCCACTGCGCTGTGGTCTTCGGGCTTGCTCAAGGAAAGCCTGCTTTGGGGATTCTTGGGCACGGCCACCGCGTTGGTGCTGCATCACTTGTACCGTGCGCCAGACAAGGCTCGGGCTGCACCCCTGCGCATCCTACATGCGGCTGGCCATTTGACTTTGTTTGCGGGATGTTTGTATGGGCTTTTTCAACTGAAATACTACTATTTGGCGGCCTTGATCCCAAGTTTGGCCGCGCTAGTGATCGCTCGGGCGGTTCAACTTCGGGCCAAGGCACGCTGGGGGCCCACGCTGGTTTTCGTGGTCATGTTTACCGGTTTTTTGGGCATCGCCACCCAGTTGCACCCCAGTTTGCACCCCGAAAAGTTGGCGGTTTCATTGGTGAGAAACTATGAAGTAATGGCCGATGCCACCGACATTGACAACTTGGTCTATTACTCCTTCGCCCCCAATCGACTAAGTGTAGTACAAAACATGCCGAGGGCATGGTGGGCCGCCCTGTTTGTCCCCCTGCCTTGGGAAGCGGGAAGCAATCCCCTCAAAATGTTGGTCGGGTTGGAAAATCTGGGCTTGTTGTGCTTGGCCATTTATCAACTGTTCGGTTTGGCCCAAACAATCAAGGCCAAGCAACCAGTTTTTCCTCCTGGTACTTGGCCTTTGGCAATGGCGGGATTGGCTTACATTGCCCTGCTGGCAGTGATGCTAGCCTTGGCCACGGCCAACATCGGGACGCTGCTCCGCTATAAAAATGGGTTTATGCCCTTTTTTGTCGCTTTGCTGTTGCCCAAGCGTACCAGCCGTGGCTCGACGCGCTCCCCAACTTGATTTTGGGGCTAGACTTTGAGTACTTTCATTTCAACGCGCCGGTTTTTTTGCCGGCCCGCTTCCGAGTTATTGGAAACGAGTGGGCTGCTACCACCAAAAGCCGCCGTTTTGATCCTGACTTCGCTGACTCCCCGCTGCATCAAAAAGTTCTTCACCGACACTACCCGCCGTTCAGATAGCGTTTGGTTCTTTTGGGGGTCGCCCACATTGTCGGTGTGCCCGGCCAACTCGATCTCAATGGTTGGATTTTCCTTCATGAACACCAATAGCTTGTCCATTTCATCGTACGAATCCTTGCGGAGCACATAGCTGCTTTGTTCAAACAAGATGTTTTCCAATTGGATGGTCTTGCCCACTTCCACTTTCTCATTTTTAAATAGAATGCCCGTTCCGCCATTGCCGTTTTGGGGGTTGGGCTTGGGTTGGGGCTTGGGTTGCGGAACTGGGGGTTTGGGTTGTGGTTTGGGCTTGGGATCATTTTTGGCTACCACTGGCTCTGGGTCTTTTGCCGGTTCGGTTTCCTTCAATCGCCAGATCTTGACCGTCCCATCATAACTCCCGGTGGCGATCAGGTTGTCGATGGGGCTGAACCGCGAAATGCGAACCGCCCCAGTGTGCCCGGCCAAAGTGGCAATGGTTTTGCCCGCTGCCACATCCCACACCTTCGTGCCGGCTCCGCCCGATCCCGCCATCCCGGTCACCATGTACCTGCCATCTTTATTGAAGGAGGTGGCACTGTAAGTCTCATCGTTGGCTGCTTGAAAACTGTTGGTAATCTTGCCACTTTGGATGTTCCAGACCGTAACTTTGCCATCGTAGCTCCACGTGGCCACGTGGCCGGGCTGGGGGCCGTTCACCACGTCGTTGAGGTGGTTGGCTTCGTAGCGAAAATACTTGGCCAGTTGATCGGTTTGTAGGTCAATGAATTGCAGCAATTGGCCCACCGTAATGACCAAATACTTTTCATCAGTGGAAATAGTGCCCCCAGTGACCGTACTGTACCAACGACCGTCGTCATAATTGCAAGAAAAAATCATATCGGCCGGCTTGGACTTGCCATCAGGCTCGGGCTTGATTTCCCCCTTCATCACGTAGCCATTGTCACCGCTGAAATAGACAAAACGTTTGTCGGGCGAAAAGACCACGAAGGAAGCGGACATATAACTGGTGCCATTGGGATGGAGGTAAGGTTTATTGAAAAAAGTAGCCATATTTTTACCGCTACGCACTTCCCACACCCGCACCACGCCATCTTCGCCGGCACTGGCCAACAAACTACCATCCTTGCTAAAGGTTACCTCATAAATCGCTTTGGTATGACCCTTCAAGTTGCGGATCGCCTTATTGCTTTGCACGTCCCAGAGTAGTATCTGTCCATCGTGGCCGCTGCTGGCCAACAATTGCCCATCGGGGCTGAACCTGATATTTTGCACCTTGCCCGTATGGCCGGCCAATGTGGCCTGGAGGACGAACTGTGGCGGAGCTTGTTGGGCCAGCCCGGGCAGGGCCAAGCCCATAAATGTGATTGCTAAACAAAATAGATATCTCATTTCTATGGCTAAAAGTTTACACACAATAAACGTAAGTTTTCGGGGAAAGTTAAAGAAAATGCTGTGCCAGTTCATAAATATCCGATGCCAGATTTCAGTAACCCCCTGACTGGCCAAGACTTAAATATACCTACTTTAGCATAGTTTAACAAACCGCCAATGGCAACCTCCCCAATAAGACAATAAGTGCCCTCCAAGGTTGCCTAGCCAACTATAAATGAACAAAATATCGATTCTAGGTGTTAATTTGGAAAAAACCCTAGGAGGGGCTCGTCTTTAGATATGGTAACCATAATATCGGGTACAAACCGTACCGATGCAGTAAGTTTTCAGATTGCTCAGTTGTACCAACAATTATTGACCAATCGGGGTGCGGAGAGTCAACTATTGGATCTGGGCAGTTTACCCCGCGATTTCGCCTTTTCCGCACTTTACGACCAATCAGGAAAAAATCTTGATTTTAATCATTTTGACGGACTGATGCGGAATTCTGACCGCTATGTGTTCATTATTCCTGAATACAATGGTTCTTTTCCGGGTGTGCTCAAAACCTTTATCGATGGGCTCTCCTATCCCAATCCAATGCAAGACAAAGTGGCTGCCTTGGTTGGTGTGTCCGCCGGTATGCAGGGCGGCGCATTGGCCCTGAGCCACTTTACCGACATTTTGCATTATTTGGGGGTAGAAACCCTGTCGCTGCGCGTAAAATTGGCGGCTATTGGTAAAAACCTACAAAATGGCACCATCACCAACGATTTGTACAATAAATTGTTGGTCAGCCAAGTGGAAAGACTGCTGGCTTATCAATCGTTTAGTCCAATATTGCAATAATTTTTCCAGTATTCCTGTTTTTTTCAAAATGGAAGTTTCCCTCCAACGCCTGAACCACGCTTACCACATAGAGGCGGTAAATCAAAGTGGAAAATCAATCCAGCTGGATGCTTCCCCCGATGTGGGTGGGGGTGATTTGGGGATGCGCCCCATGCAGGCGTTACTAGCTGCGCTTGGGGCTTGCACCGAAATTGATGTGATCGGGATTTTGCAGAAGCAGCGGGCCGATCTGGAGGACATCCAGCTAACGGTCAGGGGGGAAAGGGCCATTGACCAAATCCCGGCCGTGTTCACCAGCATCCACATCCACTATGCATTTACGGGCAACTTGGACGTGGGCCAACTCAAACGCGCCATTGATCTCTCGTTGGACAAGTATTGCTCAGTGACCGCCATGCTGCGCAAAACGGCCAGCATCACGTACAGCTTCGAGCTAAACGGTTCGATGCTCAACTAAAGGCAGATAGTAAGCCCCTTTCGCCAAAGAAACAGTACATTTGCGGCCTAAAAGTTGGCGGCCCGGTTTTTTGGGCCAGCCAATTTTCGTTCATTCCATTATTGCAGACCGATGTCATCCAATTTTATAGATTACGTAAAAATCATGTGCCGATCTGGGGCAGGCGGGCCCGGATCCATCCATTTTCGCCGCGAGAAGTTTGCGCCCAAGGGCGGCCCCGACGGTGGCGATGGCGGGCGTGGCGGCCACGTAATCTTGCGCGGCAATTCCCAGCTCTGGACGCTGCTCCACTTAAAATACACCAAACACATTTTTGCCAAGCCCGGGGCCGGGGGCGAGGGAGCGCGCTGTTCGGGCAGGCAGGGGGAAGACGCGATCATCGAGCTGCCCATTGGCTGCGTGGTTAAACACCCCGAAACCGGCGAACAATTGGCCGAGATCATGCACGAGGGCCAAGAAATTATTTTGTTCCCCGGCGGGCGGGGCGGCATGGGCAACACCAACTTTGCTACCCCGACGATGCAGGCCCCCCGTTTTGCCCAGCCGGGGGAAGCAGGCTTTGAAGAATGGGTGGTCATTGAGCTCAAAGTACTGGCCGATGTGGGGTTGGTCGGTTTTCCCAACGCGGGGAAATCCACCCTGCTTTCAGTGGTATCGGCGGCCCGGCCCGAAATTGCCGATTATCCCTTTACCACCTTGACCCCCAATCTGGGCGTGGTGGGCTACAAAGAGGATCGATCGTTCATCATGGCCGATATTCCGGGCATTATTGAGGGCGCCGCCGAAGGCCGGGGGCTGGGTACGCGCTTTTTGCGGCACATTGAGCGCAACTCGATCCTGTTGTTCATGATCCCGGTGGACAGTCCCAACATTCGCCGGGAGTATGATATCCTGCTCAATGAAATCCAACAATACAACCCCGAACTGCTGGACAAAAAGCGGTTGCTGGCCGTTACGAAGGCCGATATGATTGACGAAGAACTGGAACAACAAATGGTGGCCGATCTCCCCCAAGGCATCCCTTTTGTGTTCATTTCATCAATGGCCCAAAAGAACATCGGCAAGCTCAAAGACTTGATCTGGCAAACCCTCCAAGCCAAAGCGGAGGAAGCCAAGCCCTTGCTTTTCGAACAATCCCAGAACAAGACATGGGACTAAGCTGGTTTTAGCAATGTCCCGCGGCCATGCGCTTTGGCGAAAACCAAAAAAGCCCAATCCATTTCGGATTGGGCTTTTTACGTCGAAGCCTAAAAACTAAACGGTTTCTTCGGTGGCAGCCACGGTGCCGGGCTTCACATATTTCTTGTTGAACTTGTCCACTTGTCCAGCGTTGGCAAAGCGGTTTTGCTTATTGCCAGTGTAGAAAGGATGAGAAGCCGAGCTGACCTCCACCTTTATCAAGGGATAAGTGTTGCCATCTTCCCAAACAGTGGTTTCGCGGCTTTCCACGGTAGAGGAAGTGACGAATTTGAAATTGCTTTGTGTATCCCAGAAAACTACTGGCCGATACTTAGGATGAATGTCCTTTTTCATTGTAAACTATACGGATAAATATGCGCTTGCCTAAAAAATCAAGGGGCAAATTTAGGGAAAGCCGACAAAAAAACAAAAGTTTATCCCTTTTCTTCTTGAATTATTTGCGCTACCTGCTCACTGGCAACACGAAGCTGTTCACGACAATGGTTCAACAGCGAATAGGCCCGTTTCACCCTCGCTGCCAATTGATCTATGCCCACTTCATTATTTTCCAGTTCGGCTTGAATTTCAGCCAATTCGTTCAGGGCACTTTCATAAGTGATATTTTTCATGCTTTGGGATCCAATCTGACTGCAATTTAAAGGTAAATAGGGAAGAATAGAGAAACACCCGGATCATTGTGGCTTGGGCTTTGTTTGTTTTTGTTTTTTAAAAGCCTAATTTGGCAATCGAAAATGGTTTGAATAATGTGTTCCTGCACAGGACAGAGTAGGTGTGGGAATTTTAAAAATGTGGCAACTACTTGATAATTAATTATATGGTAAAAACATTATCCCAAAACTACTTTCACTTGAGTATACTATACATGGGCTTTTAAAATTGATTTGAATGATGTCAGTGAAAGTGTTCTTTACGCTCCTTACCATCTTGGTGGTAGGGATCAAAAACTCAACTAACCGCAATGAATACAAACAACAAACTTTCCAATCACAGGCGGAGCTAAAACAAGCAAGACAGGCCGCCCAACGCCGAAAAGAATACCAGCAACGGCAAAATCAATGGGTTGACAGTGTGTTGGCCACCATGACGACTGACGAAAAGATTGGTCAAATGTTTATGGTGGCCGCCTACTCCAACCGGGACGAGGAACACGCAAAGAGCATTGAACGGCTCATTGCCGATCACCATGTGGGTGGGCTCATTTTTTTTCAGGGGGGGCCACTCCGGCAGGCCCGGCTCACCAACCGCTTCCAAGCCAAGTCGCGCATCCCACTCATGCTGGGCATGGACGGCGAATGGGGCCTTGGGATGCGACTGGACAGCACCATCAGTTTCCCCCGCGCCATGACCCTGGGGGCCATTCAAGACGTTCAGTTGATCTATGACATGGGCCGCGAAGTTGCCCGGCAGTTCAAACGGTTGGGCATGCACGTCAATTTCGCCCCGGTGGTTGATGTCAATATCAACCCGGCCAACCCGGTCATTGGCACCCGATCCTTTGGCGAACTGCCCGAGCGGGTAGCCAAGAGCGCGGCGGCCTACATGAAGGGGATGCAGCACCACGGGATCCTGGCCAGTGCCAAACATTTCCCCGGCCACGGCGACACCGGCACCGACTCTCACTATGCCCTGCCCGTGATCAACAAGTCCCGTGCCCAGATGGACAGCGTTGAACTCTATCCATTTAAACGGCTGATTGCCGACAGTTTGATGAGTGTGCTGGTGGCTCACCTGCACGTGCCCGCCTACGACGATGCAGAGGGACGGCCCACTACACTTTCCAAAAAGGTGGTGACCGACCTGCTGGTCAACGAACTTGGTTTCCGGGGGCTCATTTTTACCGATGCCCTCAATATGCAGGGTGCAAAGGGGAAATTGGGGGCGGGCGAAACTGAACTGCAAGCATTTTTGGCCGGTAACGACTGCCTTTTGTTTCCCGGCAATGTGGGCAAAGCCATCGCGTTGATCAAAAAAGCGGTGGACGAGGCTCAAATCCCCCTTGCCGAAGTGGAACGGCGGGTTCGCAAAATATTGGGTGCCAAATATTTTGTTGGGCTAAATCATTTCAAGCCAGTGGAGATCAAAAACTTGGTGAAAGAGCTGAACCCGCCGGGAGCCAAAGCGCTGCGGGCAAAGCTGTTTGAGCAAGCCATTACCATTGTCAAAAATGAGGGCGGTTTTTTGCCCATTGCCACCCTAGATACCTTGAGCTTTGCTTCGGTGGTGATTGGGGCGGGCCGTAACAATGATTTTCAGCGCATTTTGGGCAAATATGCGCCTTTTACCCATTATGTGGTGCCCGAAGACCGTCCTTCGTCGGCCAGCCTAGAAGCCATCCGCCAAAAGTTGAAGGGCAAAAAAGTGGTGGTAATTGGTCTTTTGGCCGTCAGTACCACCAACCGATCGGCCAAAGACTACGGCATCAGCGAACCGATCCGACAGTTGATCGCCGCGCTCCAGCGCGAGCCGGGCACGAAGGTAATCCCCGTGGTTTTTGGTCAACCTTACAGCCTGCAATTCTTGGCCAGCTCGCCCCACCTCATTTGTGCCTACAACGACAATGCCGACACTCAGTCCGCCGTTCCCCAAATCATCTTTGGGGCAGTGGAAACCAAGGCCAGACTGCCAGTTTCGACCGCGAGCCTGCCCGTGGGCGCGGGGTTTAGCACCGAATCGCTCCACCGGCTCAAATACACCCACGTGCCCGAGTCAGTGGGGATGAACAGCCAAATATTGGATCGGATCGACACCATTGCCCGGCGGGCCATTCAGATCAAGGCTGCACCCGGTTGCCAAATCTTGGTGGCCAAAGATGGCCAAGTGGTGTTCAGCCGAACGTATGGCCATTTCACTTACGAGGCCAAGGATTCGGTGGAGGAAAACAGCCTGTACGACATTGCCTCCGTGACCAAGGTGGCCGCCACCATGCAAATGGTTATGTGGCTTTATGATCAAGGCAAACTCGATATTGATCAGAAATTTTCCCACTATTTGCCTGATCTCAAGGGAACCAGCAAAGAGCATGTGGTGATCAAAGATGCACTGCTCCACCAAGCCGGCCTCATCCAATCGCAACCGTTTTGGTGGCGCACCATGACCAAGGGGCAGCCCAAACCCGAATTTTATTCCCGCACTCCCACGGATGAATTCAGTATCGAAGTAACCGACCACCTTTATGCCTCCGCTGATATCAAAGCCAAGGTATGGAAGTGGATGCTCGATAATCCATTGCGGAAAAACAAGCGACCCAATGGCACTTACAGTTACCTCTATTCGGATCTGGGATTCTATATGCTCAAAGAAATCGCTGAGCGCACCACGGGCCAGCCAATCGATCAATGGATGGATCAGCAGTTTTATAAGCCGTTGGGAATGAGTACAATGACCTATTTGCCACTCAAAAAGTTTGCCCAGGAACGAATAGTGCCCACCGAAGAAGATCGCCATTTTCGCAAAAACCGGGTGCAGGGCATTGTCAATGACTCGGATGCCGCCTTGCAAGGGGGCGTGGGTGGCCACGCGGGCCTGTTCAGCAATGCTAATGATGTGGCCATTTTGATGCAGATGAACCTCCAGCGGGGATTCTATGGCAACCGGCAGTTTTTCCAAGACACGGCCACCATTCCCTTCTTTACAGCTAAACGGCTGGTGCAAACCAATCGACGGGGCTTGGGATGGGACAAACCCACCAAAACTTGGGGTGGGCCCACTTCGGGCTACTGCTCCGACCAGACTTTCGGGCATACGGGCTATACGGGGGCCTGCACTTGGGCGGATCCCGAGCATAACCTGATTTATGTGTTTCTCACCAACCGCACTTATCCCAACCCGTCCAACTGGCGGCTCAAAGAAACCAACATCCGCAATTTGATCCACAATGCGATCTATGAATCAATGGGTTTCTCCAGCCATCGAGTGGTGCGGGAAAAGGGCACTGCCACCGACTAAACCCTGCAACCTAGAGATTGATGTCTGGCCAATCAATCGGCTGGTAATCAGATAAATAAATGTGTCGGTTTGCAGTCAGGCAGTCGTTGTGTGTGCTGAAAGCCGGTAGTCATCTGTTGTCATCGGGCATTTCAGCCACGAAGATAAATGCGCTATGTTCCTTGGCTGGATTCACAAACAGTGCCATCCAAAAAAAGACCCGTACCAAAAATTGGTACGGGTCTTTCAGAGTTGTCAAACGTTATTGTTTTCCCTTTTGTCCGCCATTATGAGATAAGGCAGTATCTTCTAGCCGATCCAGACGCGCCTCAACCAAATTAAGGCGTAACGAAAGTTCGGCATTTGCTTTGCTCAATTCGAGTTTTGACCGCTTCAATTCTTCAGTGCGCCGGGCAAGCGCTTGAATAGCCAATAAATTTACCCCATTGGCATCCATCAAATGGATGGTCGTGTCACTTTTGCCAAGTTTAAATGCGGCGTGAAACTCTTGTGCCATTGGGCCAATGTGCCGCAAACTTTTATTTTCATTTTTGTAGTTCCAAGATGTTACCGAAAGAGTGACGACTTTCTTCAACACATCTTCGGCCATCTCGGGCTTGAAATTCTCCTTTTTGTTCTTGTCCGAAACCACTACGATTTCTTCTTGATTACCTTGGTGCAAATGTAATGACATTAGGCTGTACATTGTTAAGCAGCCAATAAAAAAAGCGAAGCCCAAGGCTAAGGTCTGGCGATAATTGTCAATTTTTTTCATAATTATCAGTAGATTGCAGTGATACAATACAGGGACAGGTAACAAAAATAAAAGAAAAATGCAGCTATAAATAGTTAGAGCAAATGGTACTTTAGGTAGTTTTTAAAGCTATTTGCGCTCATTTACAGGACAAAACTAATG